>Ga0209887_1000051_pt1 | contig 31150 bp, 33 predicted proteins | sample GWRWN1_30_40_FD_187230 | JGI IMG/M metagenome (GOLD analysis project Ga0209887, IMG submission 187230) | Riverbed sediment microbial communities from areas with no vegetation in Columbia River, Washington, USA - GW-RW N1_30_40 (SPAdes)... | ecosystem: Environmental > Aquatic > Freshwater > River...
ACTTGAAAATGTTGCGCCAGGGCCGGAATGTTTCGCCACCAGCCATATTCCCCGCTTGAGCCGGGGCCGCCTCCGTGGACGAGGACTAGCGGCACACCCTGACCTGCTACGATGAAACGTGTCTTGACTCCATTTACGTTGACGAAAAGTGATTGGAAAGTATCTGTCGCCGTTGCCATCTGTCTCACCCCCTCGTTGTTTTTGCCCCGACCCTCTTGATGAGGATATTCATATTTTCATTCCTGTCTTCGATGCGTCATGGCGTGCGGCGCTCAGGCCAATCTATGCGAAGGACTCGCCTCGACCTCGGCATTCTTTTGTGCCAAGGTCATGGCAATTTCCACGAGTATGTCCTCCTGGCCTCCGACCGCCCCGCGCTTACCTACCTCTACCAGGACGTCCCGAGGATCGACGCCGAACTGCTCCGCCGCTTTATCGGCATGAAGCAGAAAACTCGAGTAAACTCCCGCATACCCCATGGTCAGACTGGCTTTACCGATGCGCACAGGCTTCTGCATGATGGGGCGCACGATGTCTTCGGCAACGTCCATGATCTTCCAGAGATCGATGCCGCTGCTATAGCCAAGCTTGTCGAGCACAGCCACGAGCACCTCGGTGGGGGTGTTTCCCGATCCCGCGCCCAGCCCGCAGGTACACGCGTCAAGCCAACGCGCGCCTTCTTCGATCGCTATGATACTGTTGGCGACAGCCATCGACAGATTGTTGTGACCATGGAAGCCTACACCGATCTGAATGGCATCGCGTAGAGCGCGAACTCTTTCCCTGACCGTCGGCGGTAGCAGCGCCCCGGCGGAGTCCGTGACCAGCACTACGTCGGCGCCGTACCTTTCCATGAGCTTTCCCTGCTCGGCAATTTTTTCCGGCGAGCCCATGTGGGACAGCATGAGCATGCCAATGACTTCCATGCCCATGCTCTTGGCCAGTTCGATGTGCTGCTGTGCAACGTCGGCTTCAGTAACGTGCGTGGCAATTTGCGCTACCTTGGCTCCGAGATCCCGAGCCATCTTGAGATCGTCCTTCGTGCCAATGCCCGGCAGCAGCAACACGGCCAGCTTTCCTCTTTCGATCACCGAAGAGGCGGCCTCGAGAAGCTCCAGTTCAGATTGTTTGGAAAACCCATAGGTCACCGTGGACCCTCCAAGGCCGTCCCCGTGGGACACCTCGATCATTTCGATACCAGCCTGGTCCAGCCCGCGAGCGACGCGTGCGACTTGCTCCGCTGTGAATTGATGACTCAAAGCATGAGAGCCGTCTCGCAGTGTGCTGTCCAGAATATGAACTGAAATCTGTTCGCTCATAAACGAGCCTCCGATCTGTCTTTTTCCCATGTCCCGGCTCTGAGATGTTTGCCGATTTCTTCTCCGACTTTGACCGCCGCCGACGTCATGATGTCGAGATTCCCTGCATACTGCGGCAAGTAGTCCCCCGCGCCTTCGACCTCCACATAGAGCGTTACTTTTTTTTGCTGCCTGCCGGGAAAATCCTCGATCAGCGGCTTTGCTCTCAAGCGGTATCCAGGTACATATTCCTGGATACGCCCGACCATCTCTTCGATGGATTTCCTCAGTTCCTCCGGATCCGACTCCTCGACGATCCCATATATGGTGTTGCGCATGAGGATTGGCGGCTCCGCGGGGTTGAGCACGATGATCGCTTTTCCCTTGGAGGCCCCACCGATGCGCTCGAGGCCTCGCGCTGTCGTGTCGGTGAACTCGTCGATGTTCTGTCGCGTACCCGGTCCTGCGCTCTTGCTCGCGATCGTCGCGACGATCTCCGCATACTCCACGGGACTCGCACTTCTCATCGCGCTTACCAGAGGCACGGTTGCCTGGCCTCCGCAACTGACCAGATTGACGTTGGGTTCGCCGACGTGCTCCTCAAGATTGACAAGCGGGACCACGTACGGTCCCACGGCGGCGGGAGTCAAATCGATGGCGATCTTCTCGGCAGCGCGCAACATTGGCGCGTGCTGCTTGTGCGCGCTTGCAGTGGTGGCATCAAAAACAAGCTCAAAACTATCTTTTTGTTTAAGGAGTCCGTCGATGCCGTCAGTAGTGATCGCCAATCCCTGTTGGCGCGCCCGCGCTAGCCCCTCGGATTCAGGAATTATTCCTGCCATGATTGTCGGGCGAAGAGAATGGCTGCGCTTTAGTTTGTACATAAGGTCCGTGCCGATGTTGCCGGAACCTAAAATTGCCGCGCGAATTTGTTCCATGCGTTTTCCCTATTCAAAGCGGACCGAAACTGTGCCGAGACCATCGAAAGACGCTTGCAGTAGATCTCCTGCGCCGACGTCCACCGCACCGCAGAGAGCTCCAGGCATGATGATGTCGCCGGCGTTAAGACTCACGCCGAACTGACCCACCGCGTTGGCCAGCCAAGCTACGGCGACCGCGGGATGGCCCAATACTGCACCCCCGGCGCCGGTTTGAACGATATCGCCGTTCTTTTCCAAAATCATCCCCACGAGCTTTAGATCCCGCTCATCGACCCGTTTGGGAGAACTGCCGAGCACGACCCGCGCCGAGGAGGCGTTGTCGGCGATGGTGTCGCAAAGCTTTATTCTCCAGCCCTCGATGCGGCTGTCGATGATTTCCAACGCCGGCACGACAAATCGCGTCGCCGCCAAGACCTGCATGGGCGTCACTCCCGGTCCTTTGATCTCGCGGTCGAGAATGAAAGCGATCTCCGGTTCGATTTTCGGCTGGATCAACTCAGCGACGCGGAAAACCACGCCGTCCTGCAACACCATGTTATCGAAAATATGGCCGTAATCCGGCTGATCGACGTTGAGCATTTTTTGCATGGCCTTGCTGGTGAGGCCAATCTTCTTGCCGACGATCTTCTCCCCATCCGCATCCTTGAGTTGAACAAGGCCTAGCTGAATTTTGTAAGCGGTGTCGATATCGATTTCAGGGTAGGTCTCGGTGATCGGACGGAGCGTGCGCCGGTCCCTCTCAGCACTGTAAAGATCCCGTGAAATCGACTCAATCGTCTGTTGGCTAAGCCCTGCCAAGGCGCGCCTCCTTTTCGTCGGGCAAGTCGACCTGGCCGAAGCCAAGTTGTGACGAAATCGAAGCAGCGGTCTTTTTTGCCAGACCGGCAAAAAAGGAAATCTTGTCCCTGGTAAAACGCGCAGTGGGACCCGCGACGCTCACCGCGCCCGCCAATGCTCCAGAGTAATCCATCAAGGGCGCCCCGACGCAACGCAGTCCTATTTCGATTTCCTCGTTGTCCACCGCATACCCTCGCCTGCGTGTTCGTCGTAGCTCCGTAATCAAAGCATCGACGGTGCGCAGTGTGTGCGCTGTGTACGCCTTTAGAGAATGACTGCCGAGCATGCGTCTGACCTCGGCCTCTTCCAGACAGGAGAGCATAGCTTTCCCGAGGGACGTACAATAGGCCGGAATGTGGCGGCCCACACGGGATGGCATGCGCAGAGCATACGGCCCTTCTACCTTCTCCAGATAAAAGACCTGCTCTTCGTCTAGAATAGCCAGGTGGACCGTTTCTCTCGTTTCTTCCATCAACACGCGCAGCAGGGGTCTTGCTATCTCGCGGAGGTTCAACCGCATCACCGCAAGTTGTCCCAATTTGAAAAGCTTGATTCCCAGGTGATAATTCCCGGTTTCGGGATTCTGCTGAATCAAGCCGTTGTACTGAAGCGCAATCAAAATCCTGTGCGCCGTGCTTTTGTGCAACCCGGTACGCTGACTGATTTCACGAACACTGAGCTCATGGACGTCGAAGTGGAAGCACTCCAGGATTTGCGTCGCCCTGTCAACCACCTGAATGCGATAGGGTGCATCCGGAGACAAAGTGCGAGGCATAGCGATTCGTTGTGATTTAATTTGTCTCATAATGTGAGATGCCATCTCATTTAGAAAAAATGACGCTAGTAAAAAGCGTGTTAATTGTCAATAAGTACCAGGCGAAAAACGATCCCGGGTGATGAATCTGGCACAAAACCGGAACGTGAAGGAGAATTCAATTCAATTAGAGCATAACGTTTTGGGTGAGAGGCGCGGTCTGCCGCGTGGTTCTCAACCCATAAGGGTTAGACAGCGTAAGCAAGGTTTCAGGCGGTCACCGGGCGTCGAACGGCCTTCTGGTATTGACACCGCCGTCTAGACAGAAGCGAGCCGATGCGCCCGGAGGAAGGAACGTATCTGGCGCACCGCCAGAGGAATCCGCTCCTTCGGCTCCTTCCACGGGAACATGCTCACTTCCGCCTTCGGCGCGAGCATCGCGGCCTCCATGGCGACGGCGTACGGATGCGCCGGGACATCATCCGGCAGGATCAGTACGGGCTTCCGGCAATTGCGCACGAAATCGCGTGTAACGGTCCAGACGAAGTCGGGGTTGGTGCGGTACATCTTGGTCAGAAATTTGTCGACCATCTCCATCGTGATGTCGGGCCGGCGCTTGACCAATTCCGGACCCCAGCCCGTAATGTTGCTCTCGTAGGAGAGGTTTGGCATCTCCGGCCGGAATCCGCTCGGCTGCGCCAGCACGGCTGCGACGATGCGGTCGGGTGCCCGCTTCAGAAGGTTCCAAACCAAAGGACCACCAATGCAGAAGCCCATCACCACGAACTTGTGGATCCCCAAGTGATCCATCAGACCGATATGGTCATCGGTATAGGCATCCCACGGCCGATCGTTCTCGAGCGGGCCAGAAGACTCCCCGCCACTGGCGTTGCGCATGTCCGAGAAGATGCAACGGTATTCTCCCTTGAACTCTTCGATCGCATTAAAAGGTCTGCCGCGTTTCAAGCCGGCGATCGTTGAGCTCAATCCGCCGCCGGGGATGAGCAACAACGGGAAGCCGGAACCGGCCTCCTCATATTGAATGCGAACGGGGCCTTTTTCGTAGAACGACATTGCAGTTCCTCCTTGTCCAGTTTGCTGACCAAACACTCGTCGCGCTGCGGCCATCACCGTTGCGGCGGCCCCGCTGTTTTCAGCACTTTGGAGATGAAGCAGGGTCAGGCCGGAATAAATGAATCAAGGACGCACGATCTCAAAATCGACGCTCACAAAGGAACTGTCTTCGAGAACCAACTGCCTGAGCTCGTCCCGATTCACAACCAACGCTGTGGCTTCAAGTGGGTCGCCTGTCCGAAGCGGATTTCGGTTATCGGGTGTATCGCAAGGGCTAACGGCATTTTCGTATGACTCTAGTGCCTGATAACCGGTATTGTCAACGCGACCAGATACCGATGTAGTAGTTCAGCGAATATGTCACCCCCTCGGCTAGGATCTTCTCCCCAAAAAGGGAGGAGATCGGATGAGCGAGTGGGAGTTAAGGGTGAGTCAGAAAGAGATCCATCGGATGCAGGTGGTAGGGCTGACAATCGAAGGGCGAGAGACGGTGGGAAGAGGGGCGAGGCTTTTTGGAATCTCTGCCCGTCAGATGAAGCGGCTGCGGCGTAAGATGAAAGAGCAAGGAGTACAGGGATTGGTGCACGCCAACCGAGGTAAATGAAAATCGTATCCGGTTTTATCTGTTTCTTTGCCAATTCTAGCGCTAAACATTCGTTGTTCACGAGGCCGATGGTTGTGTTATGGATAGCGTAAAAGTCGCTGCTTTGCGCGCAAGGAGGAAGCACACATGCGCCAACGTTTTAAGATTTTTGATTCGGATACGCACCTCAGTCCAAATGCGGAAACCCTGGAGCCCTATTTCGATGCCAATATACGCAAGCGGCTGCCAGAGTGGGAGAACTGTAAAGTTCCATTTCGTGTAGGCTGGGCCGGCGAGATTTTGGAACCGCCATATCGTCACCGCTTTCAGTTTACGAAAAGATCCGGCTGGCGTCAGAAACTGCGGATTTTAGGCGAAGCGGGTCCGAGGGAACAGGTTGAACGGCATTCCCCGAAATTTATGGGTACGCGCTTTCCGACACCGGGAGGCGCCGATGACAATGCCGAGGCACGCATTCGAGATATGGATGAAGAAGGAGTAGATGTTCAGCTCATGCTTCCTGGAATACCTCCGGCTTCGGACGACGTTGAGATCGAGGTTGGATTTATTCGCGCGAATCACCGCTTTACGAGCGACTTTTGCAATAAGTATCCACATCGGCTCAAATCTCTCATTGTGGTGAGCAATAAAGCGATTGACGTATCAGTGGAAGAGATCAAAACATGGGCGAGCGCGCCATGGGCCGCCGGGATCTATCCTCACCTGGATGAAGGAGTTCCCATCGATCACCCAGATCTGGAGCCGATCTGGGCAGCGGCGAACGAAGCAGGGCTCTGTGTCGCGCATCACAGTTTTACCGAGGGTTATCCTGGCTACCGCGACCTCTGGGACAACCCGTTCATTGGCCGGACTGCCTCGCACCCGTGGGGTGCGATGAGAGCGATGACGGCATTCTTCGGCGCCGGTATCATGGATCGATACCCGAATATTCGCTACTGCATCCTCGAGTCCGGCTTTGGCTGGCTGCCGTTTTGGGGAGCGCGTATGGACGATCAAAGCGTCTACATCTCTTACGCACTGCCGCAGAATCTGGCTCACAAACCCAGCGAGTACATGACCAGCGGGCGCTTTTTCGCCAGCCTGGTGATCCATGAAGGCGAGAAGATGGCCAAAATGGTCACCGACTTTCTCGGCGACGGCTTGCTAATGTATTCGTCCGATTACCCTCACGCCGAATCCCGCTTTCCGGAGTCCACCGACAAGGTACTGGCGTGGAAATCTCTGGGCGATGAGGTCATGCGAAAAATGCTCTGGGACAACGCGACGAGATGCTTCGGAGAGCCCTAGAAGGTTTTCACATGGCCATTCCCGATGGAAGGTTGAACGACGTGCAGGAAACTTCCGAGTACGATATCGCTATCACCGGTGCGGCGGTCGCAGGGCTTTGCGGGAGATAATCCGAAATTCGGTTGCGGCTTCGCCGCGCTGGGCTCTTCGTGGTGACAAATGTTCGACCACGAAGGAGCACACGAAGATTCAATCATAGGTTCAATTACTTTTTTTGTTTTTCCGCATTCGCGAGCGCCTCTTCGAAAATTGCCAGCACCGGCTTCATCTCCGTCCATTCGACCTGGCTGTCGAGGTCGAGATAGTTGACTCCCGCGACGCGGCGGTTCTCCGGCTTTACGTCGTTTTTCGGAATATCGATGCGCAGTGAATCGGCCGTCTCGGCGGAGCTCCGGGCTAAAGATTTTTGCAGCGCGATCTGGCCGTCGCGCGAGAGAAACCAGTTGATGAAAACCTTCGCCGCATTCGCATGGGGCGCGCGGTTCAAGAGCGCGAGCGTGCCGTATTGCGTGACGAGCGCCGCGCCTTCCTTAAAATTCGTGAACTCTTCGACCGGCAGTCCCTGGAGTTTCGCCTTGTCAATGTCCGAGCAGAAAAAGCACAGGCTCGCTTTGCCGCTCGCGAGCCAGTCGATACTCTGGCGGAAGTCGCGGAAGAGCGTCACCTCCATCTCGCCGAACAGCTTCTTGATGAAAGTCGGGCCGATCGCCGGGTGGAGGTAGAAAAAACGCATCGGAGCGTTCCCCGGCCCGGGGGAGCGTACGTCGCGCGCGATGATTTTGCCTTTCCATCTGGCGTCGACGAGGTCCCAGACCGAAGGAATCTCCTTCGGGTTTACGAGTTTGGTGTTGTAAGAGACGTTTCCTTTCTGCTGCGTGCCGACGTAACGGAAGACGAACTGCCCTTCGGGATCGACGTAGCGGTGCCTACCCTGATACCAGAGCGATTCATCCGTCACCTCCGGCAGCAAGAGCGCGGGCTTGATCGGATCGAAGCTCTTGGCCCCGTACAGCAACCGGTAGTTCGAGCTGATGCCTTCGCTGCTCACATCGGCGAGGAACTTTCCTGCGCGGCGCTCGGCGAGAATGCGCTTGGCGGTCTCGCCAGCGCGGCCGCCGACCCAGGTCACCTTGATTTCGGGATAGGCTTTTTGAAACGCGCCCGATTCGACGACGGCTTCCCAGCCGCCGATGTAGACGTTCACTTGGCCTTCCTTGTTCGCCGCTTCGATAGTTTTTTCCCATTCCTTCTTCCAGTCCGATTGAGCGTGCGCCTCCGCCAGCAACAGCAATACGGCACAAGCCGCCAACACAACTCTCGACATTCGCACTTTTCCTCCCGGGCAACCAGTTATTGGACCTTTTTGGTACTGGTTGGAAGAGGTTTTGGTGGAGGCGGGGGGAATCGAACCCCCGTCCGAAGGTCTTCCGTCAAATATGACTACATGCTTAGCCGATGCTTTGATCTCGCTCCTTGAGCCCCCAACGGCAGGGTCTCTCGGAGCCAGCCGGTTTGGATTTCAGCTTCATCCCCTCCGGCAGGAGAATCAGCCAATCCCACTAAATGACGTCTTATCCGGCCCCGTGGGAGAAAGCCGGTAAGACGCTAACTGCGATTAGGCAGCTAGGGCGTATTCAAAATTGTCTGCGTTTAAATTGCAGATCTGTTTGTTTAACGGGATAACAGAACCCCGGCATGCCACTTTGACTTCCCACCTCCGTCGAACCCACATCGCCCCCATGCCCCTTAGTTTAACGTTTTGAGTTTCGGGTTTCTAGTCCGCATCCACGGAGATCGAATAAGGCGAATGACCGTTCAACGGCTTCGCCTGTTCAACGTTCAATGTTCAAGGGTGGGTTTGGGTCGATTGAACGTTGAACACGGAATCTTGAACCGCGCCGAAGGCGGCTAGTGCCGCGCTTTTATGGCCCGCTCGACTTCGCGCTCGGCTACTTTTCGCCGTAGCGTTTCGCGCTTGTCATAAAGCTTTTTCCCCCGCGCCAGGCCTAACTCCACCTTTGCCCTGCCGTTCTTAAAATAGAGTTTCAGCGGAATCAAGGTCAGCCCGCGCTCTTTGGTCTTGCCGGTGAGCCGCTCGATTTCGCGCGCATGGAGCAGGAGCTTTCGCATGCGGGTGGGTTCGTGGTTGAACTGGTTGGCGCCCGCGTACGCGCTCACGTGGGCGTTGACAAGAAATGCCTCGCCCTTCTGAATGCGCGCGTAACTGTCTTTGAGATTGGCCTTGCCGTCACGCAACGACTTGACCTCGCTTCCGACCAGAACGAGACCGGCTTCGTAGGTTTCGTCGATGAAGTAATTGTGCCGCGCCTGCCGATTAACGCAGACGATCTTTTCCCCGTCGGGCGTTTCCTTAGCCATGGTTCCTGTTCTTATCGTCGGGCGTGATCAATCCACCGGAGGTAATGAGCTTGAGGGCTTCTTCCATGCTCATATTTAGGGGCGCCACTTCGTTCGTGGGTACAAGCAGGTAGAAGCCCGAGGTTGGATTCGGGGTGGTCGGTACGAAGACATTGACGAGTGGGGCTTCATTTTTCTTTTCTAGCTCATGCCAAGCGCGCCCCATGGCGAAACCCACCGTATAGATTCCCTTGCGCGGATATTCGATCATCACGACCTGTCTGTTGGTCTGCGATTGGCCTAGGAAGGTCTGAACCAGTTTCTGCACGGCGGTGTACACACCCCGGAAAATCGGGATCTGAACAAAGATTTTATCCCAGGCGGCGAGAAACCTGCGGGTGGCCACACCCCGGGTAAGAACGCCAAGAAAGAGAATCAACGCGATGGTAAAAACGGCGCCTAAACCTGGAATCGCGAATGGCAAATAGGAGTTGGGATGCAGTCGAGCCGGCAGCACGTCCAACAACCCGTCCATGAGCCCGATCACCCAACCGAGAAACCATAGGGTAATCACCACCGGCAGGAAAACCAACAGACCGGCCAGGAAGTACCTTTGTAAGATTTCCCGCAGGTTGATTTTCATTCTCTTCTGCGTATCGTCCGCCACGTCTCCCCCTACCCTATGGTTTGAGAATCTGGTTGTCGATGAGCCGGGTCTTGCCGATTCGAACCGCCAACGCTAGCAACGCTGACTCCTGAATCTCTTCTACGGGTTCCAGTGTAGCAGAATCACAAAGGGTAACATATTCCACTCTGGCCAGCGGCTCTTTTTCGATTCCCCCTCGGACGGCCTCGGTAATGACTCGCCCTCTGGTCTCCCCCCTTTGCACCATACATGCCGCTCGAACGAGAGCCCGGGATAAGCACAAAGCGGCTTGCCGTTCCTCAGGGCTGAGATAGATGTTGCGCGAGCTGATGGCCAAGCCATCCGCCTCGCGGACGATGGGATGACCGATGATCTCGATAGCGAAATTCAAATCCCGCACCAGCCGTCGAACCAACTGCAGCTGCTGGTAGTCTTTTTCGCCAAAGATCGCCACATGGGGCCGAACGATATTGAAGAGCTTCGCGACTACCGTGGCGACTCCCTGGAAGTGGCCGGGTCGATGGGCACCGCACAGAAGCGCGCTCAGGTGGTCCACATCCACGTGAGTCTGGTAGCCCTCCGGATAGATCTCTCGTACCGAAGGGTGAAACAGAATATCGGCGTGCTCCCTTTCCAGCAGCCCTCGATCCCGCTCGAAGTCGCGCGGATAGGCAGCAAAGTCTTCGTTGGGACTGAACTGCGCCGGGTTCACGAAAATGGAGACAACGACGCGATCGCCCCGCTTCTTCCCATCGCGCACAAGACTCAAGTGCGCGTCGTGAAGAAAACCCATGGTGGGAACAAAGACGATGCGTTCTCCTCGGTGGCGCTGAATCTCACTCCAGCGCTGCATCTCTTGAATGTGCTCAATGATCTGCATGGGCAGGACAGCTAAATTGGAATGTTGGAGTACTGGAATGTTGGAGTATTCTGCCCATTATTCCATTATTCCATCGTTCCATTCCCCCATTTTTATTTGAACGAGTGTTCCGCGCCGGGAAATTTCCGCTCGCGAACATCAGCAATAAAACTTTTAACCGCCCCGGTCATCACCTCTTTGATATCGGCATACCGCTTGACGAACTTTGGCGTAAAATCATCGAACAACCCTAGCATGTCATGGATCACAAGCACCTGGCCGTCACAATGGGGGCCCGCGCCGATGCCGATCGTGGGAATGGTCAGCCGCTCGGAGATCTCCTTAGCCAAGTCCAGAGGAATACCCTCCAACACCACCGCAAACGCGCCGGCCGCCTCTACTGCCAAAGCATCACCCATAATCGCTTCCCTTTGTTCCTTGCTCTTACCTTGGATCTTATAGCCGCCGAATCGGTGCACCGACTGGGGCGTGAGCCCGACGTGACCCATGACCGGGATGCCGATTTTGACGATAGCCTCAATCGTATCTTGTATGGCTAAACCGCCTTCGAGTTTCACCCCTTCGGCGCCGCCCTCTTGCAGCAACCGCCCGGCGTTCGCGATCGCCCGTTCTCGGCTTACTTGATAGGAGAGAAACGGCATGTCCCCGACCACTAGGGCGTGCTTTCGTCCCCGCACTACGGCTCGCGTGTGGTAGATCATCTCATCCAGTGTAACCGGCAAGGTGTTCGCCTGCCCTTGAAAAACACAGCCCACCGAGTCGCCGACTAAGAGGATATCGATGCCCGCCTGGTCCAGAATCCGCGCAAAGGAATAATCGTAAGCGGTGAGGCAGGTGATTTTTTCGCTCTGGTGCTTTTTCTTGACGATATCAGGTACGGTAACCTTCTCTCCCATGGATTCACCCTCCAAAAATAGAAAAGCCTTCCGCACCGAGCCGGAAGGCCAACAATGGCGAGTGGTGAACCGCGTCGAGCCACCTAAGTATTGCCTATTGGCATCCGTCTCAGTCCAGGCTATCTGGATCCAAGCGGTATATAATGCAGCGTCCCCAAACCCATATTATTGATTTCCTTGATCAAGTCAGCCAGATCCTTGCTGCTCGCAACGAAATCAATCTCAGAGGTATTCACCACCAGTAGCGGCGTCTCATCGTAATGGAAGAAAAACTGGTTGTACGCCTGAGCCACCTCTGAGAGGTACTCGAAGGTTACGCCACGTTCGTATTTTTTATCCCTTTTTTTGACCCTTTTGTAAAGCACTTCGGGTCGAGCCTGGAGATAGACCACGAGGTCGGGCTTCGGAACCCGAGTATTCAAAAGCGCGTAGATTTGCTGGTAAAGGTTCAGTTCTTCGCTGCTCAACGTCAAGGTCGCGAAGATCTTGTCCTTGGCAAACAGGTAATCAGCGATGGTATTTTGTTTAAAGAGATCCTGCTGGCTGAGCTCCATTTGCTGCTGATAACGATTGAGTAAGAAGAAAGTCTGATTCTGAAAGGCGTAACTCTCGCGAGCCTGATAAAACTTTGGAAGAAATGGGTTTTCCTCCACTTTTTCAAAGATCGTCCGGGCCTGAAATTCGTTGGCGAGGAGTTTAGCCAAACTGGTTTTGCCCACGCCGATGGGCCCTTCGACGACTATATATTTGCTCTTCATCATCTGACGCGGCGAATTTACATAATGGACCTAAAATTGTCTAGGCTGTATTATAAACCCTGGTGATGCCAACGCTAAGAGAAAAAATCGCCCAGATGTTCTTGGTCGGCGTCGGCGCTCAGGAACTGACCGGCGAAGAACGGATGGCGATGGAACATTATTCCTTCGGTGGCTTTATTCTCTTTGGTCACAATTGTTGTGATCCCGCGCAGATTCTTTCTTTGACCCGCGCTCTTTGGGACACCGGCAAAGGCCTGCCGCCGTTCATCGCCATCGATCAGGAAGGGGGAAGAGTTCATCGGCTTCCCAAGCCGTTCACCCACTTTCCTTCCGCAGCGCGCCTCGGTGAAACCGGCAACGCCAAGCTCGCCTACAGAGCCGCGCGAGCAACCGCTGAAGAACTCGCCGCGGTGGGAATCAATCTCGATTTCGCGCCGGTGCTGGACGTCAACTCGAATCCGACAAATCCTGTAATCGGTGACCGCTCATTCGCTTCTGACCCGCAAAAAGTGATCGCGTTCGGCGAGCAATGGACCCACGGCTTGCGCGACGGCGGGATTATTCCCTGCGGCAAGCATTTTCCTGGTCACGGCGACACGGACAAGGACTCTCACCTCGATTTGCCGCTGGTCGATCGGTCCCTGGATGAACTGCGGAAGGTCGAACTTCCGCCGTTCGTCAACGCCTGTGGAAACGGAATCGAATCCTTGATGACCGCCCACGTCATTTACCGCGCCCTTGACCCTCAACTTCCAGCGACTTTATCCCATAACATAGTGACAGGATTGCTAAGGGAGGAGTTGAATTACCACGGCGTCGTCTTCAGTGACGACATGGAAATGAAAGCCATCAGCGACCACTACGGGGAAGAAGAAACTGTTGCGCTGTGCGTCCGCGCCGGGATCGATGTGATGCTCTTCTGTCACGAGCTGCCCAGAGCCATTCATGCCTCTGACTTTCTCTGTTCGGAATTCGAAAAAGATCCGACGGTTCGGTCGCAGGTGGAAAACAGCTATAGCAGGATAACAAAACTAAAGCGGGGGTTTTTGAAAGGATTTACTGGCGTCAGGGACGACCAATTGGAGAAACGGCTTGCCCGGATGAATCACCAACGGATCGTTGACGAAATTCAGGGCAGCTTGTAAGCGCTGTAGGCGATCAGCTTTTTGATGTCCTGTTGCAATTCCCCTTCCCATTTCTCAACCAACACGTCGGCGGGGCACTTGCCCTGAAAGAGCAGCGTCTTCAGAGGATTCAAATAGATCGTCTCATCATCGCCCTGGCTGCTGAGCGCCTTTTGCCGTCGCAATCCCTCCCAGGCGATCTGAAACAGTTCCTTCGCCAAGTCGAGCAGCGAATAGCGCCGGATGCGCGCCGCAAGTGCATCTCGATGAGAATCAAGATACACTTGCATGCGTTCGTCCCAGCTCCACCCCTTCACCAGGTCCCACGCTGCTTGGAGGCAATCCGAGTCATAGAAAGCTCCTTTAATAACGGCGGGCAAAGCCGGCATCAGTTCCGGCGGCTGGCTATCTGCCGAACGCACTTCGATGTATCGCTTGATCCGGGTCTCGGGGAAAAGAGTCGTGAGATGATCGTTCCAATCCTCGATGGTCGCGCGCTCACCGTTGTGGCCTCGCTCCAAGAACTGCCGGAACGTCATGCTGGTCATGTCGATGTAGTCGTGATTGCGAATGATGAAATACATGGGGACGTCCAAGGCGTATTGGACGTAGTGATTGAAGGAAACGTCAGGCAAGAAAGCAAACTTGAGCAAACCGGATCGGTTCTTGTCCGTATCCGTCCAGATGTGCTCCCGAAAGCTCCGATAACCATTAAGCTGCCCATCGCAAATCGGCGAATTGGCAAACATGCCAATGATGATCGGTGTCAACCCCATGCCGGTGCGGAACTTTGCCATGGCGTCTTTTTCGTCGCTGTAATCGATATTGGCTTGCACCGTAGCGGTTTGTTTCATCATCCGCTGTCCGAGAGTCCCCACCTTGGGCATATAAGGACCCATGATGCGATAACGTTTTTTGGGCACCCATTCGATCTCTTCCAGCCGGCTCACCGGTTGCATGCCGAGGCCCAGAAAAACGATATCCAGTGGATCCGCGACTTCCAACAGCTCGCGAATATGCTGGGTAAATTCAGCATAAGTACAGTGGATGCTATCGCAGGGCTCACCGCTGAGTTCAATTTGCCCGCCGGGTTCCAGGGTAATTTGCGCGTTGCCGCGAGCCAAAGCGATGATGTGACCGTCCTGTTCTTCTGGCTCCCACCCGAAACGTTCGCTCAGCTCCCGCAGAATAAATTCGACCCCCCGCGGTCCGAAATAGGGAATGGCTTTGCCCGTATTCCTGTCGATACCGACCTTTTCATACTCGGTCCCGACGCGCCAACGGTCGCGAGTTTTTCCCGCGTCGTGGAAAAAAGCTTCCAGCTCTGCTTTTTTTTCAATGACTGACATGGTTGCGTATATTCTGCTGATAGGGAGGATGGATCACGCCTTTTTCAGTGATAATCGCCGAGATTAAATCTTGTGAGGTAACGTCAAAGGCCGGATTGAATACCTTGATACCCTTAGGCGCAAGCGCTCGACCGAACATATGCGATACTTCCTTTGGGTCCCTTTGCTCGATAGGGATGTCTTTCCCCGAGGGGCAGTCAAGGTCAATGGAGGAAGTCGGCCCCGCCACATAAAATGGAATCCCGTGCCTTTTCGCCAGCACGGCGATGCCGTAGGTTCCGATCTTATTGGCTACGTCGCCGTTGGCGGCAACGCGGTCGCAACCGACGACCACGGCATCGACCTTGCCTTTTTGCATCAAATAACCCGCCATGTTGTCCGTGATTAACGTGGCGGGGATTTTTTCTTTCTTAAGCTCCCAGGCGGTCAAACGGGCCCCTTGAAGAAAGGGCCGTGTCTCATTGACCCATACTTCGACCTGTTTCCCTGACTCCTTCATGGCGCGAATGACGCCGAGGGCTGTTCCATAACCCGCCGTCGCCAACGCGCCGGCGTTGCAGTGTGTCATGATCTGCCTGGCATTGCCTAGAAGACTCGCGCCGAATTTGCCTAACTGTTTGTTGGCGGCGATATCCTCTTTATAAATCTTTTGTGCTTCATCTTTAAGTAAGCGCTTGACGCTTTCCACGCCCCGGCTCCGGTTGTCTGTGTAAACTTTGCGCATGCGTTCCAGGGCCCAGAATAAGTTTATCGCTGTGGGCCGGGTTTTTGAAAGGGTCATTAAAATACGTTCGAACTCACGATCAAAATTCTTCTCTTGAGTTTCTGCGGCGCCGAGGGCCACGCCCATGGCCGCCGCCACGCCGATGGCAGGCGCGCCGCGAATCACCATCTCGCGAATGGCCTGCGCCACTTCCTGGTAGTTGTGGCAAATTCGGTAGACCTCTTTGTGCGGCAACACCCGCTGATCAACCATAATGATCCGGTCATTCTTCCATTCGATGGTTTTTACGGCCATGACGATGTTCCCATTTCGAAAGAGACCGAGTATATTAGGTGTGAAAAGCAAGCGTCAAGGCCCGTGGTGGATTTCTATCATCTGTTCGGCTATCTCTCCGGACTCCTTTTCATAAAATCTGAGATGGACCCTGTGACCTTAGTTCGCACGGCCGCTCTCGTGCACATTCTTGATGCAATTCTCTGTCGTGTCATTGCGGGACACAGCGGACGGCAAAAGCTACCTTGGACTGTCGCGGGCTTGTTCTTTGGCATCTGGGCTTTAGGGACCTTGTTTTTGTTGCCGGCCAAAAAACCGAAGTATAACTAAGAAGACCTCGTGCCACGGCCAGCTCGTCAGGACGCTTGCCTATTGGTCGTCAGCAATGACAAAAGCGAGTCCGTGCTGCCGGGTGTGGGTGATTGAAAGAGACCAGCGCCGGATTCCTAGTTGCTCCGCGAGTCTTGCAGTTTTATCGTGCAAGACAATCTCCGGTTTGCCGCTGCGGGCGCGCGCGACTTCGATGTCGAGCCAACCTACTTTTGAACCCCAGCCTCTTCCCAGAGCTTTCATCACCGCCTCTTTGGCGGCAAATCGTCCGGCATAGCTCTCATAGCGTCCGCGCCGTTTTCCTTCGCAGTAGTGAATTTCCTTCGCTGTAAAAACCCTCTCACGGAAACGCTTGCCGATCCGCGAGTCTTCCAAGGCTTTTTGAATTCGTTCGACTTCCACCATGTCGACGCCAACGCTAAGCACCATGAAACAAAGTTTGCCCCGCGCTGGAAACGCTGTCAATAAGACTGGACTCGCCGGTGGCTCCACAGCACGATGGCACGATAAACCTGCAGCCCAGGTTCGAATCATCTTATAATGAGAAGGAATGTAAATACTGGCTGGACGGGGCAAACTCAGGGTCTCGTCAAAGTCGTGTTGAGCAGATGAAAATCCCTCTAAATCTCCCTTTGCAAAGGGAGACTTTCTATTCCGGCCCCTTTTTCAAAAGGGGGGAATATCAGCACACGAAGGCAAATTTCGAGCTGTCCCCATCGGGATACGGAATTCACTGGCCGGAGTTAGCGCGGATTATTTATGCAGCATCTCGTTTCTTGCCTAACGATTTTAGAAAGCCCTTATTTGTAAGCGTCAGCCGGAGTCTATTTGGAACCTTGATTTCTGCTTGACCCAAAAGCACGTCCTCGGATACGCTCCGACTGCAAAGCTGTCAACCATCAGTGAGGTGGGGCTATGAAAAACATTTTTGGTCTGATCGCAATCATGGTGGCGCTGGTGGGGTATGGAGCTGTCGCCGAGGCGCAGCAGCCGAAGAAAGTCCCGCTGTTAGGGTATCTATCGGCGCAAGATCCAGCTCGTGAGTCCACCCGTGCCGAGGCAATTCGGCTGGCTCTGCGCGAGCGTGGCTACATCGAAGGACAGAACATCGCCATCGAGTACCGATATGCGGAGGGAAAGAGCGGTCGCCCGCCTGAGCTTGCGGCAGAGCTGGTGCGTCTCAAGGTTGATATCATCCTGGTAACAGGAGGGGAGGCAGGGATCCGGGCGGCCAAGAATGCGACCAAGACGATTCCCATCGTTATGATGGGCTCTTCGGTCGATCCTGTCGAGGCAGGCATAGTTGACAGCCTTGCCCATCCCGGTGGCAACGTCACCGGCCTTGCAAACCTGACCGGAGAATTAGGCGGTAAGCGGCTGGAGTTGCTCAAAGAAGCCGTTCCAAAACTTGCCCGTGTCGCGGTTCTCTACGAGCCAGCCAATCGGAACCATGAACTCGAGCTGAAAGAGGTTCAGACCGCCGCACGTCCGCTGGGGTTAACTGTTCGGTCTTGGGAAGTACGAGATGCGAACGGTTTCGAGCAGGTCTTTGCTGCGCTAAACAAGCAGCGCCCGGATGGACTCTACGTGCTTGGGGGCGCGCTAATGCGTACTAACGAAAAACGGATTGTGGGCTTTGCTTTAAAGAGCCGGTTACCGTCGGTGTACACCAACAGAGAATCTGTAGATGCCGGTGGGCTCATGTCCTACAACGCGGACCCTGCGGACAGCTACCGGCGCGTAGCTTATTACGTGGACAGAATCCTGAAGGGAGCCAAGCCTGCCGATCTGCCTGTGGAGAGACCGACCAGGTTCGAGCTGGTGATTAATCTGAAGACCGCGAAGCAGATCGGCCTGACGATTCCGCCGGACGTGCTCGCCCGGGCGAATAAGTTGATCAAGTGAAAAAACCGTGAGGTGTGTAAAGGGTAAGGCGTGAAACATCATTGCCGGGATGGAGTGAGACGCAATCCGGGACTTGTTTTCCCAGTTCTGGATTTCGCTGCGCTAAGTTCAGGCTACAAGGCGCCTATCGGTTGTCGTACAGGTTAAGAAACGGCGCAGCTCAGCGAACCAAAGCATCGACGACCGCTTGGGGATTTGCGGCCGCTACTTTTAGCAGCGCTTGCGCTGGGCCTTCCGGACGCCGCCGACCCTGCTCCCAGTTCTGAAGCGTTGCCACACTGACTCCGATCATCGCGGCAAAGTCGCCTTGAGATAGACCAAGCTTGTTTCGAATGGCTCGAACATCGACCGGCTTCAGGTTGAAAACACGGGAAGCTTTCATTTCACCGCGCCGGATTTTTCCCGCTTGTTTCACGCTGGCGACGAGTTTTGCGAATTCGATCTTATTCATTTTAGATTCTCCTTGACGAGTTTGCTCAAAGTCCTCAATTGCTCCCGCGTGAGATCCTCTTGGCGGCTTTTGGCGTATATGAAAAGCCTGGATGACAACTAAGGTTAGCGATTACGATATCGTTCCTTCTACCTCAGGAGTAGGATGAGGCTCGCTCCCGCGTCGAGTCGCGTCGAGGGAGAGGGGTTGCAAATTAGAGTTGCGATGAGGAGAAAACCCATGATGAAAAAAATCTCTTTCGGCGCAGTTGCCGCTTTTATTCTGGCAATTGGTCATCTCGCCCAAGCACAGCAGCCAACGAAAACCCCGCGCATAGGTTACATAGCTACTGCCTTCCCTTCCTCTACCCCGGCCCGTATCGAGGCATTCCGGCAGGGGCTCCGCGATCCTGGGTACGTGGAAGGGAAAAACATTGTCATTGAGTCTCGCTACGCAGAGGGAAAACTCGATCGCCTCCCCGCGCTTGCGGCCGAGCTAGTTTCCGTCGCGAAACTGCTTTTCATCGCCGGTGTCACGAGGCGCGCCCATGAAAAGTTTTCGACGTTGAAGAGCTAGCATTCTTGGGTTGAAACAATCTCGAAAACAGAACTCGTCCCCGATCGTCAGGTCCGATCAAGCTCCAACAGAAATTCCACAGAGGTCCTCTCAATGCTTCTTAACGGCTTGAGCCGAGGATCCTTTGGAGAACAGTCCGCAAATGGCTTCCCTGGAGTCCCTTTTCAGCAAAATCAAACCCACGGCGAGAATGATATACAAAAATGAATAATAGTATCTGAAGCTCGGGTCGGGAACGAGAAGTTGGGTCGAGAAAAGAACAAAAATGATGAGTGCCTCGACGAGGGAAAACGAGAGATTCGCCAAGACCGCCACAGCAAACAGAGACTGTGCCGCGGTCAACAATATCTCTTCAACCTGGCGGCTATCCATTACCATGGGTACCACTCGGCCCGCCGAAACCGCGTAAACTAGCGGGAGCATGCCGACTAGTAGTGTCCATTGATTGACCTTTGAGGAAAGCAGGGTTCCCATACTTGCTCCGGGATTGCCTTTCAAAGCAAAAAGGATCGCAACGATAAACTCTGGCGATTCGGAAGCCAAGGGAGCCAGCCACTGGACCAGGATGAATTCTTCAATACCGAAAGTCCGTCCCGTGGCCAATAGTCCTTCGGCAAACGGTTCGGCAGAGATGAAAATCGTAAAACCTGCTAACAGAAACATCAGGACCGTGCATACCCGACGGCCGGAGGTTCCGCAACTTGCGATTATCGCGGTAGGACCCTCCAATTCTGGCTCCACATGAGCGGCTCGAGACGCGGCCCGAATATAGAACGCAAAGATGGCGATTAAGATACAGGCATCGACAAAATCGAGGCGTCCTTTGAACGGAATGAAAAATGAATAGAGCGTGGCCAGACCCAGATAGCGAATTTCAATTTTGTGAGAGGGCTCGAGCTCAACCGCGGTCTTGCGCGTCTTTAACCAATAGGTGAAAACCACCGCCGCCCAGCCGACGCCAATGAGCAAGCGGTTGGCACCAGTCATGTTGGCGGTGGCGTAAGCGGTATACTTCGGGTCTTTACCCGCCATCCACGCAAAGTACATGTCGACGGCGTATTCCGGGAGCACCGCAATCAATGCCAGCAGAGCCAGGGCCAGCGCCTGAGACATTTCCAGCTGCGCCAGCTCAGCGGCCCAGGAAAGCATGAACGCGGCACCGAAAATAGCGAGTCCCGCGCTGAGAGCCTGCCATTCTGGCGATGGGTGAATACCCGATAGATGGATGACAATCCACTGAAGACAAAGCAAAATCGACGAGCTTACCCAGAGCGCATTCGTCATCCGTTCCCCCTGCCTAAATTAGATTCAAAACCGCTCAACGTCCGTTCCTCTTTTCATAGACTGATAAGGTTGTCAACGGGTCAAAAAAAGGGCGGGGTTAAAACCCGCCCTTTTTGCAATTGGTGGAGCCGATGGGGGTCGAACCCACGACCTCTAGAGTGCGATTCTAGCGCTCTCCCAACTGAGCTACGGCCCCGGAACTACTAGTGCACAACGCTCTTTAAATAATCTTTCACCTTTGTTTTCAAGTCCGGCCGCTTAAGAGCATAGGCGACCGTCGCTCGCACGAAGCCAAACTTATCTCCGATATCGTATCTGTCGCCGAGAAATTGGCAGCCGAAAACTTGTCTTTCCCGAACCAGCTGGGCGAGTCCGTCCGTCAGCTGGATCTCACCCCCTCGACCGGGCGGCTGTTTTTGTAAAATCGAAAAAATCTCCGGTCGAAGTATGTACCGCCCGATGATCGCCATTCTCGAAGGCGCTTCTTTCGCGGGAGGCTTCTCCACCGTCGCTTGGATTTGATAAAGGCGCTTTTCTATCTCTTTTCCCTTAATGACGCCGTACTGCTGAACTTCCTCAGGCAGGACCTCCATCAGCGCGATCACAGACTCTTTCTTATCCTCAAAGATGTCCAGCAACTGCCTGATGCAAGGTGTGTCAGAATCAATCAAATCGTCAGCCAACATCACGGCAAAGGGTTCGTCGCCGACCAAATCGCGCGCGCAGAGAACCGCGTGGCCCAATCCCAGCGGCTTTTTCTGCCGAACGGATACCACCTCGGTCATTTCCGCGATCCGCCGGAGCATTTCGATGTTCTCTGTCTGACCTCGCTCAGCTAAAACTTGCTCCAGCTCGGGGGCCTCATCGAAGTGATCTTCGATGCTGTCCTTGCCTCGCCCGGTCACGAAGATAATTTCCTGGATTCCCGCATCGACCGCCTCTTGTACGACGTATTGAATTGATGGGATATCGACGATAGGCAAAAGCTCTTTCGGCACGGTTTTGGTGGCTGGTAGAAAACGCGTGCCTAAGCCCGCCACCGGTATAACAGCTTTTCGGAGCTTCATGAAAAGTCGAGATCGTTGCTAGATGACCCTTCTTGCTTTTCGCTCTTCGATCTCTTGGCTGGACTTGCATCCAATGCAGAGGGTGGTTACCGGACGTGCCTTGAGGCGCTCGATTCCGATTTCTTCGCCACATTCTTCGCAGATACCGTAGTTGCCGTCGTCGAGCCGCCTCAGCGCTTCTTGAATCTTGAAGATCAGTTTACGTTCACGGTCGCGAATGCGTAGAACCGAGTTTCTGTTCGATTCCATCGACGCTCTGTCGGCAGGATCTGGAAAATTCTCGTCTTCGTCCATATCCTCCACAGTTTTGCCGGCTTCAGAACGGAGCTCTTGCATACGCTGGTTCAGGAGGTTTCGAAACAATTCAATTTCCTTGTTGGTCACTTTAGACTCGCCTAGTCGCGATTAAGAGTGAACTTATAACATTATAATATTCGGATGTAAAATCGAGGCAAGCTGCAGCCGAAACCGGCAAAATTTCCGAGTCAGTCGCCGAAGGCCACGGAATGCGGATGCATGAGAACGAAGATTTCAGTCGATTTGGGCAGCATCGCGCGACTCAATACCAATTGGGAGTTACCGATTTTCCGTACCGGATAATGTTCTTTGGCAAACGCTGTAAAATGTTCCCCCTGGCGGGCAACGTCGTAATGCATCGGAATCACGATGGGAGGTTTGACTTGGTCGATCACTTTCATTATGTCTTCGAAGCCGAGATTGGTCATCGCATCGATGGGGATCATCATCACGTCGACCCTTTGCATCACCTTTTCTTGCTCCGGCGTAAGCAGATGGCCGATATTGCCCAAATGGGCGAGACAAAGGCTCCCCATTTCATAAATAAAAATGGAGTTGGCGATTGCGCCCCAACTTTGTCCTCGCTGGCTCGGTATATTGACGATGGTTATGTCTTTCACATGGGTTCGTATCGGATTCCAAGTCTGCCGGAAGGTGACGCCTCGCAAGATGATCGGGTTGCCGGTAACCGCTCCCGTATTGTTGTGCGTAAAGTGATCGTTGCTGACGGTGACCGCGTCAGCCTGGATCCCCGGTGTGACATTGAAGTTTGGATCCGCCACAACTTTGGTCTGGCTGCCGGAATGGATCAAAAAACTCGAGTGGCCATACCATTGGATGAAATAGTGACCTAGAGACGGTCCCCGACCGGGCCGGGCCTGTACCAAATGTCGCACCTGGCCAAGCAGACGTACCAAGGAAGGATTGCAAATTGCGTGTGTAACGTCCCGCAGGAACAGTAAGAGTGCCGTGGCGAACAAACCTATAAATCCACGCCGTTTCATAGTTGCTCCTCGATAATCAACGCGGTAAAGCCTGACACCTGTGCATCGGATTCCCTCCACGCATTCTTTCGCAAACCGGCTTTCAGACATGTCTGTTCGAGAAAAGTCTTGATATCCCATCCATATTGTGTCGCAACCTGTGGAAGAAGAACGCCGCGTTTTCCGCCCGAGGCGATGTAAAGACCGTGCTTGCCGATCTCTAGGGTAAGGGGGTCTTCCAGGGGCTCCAAAGGCGAAAGCACGGTAATATCGATTCGGATTTCGGCGAGTTCTTTTTTTGCGACCGGCTTGACTCTGGGATCTCGCGATGCGGCTGCTTGTGTCATCTCGGTAACGGTTTCAAACAATCGAGCCTTGGGTGCGCAATTGCCGATACAACCTCTGAGTTCTTCTTTCTTATGCAAGCTGACGAACGCACCATACTCACGGCTCTGAAGGTAGGGATCGTCGATCTGTTCTCTCTCTCGCTCTATGCCCCGGACAAAATCCTCCAGCGCTTGACGTGATAACTCCATAAGTTTTCTTTGTGACTCGGAGGGAAGGTAGACGTGCGTCATTATTTCTTTTTCCCGCCTGATTGGGGCCGAGTTTATCGCCCTCCTGTCCTCGTTACAAGCACTTAGCTGCCAGGATATTATCCTCTTCTTGGGTTAATCTTCTGCCGACAACATTCTCCACCGGCAGTAAGGCTTTTTCAGCATATTAGAGAACCAGAGTTTACTATCTTGATCTAGCGGCCGTAGTCCGGGGACAACCTTTCTTTGATTTACTGGTTCTGCTATCTTCGTAGAGAAAAAATACGGCGATGGAAAAGAGGACGTCGGATGATCTCAATTGATGAATTCAGGAAGGTGGAGCTCAAGGTGGCAACAATAAAGGGTGTTGAGCCCCATCCCAACGCCGACAAACTCATGGTGCTTCAGATCGACCTGGGTTCCGAACAGCGACAGATTTGCGCGGGCATCAGAAATCACTACGCTCCCGACGAACTGATCGGCAGGCAAATCGTGGTGGTTGCCAACCTTGAAACCGCTAAACTGCGTGGCTTGGAAAGCCAGGGTATGCTTCTCGCCGCTTCAGATGAAGGGCGTGTTATACTACTGACGCCCGAGAAGGCCGTCGAGCCAGGTTCCAAGGTGTCTTGATCGTTTCCGCGGGTATCTCTAAGTCATTCATGGTCACTATTCCACTGGGACGCCCTACCGTTTGTTTCGTTGATCTCAATGCCCTGGGTTGGAACTTTCGCCAGATCCGCTCCAAGGTCGGTCCCCAAGTCAAAGTTCTCTCTATGGTCAAGGCAAACGGCTACGGCCACGGCGCGACGGCCATTTCCAAAGCCTTAGCCGCTGAAGGCAGCGACGCTTTTGGTGTTGCAACTCTTGAAGAGGGAGTCGAGCTCCGTCAAGCCGGCATCCGCACACCGATTCTAGTTTTGGCGGGCGCATATCCGGACCAAGTCGATCAATTTTTCGACAACTCTTTGACACCGGTCATCCATGCATTGGAGAGCCTCGCGAAACTCGACCTAGCCGTGCACAGCCGCAAAAAGGCACTGAACGTTCACTTGAAGATTGACACGGGCATGGGACGCATCGGACTTCTCGCCGCCGAGGTCGATTCCTGGCTGCCAAAAATCAAAAAGCTAAAGGCCCTCAAGATCGAAGGGGTTTTCTCACATTTCTCCCACGCGGAAAACGTCGAAGGCAATTACACCCAGCAGCAACTGCGGCTTTTCCAGACCGTCGTCGAACGACTGCGCGCCGAGGGTATTGCGCCATCGCTAGTGCACTTGGCAAACAGCGCTGCAACCATCACTTTGCCCGCGGCCTACTTTGATATGGTGCGACCCGGTTTGATGCTCTATGGCATCTACCCCTCCGCAGCCATGGCGAGTCAGATTTGTTTGAAGCCCGTCCTATCGTGGAAAACTCGCATTCTCCAGCTCAAAAAAGTTCCTGCAGGATCGAGCATTAGTTACGGCCAGACCTTCGTTACAAAGCGCGATAGCCTCATCGCTACGCTGCCAATGGGTTATGCGGACGGCTATTCGCGGCTGCTTTCCAATCGCGGTGAAGTGCTGGTCAACGGGAAGCGAGCGCCGGTGGCGGGAAGAGTGTGCATGGATTTGACTATGATCGATGTTACCGATATAGAAAAAATACAGCCGGGAGATGAGGTTGTTCTCCTCGGCCGTCAAGGCGACGCGGAAATCTCCGCCGACGAGATGGCCGCTTGGACAAACACAATCTCGTACGAGATTCTCACCTCCATCAGCAATCGAGTTCCCCGCATTCATCTTCATACTTAGGAGGTTCACTAGCAGTGGGCAGGATTCAAAGGGCCCTGATCAGCGTTTCTGACAAGAAAGGCATTGTGGAGTTTTCCCGAGCCCTGTCGGACTTGGGTGTTGAGATCGTTTCCACCGGCGGCACGGCTTCTTTGCTGCGCGACAACAGAATTGCCGTCAAGGATGTTTCCGAGATCACAGGCTTTCCGGAAATGATGGACGGCCGGGTAAAGACGCTTCACCCGAAAGTTCATGGCGGAATCCTCGCCCTAAGAGACAACCCTGAACACGTCGCCAAGATGAAAGAGCATGGGATCGTTCCCATCGATCTGGTGGTCGTTAATCTTTATCCCTTCGAAGCGACGGTAGCACGCGGCGCATCTTTCGATGAGATCGTCGAGAATATCGATATCGGCGGCCCGAGTATGGTGCGGGCGGCAGCGAAGAATTATCAACATGTCGGCGTTATCGTCGATCCCGAGGATTATAGCTCTATCCTTGCCGAACTCAGACAAAACGGCCGTTCGCTGTCACCGGCAACTCACTTCCGTCTCTTTTGCAAAGCCTTCCAACATACGTCCCACTACGACGGCGCCATCTCGAACTATTTTTCCTCCCTCGACGAGAACAAGAAACCGGCCCCCTGGGGCCAGACGGTCAACCTACAAATCTCCAAGATTCAGGACATGCGCTACGGCGAGAACCCGCATCAGGGGGCCGCTTTTTACGCTACACAGGGAGAGACTGGTCCTTCCATCGCGCAGGCTAAACAGTTTCAAGGCAAAGAACTCTCTTTTAACAATATCTTGGATGCCGACGCGGCACTGAGCACAGTTTTGGAATTTTCAGACGTTGCCGCGGTAGCCATCAAGCATAACAATCCGTGCGGCGTCGCCTTGTCAAAGAAATCCCTCGCGGACGCGTTCCGTAAAGCCAAGGCCTGCGATCCGATATCTATCTTTGGCGGCGTCATCGCCTTCAATCGGCCCGTCGATGAAGAAACCGCAAAAGAACTCAAAGAGATTTTTCTTGAAATCGTCATTGCCCCGAGCTTTACCCCTGAGGCGAAGGCGGTGCTCTCGTCGGTGAAGCGGCTGCTCAATATCCGGCTGCTGGAATTGGATATGAGCCAGCCACAACGCGGTGGTTATGATCTGCGCCGCGTCCGGGGTGGCATTTTGCTTCAGGACTGGGATACCGGGTCAGTTGATGTGCGCGCCTGCAAAGTAGTGACGCAACGGAAGCCAACCGAACAAGAATATCAAGCGCTGGACTTCGCCTGGCGCGTTTGCCGGCATGTTAAGTCCAATACGATCGTCTTCGCCTCACCGGATCAGGTTCTCGGCGTGGGTGCCGGTCAGATGAGCCGCGTGGATTCGGCCAAGATCGCGGTCATGCGCGCGGCCACCCACGGGTTGGACCTGAAAGGCTCGGCGGTGGCTTCAGACGCTTTCTATCCTTTCCGGGACGGTGTCGATGAAGCAGCAAAGGCGGGCGCCGCGGCGGTCATCCAACCCGGTGGCTCCATCAAAGACGAGGAAGTCATTGCCGCAGCCAACGAGCATGACATGGCGATGATTTTCACCGGCATGAGACATTTCAGGCACTAGCCGAAGATCGAAGATGGAGGATGGATGATTGCGATCCTCGATGTTCCATCCTCGATCCTCGGCTCTGTTCTTTCGTGGTGAGTCATGAAAATTCTCGTCATCGGCAGCGGCGGGCGCGAGCATGCGCTGGCTTGGAAAATCAGTCAAAGCCCGAAAGTGAACCAGCTTTTCTGCGCTCCAGGCAGCGCGGCCATCGGAGAACTGGCCCAGTGCGTTGCCGTCAACCCGGAGCAGATTGAGAAGCTTGCAGATCTCGCCGAAAAAGAAAAAATCGATCTCACCGTCGTTGGCCCTGAGCTTCCGCTGACCCTTGGCATCGCCGACCTGTTCGAAGAGAAGGGACTGAAAATATTCGGGCCCAATCGCGCAGCCGCACAATTGGAAGGCAGCAAAGCTTTCGCCAAAGAGATCCTCAAAGACAGCGGCATCCCAACCGCGTCTTTTGGCACGTTCACAGACGCCGCATCAGCTAAGCGGTACGTGGCAAAGAATCCGGCGCCATGCGTCGTCAAAGCCGACGGCCTTGCTGCCGGCAAGGGTGTCCTCATCTGTACCGATCACGAGCAAGCAGAAGCAGCCATCGACGACATTCTTGTGCGCCACGCTTTCGGGCAGGCAGGAGAAAAAGTCGTTATCGAAGAATTTTTGGATGGCGAAGAAGCCTCGTTCATGGTCCTTACCGACGGTGACCATGTTCTTCCGCTGGCCTCCTCTCAGGATCACAAGCGTGTCTTTGACAACGACGAAGGACCGAATACCGGCGGCATGGGGGCTTACTCACCCGCGCCCGTGGTAACTTCGGCAATGCATCAGCGCATCTTGCATGAGATCCTGAAGCCTCTTCTCTCCGGGCTAAAAAATGAGGGGATTCGTTACCGTGGCGTGATCTATGTTGGTTTGATGATTACCAAAAGCGGACCGAAGGTATTGGAGTTCAATGCCCGCTTCGGCGACCCTGAATGCCAGCCGATTATGATGCGATTGAAAAGTGATCTCGTACCACTGTTGGAAGCCACGATCGATGGAAAACTCAACCAGGTCCAGGAGGTCCAGGCGGAGTGGTACGAAGATCCGGCCGTTTGCGTGGTGTTGTCCGCCAGAGGCTATCCGGGATTGTACGACAAAGGTCACGAGATTCGCGGATTGGATAAATTAAGGCATTGGGAGAAGGGCTTTGTCTTTCACGCGGGCACTACGAAGGAGAACGGTCGCTGGCTTACCTCCGGAGGCCGCGTGCTCGGCGTCACTGCGAGGGGAAGCGACATTGGCAACGCCGTAACGAATGCTTATGCCGCCGTGAGTCAGATTAGTTGGGACGGGATGCATTATCGCAAGGACATTGCCCGCAGGGCTATACTTAGAAATTGACCGAGAGGATCAGAGGTGGCAAAGAATTCAACCGGGAAGCCAAAAGTCGGTATTTTGATGGGCAGCGATTCTGATTTGGAAGTGATGCGGGAGGCGGAGAAACGTCTCGACTACTTTGGAATTGCCTACGAGACCCGTATTATGTCCGCCCACCGCACACCGGAAAAAGCGGCCAAGTATGCTGCGACTGCGCAGCAACGTGGGCTTGAAGTTATTATCTGCGGCGCGGGGGCTGCGGCACATCTCGCCGGTGCCATCGCTGCAAACACAACAATGCCGGTCATCGGTGTTCCCATTGATTCTTCCAGTCTCAAAGGTTTGGACGCACTACTGGCCACGGTGCAAATGCCCGCAGGAATTCCGGTCGCAACCATGGCGATCGGCAAGGCCGGTGCAGCCAACGCTGGGATCTTTGCTGCTCAAATTGTGGGACGCAAAGATGCCAAAGTCGCCGCCAAGCTCAGTGAATTCAAAAAGGAGATGGCCGCGGGTGTCGAAGACCGAGACCGCAAGCTCCAAAGCGCCAAACAAAACAGCTGAGGATTTATCCGCAGCCGTCCAGGCACTCAAGGGCGGTGGTGTGATCGTTTTTCCCACGGAGACTCTCTATGGCTTGGGTGCGGACGCGCTTAACGATGCAGCCGTCGAGAAAGTATTTCAGTTAAAAGGTCGGGACCCACGCAATCCAATCCCTGTCCTTGTGGCCGACCAGGAAATGCTTCATGCCTTGGTTGCGAAAGTACCGACGACAGCTCAGAAATTGATGGAGCGGTACTGGCCTGGGCCGCTGACCTTGGTTCTGCCTGGGCGAAAGAATATTCCGAAGCCGCTTTGTAATCCCACGGGCAGGGTCGGTGTACGGATTTCGAGCCAGCCGATTGCAACGTTACTCGTCAATGGGTTGGGTCGCCCGCTGACCGCCACCAGCGCCAACCCCTCCGGCAAAGAACCGGCTCGGACTCTTCAAGAGTCAAAGACATACTTTGCCCACCGGGTCGAACTTTTCGTCGATGGTGGAACCTTGACATCAAAGAGCGGCTCAACGGTGGTGGAGGCTATGGAAGACAGCATAAAAATAATCCGCGAAGGGGAGATCAGCGGATGCGAGCTTCGACAATTCCTGGGGCAGGGAAAAGTTGTAGACTGAAACTCAGCGCGTCGTCATGTTTTTGCACAAGACCTCTTCACCCGTTCGATCTCTTTGCCGTCCTCACCTTCATAGTAGTTGACGTTCTTGTCTTTGACATAGAGCGCACGAAGCCCAACTTGCTGGCCAACCGCCGCCGTTGCATAGGCGCCAACTTTATTAGAGTCGGGGTACTCGCAGATATCGGGGAACTCCATCGTACTGACAGCAAGGTAATGGAGTTCAGTTTCGCCCGTGTTGATAAGCTGATGCGGATACTCCGTACCCGGCGGACAGGCGATGACGGTTCCCGTGGTGACCGCAAGTTCTTCCTTTCCGAACCTGAGCACCCCTGCTCCGTCGATAATGTAAATCATTTCTTCATTGCCGCTGTGCGTATGGTACGGGAAAGCCGCCTTCCCTGAAGGCACGTTGAAGAAGCTGTAGCCGAGTTTTTGCGCGCCTATGTGCGCGCCCACGCGTTGTCTTAGACCCCCAAACGGGGAGCCTTCCGGCGCGTTGATCTTATCCACCGCAACTTCGGAAAGATTGATCACATGTTTGTGTTTCGCCATAAGGTCTCCTCGTGGGGCTTTTGTTTCACACACTACCATTCGCCGCTGTCTTTGTGCTATCAGAATCATTTATGCTCGTCTTATCTGAAGAGCAGGTTCGAAGCCTCATCGACGTCGAAGAACTGATCGCCGCCCTGGAACAGGCTCATATTCAATATTCCACGGGAAAGGCGGTCATGCCCGTGCGGCTTGTCGTGCCGCTACCACAAATCCAGGGGCGCATCACCAGCATGCCCGGATATCTCACTGAGGACAAAGCACTGGGCATGAAGATCGTCACCTATTTTCAAAATAACCCCGAGCAAAATCTGCCGGCGATTCTCGCGACGGTCATGCTATTCAGCGCCTCAACGGGTAAAATGATTGCCGTCATGGACGGAAGCTACATTACTGCCATCCGCACAGCTTGCGCCTCTGCTATGGCGACTAAGGTATTAGCAAACCCGGAGGCACCCGTGTTGGGAATATTGGGCGCCGGCGTTCAGGCGCGGGCACATATTCAGGGGCTGTGCCGGGTCAGAAAATTGAACCAGATCAAACTATACAGTCCTTCCGGCACGAGCGCCGCAAATATCAAAAGAGAGCTGGAGCCGGCCGCGGGAGTTGCCATCGAGGTCGCCGAGAGCGCGGAGGAAACTGTGCGGAATTCCGACTTGGTGGTCACTGCCACAACGGCGCAGCAACCGATTTTAAAGTCCGAATGGCTGAAGCCCGGCGCGCATATCAATGCGGTCGGGTCTCATCGGCCAGACTCAAGAGAAATCGATGGCCCGACTGTGGCGCGCTCGAAGGTAGTCGTTGATTCACGCGAGGCGATCATGGCCGAGTGCGGCGATATTCTCCTGGCCATCAAAGAGAAGAGCATTACGGAGAACCATGTCCACGCCGAAATCGGCGAAGTGCTGGCTGGGACAAAGCTGGGAAGAAACAACGCCAGTGAAGTTACCTTATACAAATCTGTCGGTATCGCCGTTCAAGACGTCGCTACGGCACAGCTCGTCTATCAGAAGGCCTTGGAGCTCAAGGTCGGCACGAATGTCGAAGTTTAACCGGGCATGCGCCCACTATCGGTTTCAGCAAGCGCCACGATGACTTGGGATCTCACGAGCTATTTTCCGCAGTTTGACGACCCGGAAATGCGCCAGTTCAAAGAGGCGCTCGGTAGCGACGTAGCTGCTCTACAAGAACAGGCAGCTGCCCTTCCTCCGTTGACGGAAAAAAGCGCCGATGCCTGGGAGCAGGTGCTTGCTCGTAACGAAGATCTCTCCCGGCGCCTGTCACACTTGAGTTCATATATTAGCTGTCTGGCGTCTTCGGACGCGCGCAACGAAGCCTATCTCAAAGAGGAGGCTGGGCTGGCGCGGCAACGCGCAGAGTTGGCCAAGGTGAGAATCGAACTGCTCCGTGCCGTGAAAAACGCTTCTGACGAAGTTTTCTCCTCTTTCACGGTCCGAACTTCTCAAGCCGGCGCTGAGCACTATTTCAACC
>Ga0209887_1000052_pt1 | contig 31047 bp, 25 predicted proteins | sample GWRWN1_30_40_FD_187230 | JGI IMG/M metagenome (GOLD analysis project Ga0209887, IMG submission 187230) | Riverbed sediment microbial communities from areas with no vegetation in Columbia River, Washington, USA - GW-RW N1_30_40 (SPAdes)... | ecosystem: Environmental > Aquatic > Freshwater > River...
CCATGAGGATCTGATCGCCGAGAAATATCGTGGCATCCGCCCGGCGCCGGGCTATCCAGCCTGCCCGGACCACACCGAGAAACCGATTCTTTTCGATTTATTGAAGGTTCACGAAGCGACGGGTATCGCTTTGACTGAAAACTACGCGATGCTTCCCGCCGCTTCCGTGTGCGGGCTCTATTTCGCTCATAAGGAAGCCCACTACTTCGCCGTGAGCGCCATTGGCAAGGACCAGGTGGAGTCCTACGCTGTGAGAAAAGCCATGACGGTTGCAGAGGTAGAGCGCTGGCTCGGACCGGTACTGGGATATGATCCGGCGCGCACGTAGCGGGCGATTCGGTCTCAGCGCGGTCTATGCATAGGGCACGGGAACCAGTTGATCCGTCGCGGAGCGAGTATCTTCTTCCCACAGTTGGAGTAGCTTTTTAGTGATGGCGCCAGGTTTACCGTCGCCAATAGGTTGTCCATCCCATTGAGCCACCGGCGCTACTTTGATGGAGCTGCCGATCAACATCATTTCAGCGGCCTGCCGCCCTTCACTGACAGAAACATCCGCAAGTCGGATCTCTTTAAGGTCACCTTGTGCGACCAGACGCTCGGCGAGCTTGAGCATCCGCTGGATGGTGATTCCGGAAAGGATCGCGTCGAAGGACGGATGGCGCAACACGCGGTCTTTGGTGACAAAGGCGACGTTCATGTTGGAGCTCTCTGCGACCATGCCGCTCTGATCGATGAACACACCATTGTCGGCGCCGTGATCCTTGGCTTCCACCACGACTAAAACATTGGGCAAATAATTGGTTGACTTGGTGCGCGCAAAAAGTGGCGGCTTGATGGGGATCTGACTGGTAATAACTTTGACGCCTTCGGTGTAATAGCTTTGCGGGTAGAATTCTTGGTTGAAGACGATGACGTAAAAGCTGCTCCCGATGCATTCCGCCGGACCGAGGGCAAAGCCGCCGGGTCCCGCCGATAACCAGTAACGAACCGAGCCGTCGCGTTTGCCGCTGGCGGCGGCGGTGTCCAAAATGATTTGTCGCAGCTGTTCTCTCGGGAACGGAAGCGGAATCCGCGCTAGCTCCGCGGAACGAAGCAATCGATCAAGGTGGGGATCTAATTGATAGAGCATGCCGTGGGTCAAGGTGGCGGTATCGAAGACCGCATGGCCACGATGGACCATATGATCGTCGAGCGGCAGAACCATCAGCGCTGGGTCGGTGACAATACCGCCGAGAACGCTGGAATACATGGAGTAAAAGTTAGCCGCTTTGGAATGGACGGCTTGACGGAGACGAGCGATCGCCTCGTCCGACGTGAAGGTCCGAGTTTTCTTCGCGCTCGACATAAAAGGATTCGCGAAATCAGGTCCGAATAACAAGATCCATGGGCCGCTGCTTTTCTGTCTTGCTCTCCGGCCACACCAGCATGCTAGATTTCATTGGAATGATGGAGAGAAACGGCAATTAGCTGTCGAGTTCCGGTTTTGGAAGCGTAACGAAAGGAACACCCTCTTCGGCCAGCTCAGCTGTTTCTTTAGAGGTTGCCGTGCCATGGATGGGCCGTTCTTCGGCCTTACCCTGATGGATCTGCCGTGCCTCTTCGGCAAAGCGAGAACCAACGTCTTCAAAGTTTTGCTTGATGTAGTGGTGGACGTGAAGCAGCATCTCTTTGAACTCAGCGGGCGATGGCGGTGTCGGCGGCGTTGTCGCCGGTTGCTCTGCCTTTTTCGGCGGAGCCGGCTGCTCCTTCTTGACATGGACGGCGCAGGCATGAGGCATCTTCTCTACTCGCTTGCTGCCGCATGTCGGACATGAGATCAGCTTTTTTTCCGCCTGCTTTCGAAAATCTTCAAAGCTCGGAAACCAGCCTTCAAATTCGTGACTTTTCTTGCAGATAAGGTTGTAGACGACCATACGATCCTGCAGGTATGAATAGGTTTGTTTTAGCAGGTTGTCAAGGGAGTAGGGATCTTCTGGCCAGCGAGCAAACAATAATAACTTTGGGTTCAGCCCAACCCTTGGCGGATTTATCTGTGTTTCCGGTAGTTTGATGAGGCACGTTGGCGTGCTAAGATCGCTTATCGATGAGCAATGAATTGGCGATAAAGATCGTGCGCAAGGTTTCCGCGGTCCCACGGGAGACATGGGATGGTCTGTTGGGTTCTGGCTCGCCCTTCATGAAATGGGATTGGTTGGATAGTTTCGAGCAGACCGGCTGTGTCAACGAAGAGACCGGCTGGTTGCCACACCATTTGGTGGTTGAGAAGGGCGACAAAATTGTCGCTGTCTGTCCGTTGTATCTCAAGCTGCACAGCATGGGAGAGTTTATTTTTGACTGGGAATGGGCGGAGGCGGCCCACCGCGTGGGTATCCAGTACTACCCCAAAATGTTGGTGGGCGTGCCGTTCACGCCCGTCACCGGCCCGCGTTTTCTCACGGCGCCTGGCGAAGAGCGAAAGTCTCTCATTCGCCTCATGGGTCAAGCGCTCGCAAAAGTGGCCGCAGACAACAAAATATCTTCGGTTCATGTGAACTTTTGCTTGGTCGAGGAGAGGCAGGCTCTGGAAGAAGTCGGGTTTTTCCCCAGAGCCGGTCTGCAATTTCACTGGCAGAATCAGAATTTTCAGGCATTCGACGATTATCTTGCAAGTTTTCGCAGCGATCGGCGCAATAAGATCAAGCGGGAGCGACGGGAAGTCGCTCAACGAGGCATCACCATCCAGGCTTTCGAAGGGGACGATCTCACACGAACGCAAATGCGCACTATGTTTCGCCTCTACAAAGGCCATGTGGATCGCCATTACTACGGCCGCCAATACCTCACGGCGGAATTTTTCGATGAGGTTCACCGTCGGTTTGCGCCGCACGTTTGCCTGATGTTAGCCGAGCGCGAGGGAAAAATCATCGCCGGCACCTTCAATGTGCGGGACGGCACGGCGATGTATGGCCGCTATTGGGGCGCCTTTGAAGAACACCCCTTTTTACATTTCAACGTCTGCTATTATTCCGCCATCGAGCATTGCATTCGGTTAGGCTTGGAACGGTTCGAAGCCGGCGCCGGCGGCAGTTTCAAACAGCTTCGAGGTCTGGACCCTGCACCTACCGGTAGCGTTCACTACATCGTCGAGGGAAAGTTTCGGCGCGCCGTGGAGCGATTCCTGCAACAGGAACGGGAGATGATCCGTCAGAAGCGGGACATGTTGCTCGATGGAAGCCAGCTAAAACGCGACACGGAAACGCCATGAAAGGTGTCATCGCCTCGTTTTCTTGACTCTCTCGACGTTACTGGTTACGGTGGCTTGCATGTTTCGAAGGGTTATCGCGTGCTTGGTCCTCGGTATGTGGTTGGGTTTGTTGGGGGTAGAATTCTCCGAGGAGCTAGGATTATTTGTCTTCACCAACGAGGAAACGGATCAAGCAGCGGATGATGCATTGGGAAGCCTCGGGCAGGCTATCTCGGCGCCAGATCAACCGTATTTCTCTATCGCGAAACATTGGCTGAGTAAGATTGCAGTTTACTCATTGTCGGATAGCGCTTGCTGACAAACCGTTAGCTCTTTCCAGCCAATATAATCTGGCGGCAACCGTACCCAAACACTATATTCCTATCTACAAGCTTTACCTCGATTTTCGAATCTGATCTGACCCTCCCTAGTCGTTCTATTAGCAACTCCCTGAAATTTCTGTGGATCTGTTCGGGCGTCAACGGATCCAGGACGATTGAATGAAAGGAGAAAATCGTTGCTATGGTTTGGATAAAGGAATCCGCGCTACCGTGATGTCGGTCATGAAATGTATCACGCGAGGATCAGCCGACCGGAGCGGCGATGTTCAGCATGAAAAAATCGACAGGATTCTCTTCAGCCCGGGAGGTAGTGGGAAAATGCCTCCTTGAGCTCATGGGTTCTCATTCTGAAAGGAAAACTTGTAGTATCTTCAAGGGCGCTGGTGATTGACGGCAGGACCTCATCGAAGTAGCCCGCGAGCGGCGCTGTCTCTTAAAAGCGTCAGCGCTTAATGTCAGCAAAAATGAAATCTAAATCCATCTTAATGCTGCATATGGCTCTTCTCGCCGCTCTGTGCGGAGTTTTGTATTTTGCCTATTTAGGATCCACTCCCTTTTTTGACAAGGGGGAGCCCCGAGAGGCGCTCGCTGTGCAAGACATCGTCCAACGCGGCGAATGGCTGGTTCCGTTGAAAAAGGCGACGGACATCCCATCCAAGCCACCGCTGTTTCACTGGAGCGCGGCCATCTCGTCTCTGATCACGGGTCAACTCAGTGAGTCCGCGATCCGTTTTCCGTCGGCTGTGTATGCGACCTTGGGTGTGCTGTTTCTTTATGTCCTTGGACGAAAGCTCTTTGGCGCGAACGTTGCCCTCCTAGGAGGAGCGATTCTCGCCACCACGACCATTTATCAAAACCAAGCGCTAAGCGCGCGCGTCGATATGACCCTCTGTTTTTTTGTAACGGTGAGCCTGGGGCTATTTTATTCGTTGTATCGCGGATTCTTGACGAGGGAGATTTGGTATTACGTTTTCTTTTCGCTCGTGGGCATCAGCGTATTAGCGAAGGGTCCGTTGGGGATTGTGCTGCCCGCCCTCGTGGCTGGGGCATTCGTGGTATTGAAGAAAAGATGGGATCTGGTTTCGAAGTTTTGCTTGCATCCAGGCGTCGTCGTGATGCTGATCCTCGGCGCAGGTTGGTACGTGATCGCGGTGACGCGTGGCGGAGAAGGCTTTTTTGATCGCCAAATTATCGAAGAAAACCTCAGCCGCTTTGCCGGCGGCTCGGGTCATAGTCATCCTCCTTATTACTACATCCCCTATCTTTTCGCTCTTGGCCTTCCGTGGAGTCTTTTTCTCCCTTTCCTGCTGTGGGATTCCTTTAAGAAAGGATTTCTCTCGGACGACGACAGCCTCTTTCTAAAACTATGGTTTTTAGCAATGTTCGTTTTCTTTTCCGTCTCAATGGGGAAGCGGCCGGTCTACATTCTGCCGATATATCCGGCTTTATCACTACTGATGGCCATCTGGTTCTATCAGCATGGCGCGGCAGCCGGGACGAGACGTGTGCTTTACCGGGCCATGGCGGCATTGGCTGGGGCGGCGGGACTCATGCTCATTGTCGTCACGCTGGGAGCCTTGTGGCGCCATGACCCCGGTTGGTTTTTTTCGCCTGTCGAACGCCTGCTCAAGGCCAAAGACCGCGCCAATCTTTTGGTTGTCAAGAATGCGTTGGCGACGTTTGGCTGGTCTTTCACGGTTGTGGCGCTGCTGTCGGGGCTTCTTTGGCTGTCCCTAGCTCGTTCTTTGTGGGTAGGGAGACTTCGCTCCGCGGCCTGGCGACTTGTTTTAATTGCGGTTGCCGTTGCTTTCATTACTCGGGCCGTAGTCATGCCCGTGATAGCCGAAGCAAAAAGTTATCGCGAGTTCATGAGCAAAGTAGATCAACAGGTCACGGCCCACAGCAAGCTCTTACTTTACGGGTCATTTAACAGCGACCCGGTGATTTTTTATCGCGGCGGGCCGATCGAAACGCTCGATCAACCACTGGAGGAACTCGCTTCGAGGATCGGGTCCGGTGACCTGTTTATCATCATGCCGGAACAACTGTTTGTCGAGATTCAGAAACAAAGGCGGGACCTCCCGCCCCCGTTGTTGAAGAGCGCGGGGACGGGTCCCGAGGGCGATGCGCGGCTGGTTCTGGTGCGGGGTGGAGAACTCTGACAAACTAAGGAAGCTCGTCGAAATGATCCTAAAGAGTAACAATGGCCCTCTTCACGAGAAACCCCTGCAGGTCAGTTTCCTTGACAGGTTCCTAGCTTTCTTCTAACGTCGGCTGCGGAGCTAAAGTCATGAAACCTGCCGTGAAGAACATCATCGAGCCGCTGATCTTTTTCGCCGTGCTCTTGATTCTGTGGGAGATCTTGGTCGAGGTGATCAAGGTTCCCTCTTTCATCTTGCCGCCGCCGCGAGATTTGTGGACATCCTTCATAAAGAAATTACCCATTCTGGGCAATCACTCGCTCATTACATTCGTCGAAGCAGTGGGTGGATTTACATTCTCTTTGTTTCTCGGGGTGGCATTCGCCATTGCCGTGGTTTATTCGCGCCATCTGCAGAATACGATTTACCCGCTCATCGTGATTCTCTACGCCATGCCGAAGAGCGCCTTCGCGCCGCTCATGGTGATCTGGGTGGGATATGGACTCATGTCTAAGATCGCGATTGCTTTTCTGGTGGCGTTTTTCCCCATTGTGGTGAATACCGTCGTGGGGCTTAAAGAAGTGGAGCCGGAGCTTCTCGAACTGGCGCGAATTAACCGCGGATCGCAGTTCGATGTCTTCAAGAAGATTCGGCTCCCTAATGCGATACCCTTTATGTTCGCCGGGATCAAAGTCGCGATCGTTCTCTCTGTGACGGGCGCCATCGTGGCGGAGTTTGTCGCCGCCAACGAAGGGTTGGGCTATCTCGTGCTGCAAGCCAACTACAGTCTGGATACGGCCTTTGCCCTGGTGGTCCTGCTTATTTTGGCCGTTCTGTCTTTAGGTCTTTTCTGGCTGGTCGAGATCGTGCAAAGAAAAATCGCTCCCTGGAGCGCCGAGGTCCGCCAGGTCGAAGGTTCTTTCTGAAAATATTTCGGAGGATAATAATGGAATTGCTCAAAAAGGATTTCTCCCCCCGGGCTCGCGCGGTAGTTGCAGCCGTTGTCATCGCGCTGATTGCTTTGACATACGTTGGCTCATCCGGCGCCGCCGAGCCCAAAACAGGAACCATACGCCTGGATTTCATCATCGGCGGAAAGCATGCGCCCTGGTTTGTGGCCCTAGAAAAAGGCTTTTATGCAAAAAGAGGCTTGACGGCGACGATTCAGGCGGGCGGTGGGTCTGCGGATACCGTGCGGGCCATCGCCGCGGGAGGCGCCGACTTCGGATTCGCCGACATGTCCACCGCGATTGTGGCTCGATCGCGCGGAACGCCAGTGCAGACAGTGGCACAGTTCGGATATGTTCCCACGACCATCATGTGGCGCGAGGATACGGCGATCAAAAAGCTGAAAGATCTGGAAGGCAAGTCTTGGGCGATCAGTCCAGGGCAGGCTCAGTGGTACTTGATGCCGGCCTACTGCCGGATCAACAAGATCGATTTCAAATCCATCAAGATCCAAGAAACCGCGGCGCCGATTCAACCTGCGGCGCTCGTGGCGAAGCGGACTGACTTCATCGTCATGTACCGCGCGTCAAATGATGAGGTGGCGGAATTGGCCGCAACCAAACAAGGAATGAAGCTGAATAGGATCTTCATGAAAGACACGGGGCTCGATATTTACGGCACCGGCTTGATTGTGAAAGATGAGGACCTCAAGCTGCGACCGCAGTTGGTCCAGGCCTATGTTGAAGGGACGATGGAGGGACTGCGCTATACGCGAGACCATCAGGAAGAAGCCCTACAGATCTTGCTCAAACACAAACCTGAACTGGACTTGGCTTTGACGACCCTGCAGCTCAAAAACGCGCTGTACGAGGTGTTCATTCCGCCGGAGTCCGTGCAGTCGGGCCTGGGCTTCATGAAACCAGATATCATGGATAAAACGGTCCGTATTACGAATGAGTATTTCGATGTGGGGCGAAAGGTGACGGCGACGGAGGTTTTCACCAACCGATTCATCAAACAGTAACCACAGGAGAGTTCCGAGATCTCGACGTGCCGCTCATCGCCCTTCAAAACGTTTCGAGAGTTTTTACGAGTGGCGCGAAGACCGTTTATGCCCTCGAAAATGTTTCATTTGATATTCAAGCAGGAGATTTTGTCTCCCTGGTGGGCCCCAGCGGTTGCGGCAAAAGTACGCTGCTCAAGATCGTTTCAGGGTTGCTTCCCGCTTCCTCCGGAAGCGTTGCCGTGAGTGACAAAACGGTTGATGAGCCCCTTGAAAATGTCGGCATGGTATTTCAATCTCCGGTGCTCTTAAAGTGGCGGCCGGTGTTGGGCAATGTGCTCTTGCCGGTGGAATTCGCGAAACTGGACCTGGTCAGCCACACGGAACGGGCTCGCGCGTTGCTCAAGCTGGTCGGCTTGGAAGGCTTCGAAGAGATGTATCCCCATCAGCTTTCCGGTGGCATGCAGCAGCGAGTCTCCCTTTGCCGCGCTTTGGTCATGGACCCACAGCTGCTGCTCATGGACGAGCCCTTCGGAGCGCTCGACGCCATGACGCGCGACGAGTTGGACATCGAGTTACTGCGCATCTGGCACGATAGAAAGAAGACTGTCCTCTTCGTCACACACAGCATTCAGGAAGCGGTGTTTCTCTCGGACCACGTGATCGTAATGTCCGCCCGACCGGGCAGGCTCTTGGAGCAGATCTCGATCCAATTGCCACGGCCGAGAACTATGGAGATGATGAGTACAAGCCAATTTGGCGAATACACTCTGAAGATACGCGCCCTGCTTCAGGGTGTTGACGGTATTCCCGCTGCTATCCCGGGGTCCACCGCATGAATTTGTTTCGTTCATAGGCTATACTACTTGCAATTTCGATCTCCATTCAGCTAACACTCACAAGCATTTCACCTTTTGAATGGCACCATCCGGAAACATGACTTACGCCAAAGCAGGCGTCAGTATCGACGCAGGGGATGAACTGGTGCGCCGCATCGGTCGCATCGCGTCGAGAACCAAGAGATCGGGAGTGCTCGCGGGTGTCGGAGGATTCAGCGCGCTCTTCGATCTAAAGAGTGGAGGCTGCCGCCACCCGGTGCTGGTTTCTTCCACGGATGGCGTCGGGACCAAGCTCAAAGTGGCGTTCATGATGAAGAAACACGATACCGTCGGCATTGATCTTGTGGCCATGGGCGTGAATGATATCATCACTCAGGGCGCCGAGCCGCTTTTCTTCTTGGATTACTTAGTCTGCGGCAAGCTTGACGTCGATGTCGCCGAGATGGTTGTGAGGGGTATTGCCGCAGGCTGTCGTCAGGCGGGTTGTGTATTGATCGGGGGCGAGACCGCTGAGCATCCCGGTGATTTTTCCAACGGTGAATATGATCTGGCTGGCTTCGTCGTCGGAGTCATCGAAAGGAAAAGAGTTCTCAATCCCGAGTCCATTGTCCCCGGAGATGTTCTGATCGGGCTTCCGTCCAGCGGTCTTCATAGTAACGGTTACTCGTTGGCGAGAAAGGTCTTGCTTGAGGTAGGTGGGCTGAAACTCCGTCAACAGGTGCCGGAGCTGGGGAGGAGTTTGGGCGAGGAGTTATTGGAGCCGACGCGGATCTACGCGAAGATTGTTCGCCGTCTGTTCGCAAAATATCCGATCAAAGGCGCAGCCCATATCACGGGCGGAGGTATTCCGGGCAATCTGCCGAGAATTTTGCCTGAAGGACGGCGCGCCTGGATCAACCGGGTAAGTTGGCCGGTTCCGGCGGTGTTCGATTTGATCCAAAAAATCGGACGCGTTTCACAAGATGAGATGGATCGGACCTTCAATAACGGCCTGGGCATGATCCTGGTTGTCGGCAAGCAGCATGTGGACGGCGTTACCTCGCTGCTCAAGAAAATGCGCGAGCGGCACTTTATGATTGGCGAGATCAAAAAAGGCAGGCGAGAGGTTACTGTTGTTTCGTAAGGGACAACCCATGCGACGCCCAGTTCCCATCGGCGTGTTGATTTCCGGCAGCGGTACTAATCTTCAATCCATCATCGATGCCATCGAGGCGAAACAACTGGAGGCGAAAATCCAGGTCGTGCTCAGCAATCGCGCCGACGCCTACGGCCTCGTGCGGGCTAAAAAACACGGGATTCCCGTCGAGGTCCTGGATCACAAAAGGTTCGCTAGTCGAGAGGCCTTTGATCAGGCGGCGGTCGATATTTTGCGAGCGCGTGAGGTGGAACTGGTTGTGCTTGCCGGGTTTATGCGGCTCCTGTCCCCCGTATTCGTGGGCGCTTATTCCAACCGCATTATGAACATTCACCCGGCATTGCTTCCGGCATTTCCCGGACTCCATGTGCAGAAAAAAGCCGTGGAGCACGGCGTGCGCTTCTCCGGCTGCACGGTTCACTTTGTCAACGAAGAGTGCGACGAGGGGCCGATCATCATTCAAGCCGTGGTTCCGGTGTTTCCCGAGGACACGGAGGAGTCTCTCGCCGCCCGTATCCTGGAGCAAGAGCACCGCATCTATCCCTGCGCGATCCAACTTTATAGCGAAAGCCGATTGCGCATCGAAGGACGCAAGGTCTTTGTCGATGGCCTCGCCAAGGAAGAAAATCAGGTGCTTGTCCAGCCGCCCTTAAAAAGATGAAAAAAACTAAGCCGGTGCTTATTTTGCTGATGAAGATCCTGGTCAGCGCGGGGCTTTTGGCCTTTTTCTTCACGCGCATTCATTTCGAGCGCTTTTTGCATACCCTTGCCGCGGCGGATTTTAGCTACGTTGCCATAGGGTTAATCGTATATCTCGCCACGCAGTTGCTCAGCTCGCTGAGATGGGCGATTCTTGCTCGCCCGTTGGGCTTTGATACTCGCTATAAGGATTTCAGTCTCTACTATCTCATCGGGATGTTTTTCAATCTCTTCGCGCCCAGTACCGTAGGAGGCGACGTCACGCGGGTTTACTATCTCGCTCGGGATGGAGACAAGAGTCCGGGGAAAGGTTGGGCCGTCTCCACAATTCCGGCAGCCGTGTCGGTATTCATGGATCGTGCCGTCGGGATGGCCGTTTTGGTCTGGCTCGGCGCTGCCGGGCTTGCGTTATTCCCTTACTACGCCGTGCCATCGGCAATACGTTCTCTGACCTTCGCTCTCTCCTTGGCTCTGATTGCCGGGGGTTTGCTGGTTCCTTTGCTTCGCCGCATTCTCCCAGACGACGGCCATCCGATCGTTGTCAAATTAAGACTCGCGATGAGAGCCTATCGCGACCACTGGGGAGTTCTCCCTCAGGCGATACTTCTTTCCTTTGTCCTTCACCTGGTTCAGGCTTGGATTCACCTCTTGATGGGTAAAGCTCTCCAAATCAATGTTCCCTTTTCTTTTTGTATCATCCTGTACCCGCTGGTCGGGACCTTCGCCGCACTCCCTGTCAGTCTTAACGGTATCGGACTGCGCGAAGGGGGATATCTTTTCTTGCTGGGTCTCATTGGGATCAACTCCGAGAAAGGTATCGCCTTCGGGTTGCTGGTGTTCCTGATTGTGGCGGTGGATAGCTTGATCGGTGGAGCGCTGTTTCTAATGAAGAAGAGTCCTAAGCCGGCCGATGATGCTTTGGCGAAGTCAATTTAGCTCAGGTAACCGCGGAATAGAGTGGCGAGACCTAAAAACGAAAGGAAACCGAAGGCATCCGTCAGACCGGTTACGATAATACCGGCTCCCATGGCCGGATCGAACTTTAGGGCCTTTAAAACCAGCGGAATGACTGCGCCAGAAAAACCTGCCACCAAGCCGAGATTGAGAATCATTGCGCTCGCAAGAACCAATCCGAGGTAAGGATTGCCTTTCCAGAGAAAGGCGGCTACGGCGATCACGCCACCGGCGGCAAGGGCGATACAGATATTGACCAAGACTTGTTTAACGACGGCCTTCCAGGCAGAAGAAAATTCGAGTTCACCCAGTGCAATGGCGCGAATAATGACCGTGGCCGTCTGAGTGGCGCCGTTCCCGCCGACGCCTGCGATGACGGGCATGAAAGTGACCAGAGCGATGATCTCGTGCAGGGTCCCTTCGAATAAGCCTACCACGGAGGCCGCCAAAGTTGCTGTCATCAAATTCAAAATGGTCCATGGCAGCCGCATTTTTACCGAGCGAGAGACCGGCGTGAAGACGCGGTCCTCCTCCGCCAACCCCGCCATCTTGTACATGTCTTCGGTGGCTTCTTTGTCGATAATGTCGATGACGTCGTCAACTGTAATAATCCCCTCCAATCGTCCTGATTCATCGACAATGGGCAAGGCAAGCAACTCGTATTTTGACACCAAGCGGGCCGCTTCTTCCTGGTCCATCATGACGTTGGCTTTGATAGGATCGGCGATCATCATGTCGCCCAGAGAGCGATTCGGCGGCGCCACCACTAAATTCCGTAAGGGGACGACGCCCACCAGCTTGCCGGCCTCGTCGACCACGTAGAGATAGAAGAACGTTTCCAATTCTCCGCGCTCGCGGATCTTATCAATGGCGCCCTGGGCAGTTGTGCTTGGGAGGAAGGTCATGAAATCCGTCGTCATGATGCGCCCGACGCTTCCTTCCGGATAACTAATCAACTCCCGGACTTCAGCGCGTCTCTCCGGGTCTAAGAGTGCGATAATTCGTTCGCGCCGCTCCTCGGGAAGGCTGTCGATGAAAGTCACGGCGTCGTCCGGGTCGGCCCGGACGATCATTCGGCTCAGCTTGTCATCGTCGATCAGCGCCAGGATGTCGGGCAGCAGTTCAGGAGGGAGCTCTTTCAGCGCTTTATCGGCGCGCCGCGCCGAGAAGAGGATATCGAAAAGTTGCCTGACCTCCGGTGGCTCTAGGCCTTTGAACAACAGGGCGATATCAGCGGGATGGCGCTGGCCAATAAATCTCAGCACACGGTCCGGCGTGGCGGTGCGGAGCATCTCCCGTACGGTGTTATGATCGATGGGGGCGGGTTTCATGCGGTTTCTCGGCAATCAAACTGGTTCCTTCATAACCATTGGTATGCGGATTTGCAAATTTATAATCACTATTTGCCCGCTTAAAAGCACGGTAGAAATTTGCTATCTTGCCCTAGCGCGGAAGCCCAGTGAAGGAGAAGAAAGCGGATGGTGCAGAAGCGAAATTCATTGGCCCTCTGGCACGGTACGGCGATTGTATCGTTGCTGTCGGGGACCCTTTTGCACATCGGTTTCGGAATGCCATGGGCCGAGGCTGCCAGTCTCGCGGCCCTGGACAATCGTCCCCCGTCATTTTCGATCATTGCAAAGAAAACCATGCCGGTGGTCGTGAACATCTCGACGACAGCGCAACGCTCACCGCGCAGCGGCTCCAATGATCCTATAGACGAGTTCTTTTCGCGATTTTTTGGCGACGCGCAGCCACGGGAGAATAGCCAACGAAGTCTGGGCTCCGGCATTCTTATCAGTAAAGACGGTGAGATTCTTACCAGCTACCACGTGGTACGAAATGCCGACGCGATCAAAGTCAAACTTGCGGATCAAACGGAGTATGAAGCGCGACTGATCGGGAAGGACGACCGGACCGATCTCGCCCTCATTAAAATCAGACGATCCGGCGGCAATCTGCCCTTCGCGCGGCTCGGCAGCTCCAGCCAATTAGATGTTGGGGACTGGGTCATGGCCATCGGCAATCCCTTCGGTTTGGAGCACACGGTGACCGCCGGTATTGTCAGCGCCAAAGGCAGAGTGATCGGCGCCGGCCCCTATGATAACTTCATTCAAACCGACGCGTCGATCAATCCGGGCAACAGCGGCGGTCCACTTATCAATGCTTCCGGTGAAGTTGTCGGAGTGAACAGCGCTATCTTCAGCCAATCGGGGGGCAATGTCGGCATCGGGTTCGCGATTCCTATCGATCTGGCGAAGAAGGTTGTCGATCAGTTAAAAAAGAACGGTCGGGTCGTGCGCGGTTGGTTGGGCATCCGTGCCCAAGACGTCTCGCCGCAGCTTGCGGCGTCTTTAGGGATCACGCGGAATCCGGCCGAGATGGCGGTGGTTACAGAGGTGGGAGAGGGCAGTCCCGCGGCTGAGGCCGGTGTAAAACCTGGGGATGTTATCCTGGAGTTTAACAGCAAGCCGGTTCCCAGGAGCCAAGATTTTCCATCTTTGATCGCGGATACGCCGCCGGGCCAGAAGGTGACGTTGAAAATCGTTCGTGACAAAAAAGAACAAATCGTGTCGGTGAAGATCGGCGAACTTCCCGAAGAGGGTGACGCCGTTCAAAAGGCAGAGGCCAGGGATCCGGAAATCGGAGTTCGGGTCCAACGGATTACCCCGGAGGCTGCACGCCGCTTGGGCTTGAGTTCGACCAAGGGAGTGTTAATCGTCGAAGTTCAGTCCGGGAGTCCCGCGGATCAGGTGGGACTGGAGCCCGCTGACGTTATCCGCGAAGTCAATCAACGGCCGGTCAATAATATAAGTGATTTCGAACGTGCTGTCCGCCAAGGAAGGCGAGGAGAGCGAATTCTGCTGCTTGTGCAACGGGGGGACAACGCTGTATTCTTTGCGCTCAAGCGTAAAAGCTAGGAGGACTTATGTTTGGACTCGGGCTTCAAGAACTGCTGGTGATTTTGGTTATTGCATTGGTCATATTCGGACCGAGCAAGCTGCCGCAGATCGGCAGTGGCTTGGGCAAAGCGATTCGGGACTTCAAAAAAGGCGTAACCAGCGACGACGGCGAAGACTCAGGTAGCGACGCTAAGAAAGATAGCTCTAAAGATTTGCCGCGTTAATGTCCGCCGGACCGGTTGGCAACGTCGCAGCGACGTCCTGGAAGCAATCGCGCTTAAGTATACCTGCGCACTTCGTTGCGCTCCTATCCCGGCGCTCTTGTCCGTGCTAGCAATCGGACTGCCGGCCGGTGGTCCCGCTGTTTTACTTATAATTCGCGCGTGAAATGAAAGCCGTTTTTTTGCTTTATGCCGAGCAGTACAGTGTAGAGCGAGGTCTTGGATAGTTTATAAACTTTCTCCACGGTGAGGTCGGTCATTTCAATGAACGGTTTTAGCTTGAGATCGGTTCGCCAGCCTAACCAGCGGGTAATGGGATCTAACGCCTGGGTGAAAGATCCCAGCAGCGGAAAATCACTGGTGAAGTGATTGACGATTACGATTCTTCCGCCGGGTTTACACACACGCTTCGCCTCTTCGATCATGCGTATAGGATCGGGCACGACGGTGACGACATGGAAAGCCATGACGTAATCAAAGCTGTTTTCGGGAAACTCTAGATCGAGCGCATTCATCTCTATGACTTTGAGGTGCGACCAACCGTTCTCGCGAATTTTTTGACGTGCCCGGGCCAACATGTCGGGAGCCAAATCAATGCCTGTGACCTCACAATGGGTTGGGTAGGCGGGAAAGGACGTGCCGGTTCCCGCACCGACTTCTAAAACTCTTGCGCCGCGGGGGATCTCAAGTCCCTCGATAACGCGTTCCAGTCGGGAGTAGAAGATCTTGCCGAATACTTTGTCGTAAAGCGGAGCGAAGTCAGAGTATAAGCGACTTTCGTGTGCCTCAATATCACCCATGTTCCCCACCCCACCCCCGTGCTTCAGGCATCCCGAATGTCCCTACTCTGCCTTTTGTAGAAAATCGAGATATCCCGCTTGCGAAATCTCCACTGCTTACCTTTTTTGAAGGCTGGCAGAATGTTTTTGCGGGCAAATTCGTTCACGGTATCTGGGCTCAAATCTAGTATTACCGCAACTTGCCTGCTGTTCAATAGCTCCTCTTCTCTTTCCGTCATGGAACCCCCCTCCCTGAGGATGGTATTTAGTCGCTCTTTGTCTAAAAAAGGTTCGTTTTTCTAACAAGTTCACTCAGGGCTGTCAAGGCAAATACGCATCAACAGCCAATTATATATCACAGCATGGTTGCCGCTGGTGATCGCACTCGGGCAAAAATCCCGCCGCCGAACCTTTGCCTGATAGAGTAGCCGTCAAGCTGCCGCTCCCCGTTGCTTAGTCTGGGTATCGGCGAAGATCCGAATCGGAAGAATCATCATGTCGAGTCCGGCAAATTGAAGCTTTTGCTGTAACGTCGCGGGCGTATGATTATGTAGAAAACGACTGACGGCATTTTCCTCCTGAAAAACCAGCTTGCCGGAAAAAAAGACTGATCTTGGAAAATCCTGGACCACAGCGGTGCAAAGCTCTTCCAGCTCCGCCATGAGATCGACTCCCAAGGAGTAGCGATATTCGGCATACCAACCGAGGCAATTGGCGAACTCGACAAAACTCTTGAGGTCTTCTTCTTTGGCGCGGCGAAGATTTTCGATCTCCTTCTGTCCTTTGAACTGGCCCGAGTCGATTACGCCGACCGAAATGAAAACGACATTCTTAAAATGATTGGGAAACAACCTTGGAATCGTGAGCAACGCGTGAACCGCCACTCCGTCAAAATCACGCACGATGATTGCGGCGGTGGGAGCGGTTGGGCTCTTCGGCGGAACGGGCTCTTTTAGATTCGGCTGAAAAGGAATGGTCAGAAGCGTATCGTCGAGGCGCTTGAGCGCGCGCCGCACCCGAGCGTAATGAGAGTGGACGAAGGTGCAAAGAGAGATAAAACAGAAAGTAACCAGCAAGGTAACCCATCCGCCCTCTGCGAATTTGATTGTGATGGTGACGATCAGAATCGTTCCGGTCAGGAGCAACCCAAGTCCATTGACACAGAACTTCCGCAGCCAAACGGACTGAGTTTTTCTCACCTCCCACCAGTGCCTGCACATGCCGAGCTGAGAGAGGGTGAAGGTGAGAAAGACATTGATGCTATACATGACGACCAGGAGCCTGACGTCGCCCTGGCTATAGAGAAGAAAGCTCATGGACGCCAGCCCCATGAACCAAATTCCATCTCGCGTGACCAAATGATCGCTCAAGAGAGAGAAACGGTGCGGTGCCCAGGAGTCTAGGGCCATACTGGAGAGGACCCGCGGACCGTCAATAAAGCCGGCCTGTGCCGCGACCAGCAGAATCGCCGCCTCGGTGACCAGCGTGAGGATCACCAGCGGCACATTGATTCCTGAATCCACTCCAAAAAAAACACCGTAGACTTTCGTGAAAAGGGTGGCATTCAGAGTTTTGCCGGCTTCCGACGATACTTGATACAGCAAATAGCAAACTAAAATCCCGCTTGCCGTAAAGGCCAGGGAGACCGCCATGTAAAGCATCGTGCGCCTCCCCGTTTCCACGCGCGGCTCGCGCAAAACTTGGAGACCGTTGCTGACAGCTTCGATGCCCGTGTAGGTGCCGCCGCCGAGGCTGTAAGCGTGGAGGAGAATGGCCAGCGTGGCCCAGATCCCGATGCCGTGAATATCGCCGACCGTCTGCTGAACCGATTGGGAGGCGATGGAGGGTAGGTCCCCGATTTTTGTTCCGATGCCTAGGCTAATCGCTATGGCGTGCATGATGACAAACAGAAGGAAAATCGGCAAAAGGAATTGCACGGACTCTTTGGTCCCACGGAGGTTCAGAAGGATCAGACCCAAGATGAGAAAGATCTGGGTGAACAATTTGAGGCCGTGAACCGACGAGGGGAGAAAGCTAAACAATGCGTCGGCGCCGCTGGCGACGGATATAGTGATCGTCAGCATGTAGTCAACCACGAGAGCTGAGCCGGAAACCAAGCCAGCATTTTTCCCCAAGAGCTTGGTGGCTACTAAATAGCCGCCACCGCCGGTCGGGAAAAGTTCAATGATCTGCGAATAACTAGCCGAGATGACGAAGACGGTAATGGCCATCATAATGGCCAGCGGCAACGCCAGCAGGGAATGTTGTCCCAGTGCCAAATAGGCTTCTTCCGGACCGTAGGCCGAGGAACTCAAACCATCGGCGCCCAGCCCGACCCAGGCCAGGAACGCAACCAGCGAGATCTGATGAAAAACCTTAGGATCGAGAGGATCTTTCGGTTTCCCGAATAGGATGTCCTTAAACGAAGCGAAGCGGCTGCCGCCCACGGTGCTCTCCCCGCCCTGATAGATAGCAGAGTTTCCTTGCCGTGAGAACCATGACCGCAACAAACGCTAGCCTCTGCGTGCTTCACAAGCAGATGGATGAATCGCCAGATAGTTTCAGTGAAAAGCTGGCTTGCGCCTTTACAGGAGTTCCTTTAGCATAATTCCGCATCCTACGGTGGCGGCAAAGCAGATAGAATCCGATCGCTTTCACCCCTTTCTATGCGAAAAACTCTCAAGTTCTTCGGCGTCGTTCTTTCCACGCTGGTTCTCTTTGTCATCGTCGCCGGGCTTGGGTTCTACCATTTGATCCGCGCCGGCGAATTGCGGCGCTTCTTAATTAGTGAAATAGAGGCAAAGACGGAGTTCAAGGTGCAGCTCGGCGAGGCCGACCTAGCGGTGGGACGCATTTTGGGGATCGGTTTTAGTGATTTTGTGCTCTCCGAACCTGACGTCGCGCGGCCCGCCGTCACCGCCCAGCGGGTTACCGCGCGGGTAGCATTGATGCCACTGTTTGAGCGAAAGTTGATCCTTTATGGAGTGCGTTTGCACAAGCCGACCGCTCGTTTAGTGCGCGATAAGGAGGGCCGGATTCCGCTGATCGAAAAATTGCTCAACCTGCCCTTTTTGACCCAAGAAGCAACTCAATTCGGACTCGATCTGCATTCAATCCGCATCCAAGACGGCGAGGTTGACTTTGAGGATCAACAAACTGAAAAAGCACCGCGAACGACCCGGTTTCGCGATATTGATCTTGATGTCCAACGGATGCGTGATCAAAGGTTGCTGGATTTTGTCAGAGAACTGGCGAATCTAAAACAACCGCAGCCGCGGGGGGCGGCGCTGGATTTCAACCTAAAGACCGAGGTTGGAACAGACAACGAGAAGACGACCTTGCGCACGCGGGGCAGGATGGTGTTCCCCAAAGAGACTCTGGAATTCCGCAAAGCATGGTGGAACGCAGATATGCAGTTCGACAACCTGTCTGCCGTACTCCTGCGCCAGTATGTTGGCGCTCAAGCTCAATGGCCGGTGAAATCGATGACCGGTGTTTTTGCGTCACGATTTCACGTCCAGGGTAGTCCCGCGGATCAGATCCGACTCCGAGGCGCTCTGTCATTCAAACAGCTCGCGATCGATGCCCCGGATCTATTTGGTGCACCGTTGTCGCCCGGTGACGGGCAAGCCGAGTTTGATGTCGATTGGAAACCCCAGCGCCTCGGCATCGCTCTTTTTGACTTTCGTTCAAGGGAGTTAAAACTCACGGTGAAGGGCGAGGCGCGCCTGACCGCCGCCCATGACACTCATGTTCAATTAAATGTGTCGGCACCCTTTCTACCGTTTACGGTTTATCGCAAGTATTTGCCGTTGAAGATGATCGGCTCCCCCCAACAATGGGAGACTTGGATCGGGGCGTTGCAAGAGGGAGAGTTTCAGCTAAAAAAGGCGGCGATTAACGGGAACCTCAGTGAAATTCGACGGCTGCCTGAGAGCATAGCGAAAGGGCGAATCTCGTTGGACGGTGAATTGCGCAATGCCGCGGGAAAACCGGCGGGAGAGGGTTACCTTGCACTTAGCGGGGTGCAAGGACGCCTAAAACTTGAGAACGGGATTTTCGCCTTCAATGACTTCGAGGGCAATTACGGTGAATCGCGGCTTTCGGATGTCAACGGCAATTACCAGTTTTTGCCATCGGGGCAAGCCACTTTCGAGGTTCGGGCGCGCGGCGATCTGGACCTTACGGAGCTGCATCAGCAAATGAAGATCGGAATCCTACCGGCTGAGGTCTCCAAGCTTGCTTCTTCGGTTCAAGACATGGGCGGCAGAGGGAAAATGGACCTAGCCGTGCGTCGCCCCGCCGATGCATCGCTGCAGACGGAAGGTAAAGTTGTTTTGGACGACGCCCGCCTCCGAATGGGCGAATACTCTCTCACCGAGGTTAAAGGCGATCTGACTTTCACACCAAAGGAGATTCGAGGTGAGAAGGTCAAAGCCTTGCTTTCGGAATCGCCGATTCAAATTCAACTGGCGCTGAAGGATTATGGTGCCGACAATGGGACTTTCGACTTGTCCGCGGACTCGACGGGGGTCAAGGCCGGCGTGATCGCGCGGCTGTTGCTGTCTACTGGTTCCCTGCAGGACCCTGGCATTGTCAGCGGTTTCGTTCATTATCACGGGCCCCTCGGGACCCAAGAAGGTCGCAAGTTTACGGGTAATTTGGATTTGGTCAACGTCCAACTCGCCGTGGAGCCATTGCTGCAACCTCTGCGGGAACTCTCCGGCAAGATCACAATCGATGAGGCTGGAATCGATTTTCAGAATCTCAAGGGACTGCTGGTCGGTTCCCCCGCCAGCTTCAACGGCCGATGGCGATACGCGGAAAAGCCGCAGCTGCTGTTTGATTTCTCGGCGCCCAATCTCGACATCAGTTATCTCATTTCCCAAATCGATCCAGAGGCGCAGGAGTTTTACGCCAAGCTTCAGGGGGAAGGCAAAATCGCCCTCGCAAAAGGGCGCATCAAATCTTTCGACTTCGCCGATTTCAACAGCGAGGTGACCATCGACCGGCGCGTCTGGCGCCTGATTAGCCCGACGATGCGTGCCGCCAGCGGCACTATACGGGGTGTTGCCACCATCGCTGACAAACCGGATACCCTCGGGGTGTCGGCCCAATCCAAGATCGAGGGCGTTTCGGTTCAGACGTTTCTAAATTGGTTCGATATGACCACCACCGAAATGACGGGAAAGGTCAATCTGACAGGGAATTTGGAAACCATCGGGAAAGATGCCGCCGAGCGAAAGCGAAATCTCAACGGTGCTTTCGCCCTTAAAATCGAGGATGGCATTATCCGCCGCATGCGTATCTTGGTTCAGATTCTGAATTTGCTAGACCTGTCCCGGTGGTTTACGTTGCAAATGCCCGATTTGGCTAAAGAGGGTATTCGTTTTCGCAGCATTAGCGGCGACTTCAAGATTGCTAGGGGCGTTTACGAGACGCAAAACCTGGTCGTGGATAGCAACGATCTCCGTATGACCGGGGCCGGCAAGATCGACATAGCCAGAGACGAGATCGATTTTGTTGTTGCCGTGCGTCCGTTCGCCGGAATCGACACCGCGATCAATTACATCCCTTTGATCGGTCGAGGCATCGCGGCCATTAAAAATTCTTTTTTGGTCGCAAGCTTCAATATCAGGGGTCCCATCGAAGAGCCCACTATCACTCCAGCGCCGCTGAGCACGATGTCGGAATGGGTTTTCGGCGTTCTTGGAATTCCGAAGCATATTATCGGGTGGGGAGGAGATGAAAAAAAAGAGGAACCTCAAAACAGCCCGCAGAAGGATTCCACAGAAGAGAAAGCTCCACCGACGACGAAATGAAACCTCAACTGCTGCTCTACACGAGGAAAGATTGTTGCCTCTGTGAGGAGATGAAATCAACTCTTAGCCGGGTCGCGGGCCGCGTTCCGTTTGCGCTCGAAGAGATCGATGTTGATACCTCGCCGGCGCTGCAGGAAAACTACGGCAACGAAGTCCCCGTGTTGTTCATCAATGGTCGCAAGGCGTTCAAGTATCGGTTGACGGCCAAGGAGTTGGAGCAAAGGTTAAAGCGCGAAGCAGTTTGGGGTTAAATGATCGAGCCGGTGGCGTTACCCACTCGAAAGTCGGAAGAACCAAGTTTTGTGATGGACGTCAGAATTCGCAAATGGTTGTTTGTTGCTGCGTTCCCGGCCATATTGTCAATGACGCTATCGGCGTGGTCGGCGGAAACCAGCGAATGGTTGCTTGCGGGACAGGAAGGCAAATGCATTCCGCTATCGACGCTTACAAAGAAAGGACCTGAGTTTCAGGATATCAAGAGTCCCTACCAGCTGGTCGAAAAGATGCGTGCGGCGGGCCATAAAGCCGAAATTAAAGAGCACAAGGCGGGCAGCCGTCCGGCAGTTGAAGTTCGAGTCCCGTCCCGGGATCTCTACGTCATGTTCGTCAAGAGTTCGGCTTGCGGTGCCACCGAACCGGTGAAGAAGTGAAGGTGGTTTTGCCGGCGTTAGTCTTTTTCTTCGTGCCGCCGTCTGGGACGATCGGATTGCTTGAGGATTTTTTTTCGCAGGCGAATCGACTCAGGCGTGACTTCTACCAACTCGTCGTCGGCGATCCATTCGATCCCCTCTTCCAGCCCCATCTCCCGGTGCGGTGAGATGATGATATTTTCATCGCGGCCCGCGGCGCGAATATTGGTCAGCTTTTTTTCACGACAAATGTTGACGTTAAGATCGACATCCCGCGAATACTCGCCCACGACCATCCCTTCGTAAACACGCGCACCGGGCGGAATGAAAATAATGCCACGTTCTTGCAAGTGGAAAACGGCATAGGGCGTTGCGACTCCTTCACGGTCGGCAACCATCGCGCCGTTGCTCCGGGCTTGAATGGCGCCGTGCCACGGCGCCCATCCGTCAAAGAGCGCGTTCATGATGCCCGTTCCGCGCGTGTCCGTCAGGAACCGTGAGCGAAAACCGATCAGTCCGCGTGACGGGACCGAGAACTCCAGGCGTACTCGGCTCGACCCGGGGTGGATCATCTTCGTCATCTTTCCTTTGCGCATCGCCAACAGCTGTGAGACGACACCGATGAAGTCTTCCGGGACATCGATGACCAACAACTCCACGGGTTCGTGGAGCGTGCCGTTGACCTCGCGGGTGACGACGGTGGGCTTGGACACTTGCAGCTCATAGCCCTCGCGCCGCATGGTCTCGATGATGATCGCAAGCTGGAATTCGCCGCGGCCGGTGACCTGGAAGGAGTCCGGTTGTTCGGTATCGACGATGCGGAGGCTGACGTTTTTTTTCTGCTCGTAAAAGAGTCGCTCTCTGAGCTTACGCGAGGTCACGAATTCACCCTCGCGTCCCGACCAGGGCGAATTGTTCGCGCTGAAAACCATTGCGATGGTGGGCTCGTCGATGCGCAGGGCAGGAAGCGGCTTGGGATTCTCGCGGTCGGCGATCGTATCGCCGATGCCGATGTCCTCAATGCCGGCGACAGCGACGATGTCGCCGGCCTCGGCGGAAGCCAGTTCAATCCGCTTTAACCCCCGCCAACCGTAAATTTGGGTTACTTTTACAGGTTGCTGCGTGCCGTCAACCCGGCAGAGGGTGTATGTGCCGGTGGCCAGCGTGCCGTTTTTGATGCGCCCGATGGCGAGGCGACCGACGTAGTCGTTGTAATCGAGGTTGTTGGCTTGAAACTGTGTCGGTGCGGTAGGGTCGACGACCGGCCCCGGCAAGGTCTCGACGATCAGATCGAAGAGCGGCTTCAGATTGCCGGCCGGTTGGGTCAAATCGCGGGTAGCGGTTCCCGCGCGGGCATTGGAGTAAACCACCGAAAAATCCAGTTGGTCTTCGGTGGCATCGAGGTCGATAAACAGGTCGTAGATCTCGTCCAGGACTTCGGCAACGCGGGCGTCGGGACGGTCGATTTTATTGATGCAAACGATCGGCGGCAGTTTGGCTTCCAACGCTTTTTTTAACACGAAACGGGTTTGCGGCAGCGGCCCTTCGGAAGCGTCCACCAGCAACATCACGCCATCGACCATGGCCAGGGTGCGCTCGACCTCGCCGCCGAAATCGGCATGGCCCGGCGTGTCCACAATATTGATCTTAACTTTACCGTAATGGATGGTCGTGTTTTTTGCCATAATCGTGATGCCCCGTTCGCGTTCCAGTTCCATGGAGTCCATCACGCGCTCCGCCACTTGTTCATTAGCCCGGAAGATGCCGCTTTGGTGCAGCATGGCATCGACTAGAGTCGTCTTACCGTGGTCGACGTGGGCGATGATCGCAATATTGCGCATGTCATCGCGCCGGTTTGTCATTAACGATGTCATGCATCTGTTATCAGGGTGAGATTGGAGATTGTCAAGCCATGGTGGCCAGCTTCTCGGCTTTCTGAGTTCTTGTTGACGCGAAAGACAACCTTGCCCGAAAGCCAAGCAAAGAGCTTTCCTTGATAAGGTTTCGCCCCTAGAGTATTTTTATAGGTTAATGGGCCGACTTAAGACCTACCTTTGGCGCTATTGGCGTCGTTATCTGGTGGGCGGAATTTGCTTGCTCGCTACCGCCACCTTGGTCATGTGGATCCCGTGGTGGATACGGGATGCGGTCCGCATCATCGAGAATGGCGGCGCGCTTCGCGACATTAGGTTTTACGCTGCATTGATCGGGGCGGCAGCCGTGGTACAGGGCGTTGTGCGTGCATGCTCTCGCGCCCTGATCTTCAACGCCGGGCGTGACGTCGAGTACGATCTGCGCAACGACCTGTTTGCCCATCTGCAAAAGCTGCCGCTATCGTTCTATCACTCCCAAAGAACCGGGGACTTGATGTCTCGGGTGATCAACGATATCTCCGCTGTCCGCATGATGCTTGGCCCCGGCGTCCTGAATTTTGTCAACGCTCCGCTCTACCTCGTGTACGCGCTGGTTTTGATGCTTTCGATGGATGTCCGCATGACATTGGCCGCTTTGGCCCCTTTCCCGCTGTTGATATTCGCAGTGGCTAAGTTCCGCGGCAGGATCCTGAAAAGTTCCCTGGAGGTGCAACAGCAGATGTCAGCCCTTAGTAGCCACGTGCAGGAAAACTTGAGCGGCATGCACGTCGTGAAGGCCTATACGCAGGAGGGGTTTCAAACCCGCCAGTTTATCGCGCTGAACGAGGACTTTCAGGCTAAGAGCCTGGAGTTGGCCAGAATGCGCGGCATCATTACTCCGGTCATGCAAGGCTTCAATGCGCTGACGGTTTTGATCGTCCTCTGGTACGGCGGCATTCGGGTCATTCGCGGCGACTTGCTGGTCGCCGACATCGTCGCCTTTGTCGCTTACCTCAATGTGCTGGCGTGGCCCACGGCTGCGTTCGGCTGGATGCTTTCACTGGTCGAGCGAGGCCGTGCCGCAATGAAGCGTCTCGAGGAAATTCTAAAAGCCGAACCGGAGATAGCGAGCTCTGAAAAGTCGCTGCCAGTCCGGGGGCTGAAACAAGGAATCGAATTTCGCGATGTCTCTTTTGTGTATGGTCGGCAGAACAATGGCCATCCGACCCTCGAAGCTATCAATTTTTCACTGCCCGTCGGTCGGTCAGTCGGGTTGGTGGGTCGGATCGGTTCAGGAAAGAGCACGGTGGCGCAGTTGGTGCCGCGCCTCTTCGATGTGTCATCCGGTGAAATTCTCATGGACGGACAGGATATTCGAAAGTTCTCCCTCCGCGAGCTGCGCCGGACTCTCGGTTATGTCCCCCAGGACCCATTTCTCTTTTCGACTTCTCTGCGGCGCAATTTGGCCTTTGGCCGGGACGAAGTCTCCGATGAAGAATTGGCGCGCGCCGTAAGGATCGCTAAGCTGGATCGTGATTTGGAGATCTTTCCCCAGGGAGTGAATACCATCGTCGGTGAGCGCGGCGTCACGCTCTCCGGCGGACAAAAACAGAGGGCAACACTAGCGCGTGCCCTTGTCATGGATCCACCGGTTCTCATTCTCGACGATTGTCTTTCCAGTGTCGACGCGCAAACCGAAGCCGAGATTTTGCAGGGACTCAGGGCGATTCTCAAGGAGAAGACCTGCCTCATCATTTCGCACCGGATCTCAGCGGTAAAAGAGGCAGACGAGATTTTGGTCCTGGACGAGGGAAAGATTATCGAGCGGGGCACTCATGAGGAGCTGGTCAATCGCGGCGGCGTTTACGCCGACCTGTATCAGCAGCAACAGCTGAGTGAGGAGTTGGAGCAGATTTAGATGGCCGAACTGTCCCAGCAAGAAGAGATCCTCGGCAAAGCCTACGATATCCGGCTGATCCAGCGGCTGTGGAAATTTATCGTCCCCTACAAGCGTCTGTTCTGGATGGCCATGCTGCTTCTGCCCCTGCAACAGGCGTTCGGCCTGGCGCAGCCTTATCTGATGAAAATCGGCATCGATCAATATATCGCCGGCCGAGATCTCAAGGGACTCCAAGGCGTGGGGCTACTTTTTCTCGCTGCCGTGGTGGGGGAGACCGTCACTTTGTTTTTCCACTATTACTTCTCCATGCTCGTGGCGCAACGCTGCCTGGCTGATTTGCGCGTCGCCGTCTTCTCCCACGTCCAGAAGCTCCCGATGAGTTATTTCGATCGCAACCCGGTGGGCCGTCTGGTGACGCGCATGACCACGGACGTCGATGTCTTACAGGAGATGTTCTCTTCCGGTGTCATGACCCTGATCTCGGATTTCGTCATGGTGTTTTGGATCATCGGCATCATGTTCTATCTTCACGTGGAGTTGGCTTTGGTTTCCCTGGCGCTGATCCCGCCGATGGCCGTGGCGATTAATTTCTTTCGGGTCAAGGCACGCCAGACGTATCGCCAAATCCGCGAAAGGATCGCGCGGATCAACGCCTATCTTGCGGAGGCGATCTCAGGCATGGGAGTGATTCAGCTCTTCGCTCGGGAGGAGAAGAGTTATCGCGAGTTCGACAAACTCAACTCGGACCATCGGGAAGCGTACCACCTTTCAAATCTCTATGAAGCGTCGCTTTATTCCATGGTCGAAGCCGCGGGTTCGGTAAGTGTGGCGCTTCTGCTTTGGTACGGTGGTGGTGAGGTTCTCCACGGCGTTATCGGCATCGGCACGTTGGTTGCGTTCAAAGAGTACATCAACCGTTTCTTTGTGCCGCTGCGTGACTTCAGCCAGAAATATGCCGTCATGCAGTCCGCGATGTCCTCGGCGGAGCGCATCTTCCAACTTCTCGATACGCCGGTGACGATTGAGAGTCCCAAGAACGCGCTGATTCCGAAACCGTTCCGCGGCGAAGTCGTCTTCGACAACGTCTGGTTTCACTACAAACCGGACGATCCGGTGCTCAAAGGCGTGTCGTTCCGTATCGAGCCGGGAGAGAAAGTAGCAGTGGTCGGGGCTACGGGCGCCGGCAAGACAACCACCATCAAGCTGCTTAACCGCTTCTACGACATCCAAAAGGGCTACATCAAAGTCAGCGGCGTGGACGTGCGCGAGTGGGATCTGCAGGCGCTGCGCCAGCACATCGGGGTTGTTTTGCAGGATGTCTTTCTCTTTTCAGGAGATGTGCGTGCCAACCTGGCTCTTGGAGACCGCTCGATTTCGATGGACAGAATTGAGAAGGCGGCCCAATTTGCCAACGCGGATCGGTTTATTCAATGGCTGCCGGGAACCTTTGACGCTCAAGTGCGGGAGCGCGGCAGCAACTTTTCCGCCGGCCAACGGCAACTGTTGTCGTTGGCGCGGGTGCTGGTATTTCAGCCTGAGATTTTAGTCATGGATGAGGCGACTTCCAGCGTGGACACGGAAACCGAGCTGCTGATTCAAGACGCTCTGGATAAGGTTATGAAAGATCGGACGTGCCTCGTCATAGCGCATCGTCTTTCGACCATTCGTAACGCGGACCGCATTATTGTCTTGCATCACGGCGTCGTCCGCGAGATGGGTTCACACGCGGAGCTGATGGAAAAGCGGGGGATCTATTACCGTCTCTATCAGCTTCAGTACGAGCGCGAAGAGTTAAAACTGGCGACCTATGATGCAGCGGCCAAGATCCATGACTGATCGAAGCAGAAATTGGCCGAAGTTGAGCCCTTCATGCCATCGCCTGGAAATAAATCTTCGTAAGATTGTCTGGCTCATGGCTATGCTCGGCGTCTTGGGTTCCGTGATCTCAGGCTGTTCTCCGTTTTACGTCATCCGCGCTGCCTACGAAGAGGGGAAGATCCTTTGGCGGCGGGAACCCATCCCCGAATACCTCGAAAAGCCGGATCTCGGTGCGGAAATTCACGACAAGCTGAATCTGGTCTTGGCGGTGCGTGAGTACGCGCGCGATGTTCTTAAGCTCAATGTCGGCGGCAGCTACTCCAGCTATTCGTATGTCGATCGGCCGGATCTGACTTATATTCTTACCGCTGCGCCGCGGACTGAACTGCGGCCCTACACGTGGTGGTTCCTGATTATCGGTCGGGTTCCTTACAAAGGATACTTTTCCAAGGAAGACGCCGCGGCCGCAGCCAAAGAGCTTGAAGACGATGGCTACGATACGAACATCCGAACGTCCGCCGCCTTCAGTACGCTTGGATGGTTCGATGACCCGCTGCTCTCCCACCTGCTGCGCTACGACAAAGTCACCTTGGCGGAAGTCGTCTTTCACGAGCTGTTTCACAACACGTTGTACGTCAAAGGAGCCGGCGCGTTTAATGAAAGCGTGGCGAATTTCGTCGGCGGGCGCTCGGCTATCGATTTTTTTCGCGACCGCTTCGGCGCGGGAAGTGCAGAACATGAACGAGCGATTCGCGCCTGGGAGGAGGAGCTGGAGTTTTCAGAATTTATCGGAAAGCTTGCGGCATCCCTCGACGAGCTCTATGCGAGAAAGATTCCCGAAGAAGAAAAGCTCCGTCTTCGACAGGAAGTCTTTACTCGGGGTAAAGAAGAATGGTCAGAATGGGTAACTCAGCATCCGACACACCGGTTCCGTAACTTTTCCAAACAGTCGCTCAACAATGCGGTCATCGTTCACTACATGCTCTATCTTAAGAATCTCAAATGGTTCGAGGCGCTGTACGAGGCCCAGGGCAAAAATCTCGTTCGCGCCATCGATTCGATTCGAGAGGCCGTGGCGAAGGGCGGCGAGCCGTTTGAGGCGGTTCAGAGTCTGCTAAGTAAGCGGAATAACCAGGCCGTAGTAAAGACTGGAGTATTGGAGTAAAGGAATACTGAAATTGAAGATCGAGGATGGAGGATTGAGGATCGCCATCTTCTATTCTCGAGCTTCGATTCTCGCTTTCGTCTACTACCCCAACACTCCATTACTCGACTGCTCCATTTCACCCAGTCGCCTCTTTGAAACGGCGAATGGCGTCGATGTGGGCGGCGGGAGTCGTGAGGCTTGCTTTCATGGTGTTGACAGTCAAATGAGTCGCGCCGAGTTTTTTCCACTGGGCGATCGCCTTGACCCACGCCTCGGCCGATCCTTGGCTAATGGGAAGTCGTCCTTCAATGCCGATGCTCATGGGATCGCGACCCGCTTCCCGCGCGTACGAATGAATCTTTTCGATCGCTGCCCGGCACGTTTCGTCAGGCCCCATCTGCGGAAACCAGCCGTCGCCGAGCCGGGCCAGACGGCGCAAGGCACGATCGTCAGTGCCTCCGAACCAGATTGGAATGGGCTGCTGCATCGGCAGGGGATTCAACCCCGCGTCGGTGATTTTGTGCCACTTGCCTTCAAAGCTGACTAACTCTTGAGTCCAGAGCTTGCGCATCACTTCAACTTGTTCCTCGGAACGGAGGCCCCGGTTTTTGAAGTTTTCGCCGAGGGCTTCATATTCCACGGGATTCCAGCCGATGCCAACGCCCAGGCGAAGACGACCGCCGCTTAAAACATCCAAGGCTGCGGCCTGTTTAGCCACCAGCACGGTTTGCCTTTGCGGGAGAATGATAATGCCGGTAACCAGCTCGATTTCCTTGGTAAGGCCGGCCAGGTACCCGAAAAGAACGAACGGCTCATGGAACGGGTCCCGGTAGGTATAAGGCGGACGCCAGCCGGGACGGCTGGCAGGATTGGCGCCGATCACATGATCATAGGCGAGGATGTGGTGATAACCCAACTCCTCGGCCGCTTGCGCGTAATCTCGAATTGCTATTGGGTCAGCGCCGATCTCGGTTTGAGGAAAAACCACGCCAAAACGCATGGGGCTCTCCTTTGCTAATTTGCGTGAAAATCGTCGTTTTTTGCTGTTTAACCCGCCCCTTGATTTTTGTAAAGAGCGTACGCAAATTGGATTGACGTATTCGCGCAGAGTGAACTTGACTTCGCTCTTTTAAACCGTAGGATACGACTAAAGGAGGATAGTGTATGAATACCCTTCGTACCACGATCCTGTTGGCTGTGCTAACCGCTCTGCTGATATGGATCGGTGATATGCTTGGCGGCCGGCAGGGAGCCATTATTGCGCTGCTGTTAGCCGGCGGCATGAACTTCTTCAGTTATTGGTTCAGCGACAAGATCGTTATCAAGATGTACGGCGGTCAAGAGGTGACGGCTCAGGATGATCCGGAGCTCTACGGGATGGTACAGGATTTGACGCAGCGGGCCGGACTGCCGATGCCCAAAGTCTACCTGTTGCCCCAGGAGACGCCGAATGCTTTTGCGACAGGGCGTAATCCGGAGCACGCGGCGGTTGCGGTCACCGACGGAATCCGCCGGATCCTCAACAAAAGGGAACTTGCCGGGGTCTTGGGACACGAATTATCGCACGTGAAGAACCGCGATATTCTCGTGAGCACGATCGCGGCGACCTTAGCCGGCGCGATCAGCTATCTAGCCCAGATGGCCCAGTGGGCGATGATCTTCGGCGGCAATCGCGACCGCGATGAAGAGGGCGGTGGCAGCAACATCTTTGGGCTTATCGTCATGATGATCGTCGCGCCGATTGCGGCTATGCTGATTCAAATGGCGGTGTCTCGCTCCAGGGAGTACGGCGCCGACGAAGGCGGCGCAAAGGTGACGGGGGACCCCTTGGCGCTAGCCAGCGCGCTACGGAAACTGCACATGGGCGCCCAAAACATTCCGCTTGAAGTAAACAACGCCACGGCCAATGCGACAGCTCATATGTTCATCGTCAATCCGCTCACCGGCGGCGGCCTGGCGTCGCTGTTCAGCACGCACCCGCCCATGGAAGAACGGATCGCGCGCTTGGAGGCGATGGCGGGAAAAATGGGCTACGCGCGCGCATCGTAAAAACAACTAACCAACCACAATCGGAGACAACACTTTTTCTTCCAGCCACGCCGAGAGGTCGGTCAGACTTCTCGGCCCTGGCCTGCGACGCTTCAGAAATAGAGCGGTTGACGTCCTGCGCCCTATTAGTGGGTCCGCTGCCGTGGATTTTGCATTTGGTGCTTTGAATAGTACATACTAATCGTAACTGGTAAGTATTATTCAGTAAGGTTTAACTAAAATACGTGCGAACGGCCATCTTCCCAAAGTAAAAATTCTTAGCCGCAAAGAGGGCAAGAAGCTCCTCGATCGACAAGCCCGCCGCTCTCTAAACATGAGCGGAGAGGAATTCGTGCGCAAATGGAAAGCTAGACAGTTTGAAGACCCCGAAGACCCTGAGTTAATGAGATTGGCCTTCCTCATCCCCTTTGGCGGGTAGAACTCCCCACGAAGCCAATCGTAATTTCATTGAGGTACAGAATCATTCACGCCAGTGGCCATCTTGGCCCGTGGAAGGCGTCGATTTCCCTACCGCTTCAGTTGCCGGGATGATATTTTACGACGCTTGTGCCCGCTACCGGATTACCAGTCGTGCCGGAAATTTGTGGTCGATCATGCCCAAACGTACGCAGGCGCGAAACAAACCTAGCTGGAATGAAGAACGGGC
>Ga0209887_1000053_pt1 | contig 30713 bp, 27 predicted proteins | sample GWRWN1_30_40_FD_187230 | JGI IMG/M metagenome (GOLD analysis project Ga0209887, IMG submission 187230) | Riverbed sediment microbial communities from areas with no vegetation in Columbia River, Washington, USA - GW-RW N1_30_40 (SPAdes)... | ecosystem: Environmental > Aquatic > Freshwater > River...
GAGCAAGTCGTTCTCTTCTTGACTGAGCATGGCATAAGCTCCTGTTCTTTCGTTCCCTCGATCTGTTGGCCGATGCTAGTAGAAGCCCGGCCGGGTGTCAACGTAAACCGGCGGCAGAGTGATCCATCACCATGGGATGATCTAGCTTGACACCCCGCCCCAGTGAACTGTAAGAAACGACCATCGGCTGCGGAATCAGCAAGCGACGACGAAAGGAAGCCCAAAAGATGGAAGAAAGAATTGTTTACCTCAATGGTGCCTTCGTGCCGGAGAGCCAGGCGAAGGTTTCCGTGCTCGACAGCGGCTTCAACGCGGGTGACGGCGTTTACGACGTGACGCGCACCTTCCACCACAAACCTTTTAAGCTGCGGGAGCACACGGAGCGGCTGTTCCGGTCGCTTTATTACACGCGCATCGATTGCGGTATGTCCCTCGAAGAGATGGAGAAAACGACTTTGGAGGTGCTGGAGCGGAACAAGCCGCTCTTACGCGAGAACGAAGACTGTGCGCTCTGGCAAGTGGTGAGCCGTGGCGTGCGTTCCTCCACGGGCAATCGAGTCAGTGGTCGCGCGACGGTAGCGGTCTACAGCGTGATCGTCAATTTCCCGGAGTTCGCGAGTTTCTATGTCGAGGGGGCGCCTTTGGTGATCCCTTCCACGCGCCGGATCCCGCCGCAGTGCCTCGAGTCCAAGGCAAAGATCACCAACAAAATGAACCATAACATGGCGGTCTTCGAGGCCAAGCAGGTGGATCCCCGGGCGATTCCTCTCATGCTCGACATCGACGGCAATCTCAGCGAGACCAGCGCCCATAATTTTTTCTTGGTCATCGACGGCAAGCTCTGCGCGCCCACGGACAGAAACGTCCTCGGCGGGATCACCAAGGCGGTAATCTTCGATCTTGCAAAGCAGTTGGGCGTCGAAATCTTGGAGGGGAATTACACGCCCTACGATCTCTACAACGCCGAGGAGGCTTTTCTAGCCAGCACCAGCCCCACCTTTGTTCCGGTGAGGACGGTCAATGGAGCGAAGATCGGCAAAGGCGCGCCGGGACCGGTTACCGTCCGATTGATCGCAGCTTGGAACAAGATGGTGGGTATGGACATCGTTGATCAGGCATTGAGCCATCTCGGCAAGCAAGAGCACGAGCGGTTGGTGAGCCTATGGCAGAGCAAGAAAGCGGCGTAGCAGGCTGCTGAAAAAGACTCATATGCTTCGTTGCGCTCGACCGATTTCGCGTCAACGTACAAGAAGAGTACGCCTCCGCTCATCGATCTTCGCACGCCTCGCCTCTGAGATCTTTTTGAGCAGCCCGCTAACAGAACGGTGCTTCACTGCGAGAATGGCGGTTCTCTCAAGATCTGACGGAACAGGGTAAAGTCGGCCACTTGCGACAGCGGAACCTCCTTGACCTTGGCCTCCGCTAATTGCTGATCCACGATAATCTGGAGCGCGGCTTCGTCCATGGTGCCGTCTTTGGAGAAGTTATTGATCGAAAGTTGATAAACTCCCTCGGCGGTTTCCCGATCCAGATTTAAGCGGTTAACCATCGCCTCGATGGCTCCGTCGCGATTTTGCCGCATATATCTTAGTCCCAGTAAATTTCCCTTGAGAAAACGCTTGACCTGATCCGGCTGCTCACGCAACTTTTTGAGGTTGACCCCGACGCCCCAATTGAGGACAGCGTGATGGTCGGCGGCGTTGAGCAGATCTCGGATGGGACCTGCTGCCTCGCGCAAGTTGCGCGAACTCTGTCAGGAATTATGGACTTGGCAGATCCTCCGGCTTTAATCCAAACCATTTGACCGCATTCTCGCCGAGAACATGGCGCTGCTGCTCTTCGCTGAGCCCCCGAATGCTCTTTAGCTTACGCACGGATTCGGGAAATTCGGAGTCCCAGTGACGGTAGTCCGATGCGTACATTACTTGCGTGATGCCGATGGTGTCGAGCACATAAGGCAAAATCGTTTCTTCCGGCTCACAAGTAAAGCAAACCTGGGAACTGCGGACGATTTCCGACGGCTTGCGTTGGCAGAGCGGCCACTGCGGCCGGAGCTTTTCAAAATGCTCGTCCAAACGCTCCGCCCAAAAGGGAACCCAACCGCAGGCGCCTTCCATGAAACCGACCTTGAGTTTGGGATAACGGTCGAATACGCCCTCGCCGATCATATGCATGAGCGCGATCATACATTCGAAAGGAAAGGAGGTCATGTGCACGTAGCTGTACTTCTCCATGCGCTCGCTGCCAGCGCCCATAACACCCCACACGCCGTACTGGCCGTCGTGCTCCGTCTGCGGGTGCACGGAGAGCGGCATGCCGATGTCCTGCGCGGCGGCGTAAACCGGATCAAACATGCGATGGCCGAGATTGATGCCGTAAACGTTGGTTGGCAACATCGCGGTTACGATGCCGCGCTGCTGGGCCAGGTACTCCAATTCTTTTACCGCAGCGGGCGGATCCTGAACAGGAACCAGTCCCACGCCCTTCAACCTTTTGGGATCGGGCGCGATGTATTCTTCCGCCAGCCAGCGATTCACCGCATGGCAAATCGCCGCCGCCAGTGGCTTGTCGGCCATGCCGTTGACCATCAGAGCGATGGAGGTGCCGAAAATGACGGCGACGTCGATGCCTTCCTCGTCCATATCGGGCAGTCGCTTAGTTGGGTCCGTCATGCCGGGACGGCTTCGCTCGATATGATCGGCAAACACGGCGCCGCGATCGGCCCCTCCGCCCCAGCGCCGGCGTCCCGCCAAGCGGCCCTCGATCATCAGATGGGAGTATCCGGAACTGTCGGTCACACGGTTGGGTGCCAGATGGGCGTATTCTTTCGGTAGCCACTTGACCAAACCGACGTCCGGTTCATTGCAGTGGCCGTCAGCATCGATAACCAGATGGGTTGCCATATTGCCTCCTTTTGGGTCGTTACCCTAGGCAATATGAAAAAGAAAGGAAGCCGTCAAGTCTGCGAGAAAAACTTTTTGGCTAGGAAAAAGTAGCTACAATTCTCTTTCGGCCATGAAAGCGGCCAGATCGCCCACGCGACAGCTGTAGCCCCACTCATTATCGTACCAGGATAGAACTTTGGCCATTTTACCTTCCATCACAACAGTGGATGGACCGTCAACGATTGAGGACGCGGCATTGCCGCGGAAGTCACTGGAAACCAGCGGCTCGTCGCAAAAACCCAAGATGCCGTTCAGAGCGCCGTCGGCAGCGGTTCGCAGCGCATCGTTAACCGCCTCGGTTGAGGGAGTGTTGGATACTCTTTACCGCGCCCCGGTTGTCTCCAAAGGATGATTGTGCTTACAAATGGGAAAAACCCAGAGGAGATTCATCCATGCTTTTGCCCTTCCGGGAACATCTCGACTTCGGACCGACGCCTTACGACCAACTGCAAGCCAAGGAAGGAATTCCGATCGTCCGAGGCCACGTCGTCAGCGACGTGATGGAACTGGAACTCGGCCGATGGGAGAGAATGGGCGCCGCGGGTTGCTATCTCAACCTTGCCAACCAACAACAAACGGACGTCTATGTCTGTGAAATCCCGCCGGGCAGCCAAACTCTGCCGCAGCGCCATCTTTTCGAAGAGATTATCTATATCGTTAAAGGGCGGGGCGCCACCTCGGTTTGGCAAGAGGGAACCTCGAAGGTCACTTTCGAATGGGGACCAGGTGCGGTCTTTGCCATTCCCTTGAACTCCTCATACGAGCATTTCAACGGCTCCAGGGACGAAGCGGTCCGTTTGTTCGCCGGAACCACCTGCCCGCGCATGATCAATATTTTTCATAATGAGGATTTTATCTTTCGTAACCCGTTTAACTTTCGCGACCGTTTTCACGACGGCCAGGAGTTTCTTCGTTTTAACAAGCACATGGCGGACCGATATTGGGAAACCAATCTCGTTCCCGACGTGAATCAATTTGTCCTCGATGATTTTCCGATGAAGGGCAAAGGGGTAAAGCACATGCGTTACACCCTGGCGGACACCACCTATGGTTGTCATGTTTCGGAATTTCCGCCGGGGTCCCGAAGCACTTTTCACCGCCACGGTCCCGGAGCCGTGATCATCATCACCCAGGGTGAGGGCTACGTCATGCTCTGGAAGGACGGCGAGCCGCGGGTACGCCACGAGTTCCACGTTGGCACGGTCTATTCGCCTGGAGACCTTATGTGGCACGGTCATTTCAATACCGGCAAGGGAAGCATGCGCCACTTTGCCATGCGGGGTGACAGTCCAAAATACAGCCACGACCGGTTTCGTAATCCGCTATGGACGATGATCCCCATGGAGGAAGAACCGCCCGAGATTCAGCACGAGTACGTGCAGGAGCTGGCGAGAAAAGGAGTTGAAGCCGCGGTTTCGGTGGTAGAAGACTAAGAGTGGAGTGATGGAGTGATGGAGTAATGGATTCGAAAGGAGCATGCGAATGGAGATCAAGTCTCTGGTCGATCCAGAAGGCGGTCTGGTAAACCGTCGCATTTTTGCCGACCAGGAGATCTACGAACTGGAACGCGAGCGTCTGTTCGCCCGTTGTTGGCTCTACCTTGGCCACGAAAGCGAGGTCCCCAATGCCGGCGATTTCGTTACCGCGTATATGGGGGAAGAGCCGGTTATCTTGTGCCGCGATCTAAGCGGGCGTCTGCGCGCATTTTTGAACCTCTGTCGCCACCGCGGCAACCGGGTGTGCCGCGCCGACCGCGGTAACGCTAAACTTTTCACCTGCTCCTATCACGGCTGGACCTACGCCACTGACGGCAAGCTCGCCATCGTCCCCATGGCCGAGGCTTTTCGCAACCTTGATCGCGATCAGTGGGGGTTGATCCCGGTCGCGCAACTCGACAGCTACAAAGGACTGATCTTCGCGACCTTCGATCCCGAGGCGCCGGCCTTGACGGAATATCTCGGCGATATGGCTTGGTATCTCGATATTCTGCTGGACCGGAGGGGTGGGGGCACAGAGGTGAGCGGGCCGCACCGTTGGGTAGTGGACGCCAACTGGAAGACCGCAGCGGAAAACTTCGGCGGCGATGGCTATCACATCGCCAGTACTCACGGCTCGGCGCGCGAGCTGGGCATCGATACGACGACGAGTGAGACGAGAAAATGGAACCAGGGCCACCAGATTTCCTGCGGCGACGGGCACGTTCTGGTGGCGTGGATCTGTCCGCCCGATGATGCGGGTCCATGGTTCGCGCAGCCGGTCGTCGAGCTGGTGGATTATATGAAAGAACATGCCCTGGAGATCGAAAGCCGTTTGGGTGTTACTCGAGCGCGCAAGGTCGCCCCTTCCGCGGGAACGGTTTTCCCCAATTTGTCGATTCATTGGCTGACGCGCACCATTCGGGTGTGGCATCCACGGGGGCCGGATAAGATGGAGATTTGGAGTTGGGCCATAGTCGATAAGGCAGCGCCGGCGAAAATCAAGGACGTCATGCGCTTCGTCTCACAGTACCGCTTCAGCCCGACGGGAGTCTTCGAACAGGACGATATGGATAATTGGATCCAGGTGACCGCCGCGGCCCGCAGTGTGATCGGCAGGCGCTTCCCGGCCAACTACCAGATGGGCGTGAGCGAGGAGATCACTGAGACCGATCTACGGGGGCGGTTGGCCAGCCGATGGAGCGATTCAAATCAGTTGAGCCTCTACATGCATTGGGCCAAGGTGCTCGAGGCGAAGAGCTGGGGCGAGCTGAAGAGCGCGAAGCATGGATAGCGACCTGCGCCATAAGGTCGAAGATTTTTTGTACCTGGAAGCCGAGTTGCTGGACGAGCGCCGGCTGCGGGAATGGCTCGACCTCTTCACGGACGATATTCATTATTGGATGCCCGTCCGCTACAACCCTTTGGACCGGCCTAAAGAGGTGGAAGAAGAGATTTCCAAGCCCGGGGAGAGTTACTATTTTAACGATAACAAGGAAACTCTTCGTTTAAGAGTTGAGCGGTTTTATTCAAAGACCGCCTGGGCTGAAATGCCTCCTTCGCGTACCCGGCATCTGATTTCGAATATTCGGATAAGAAAGGGCGACGGCGTCCAATTCGAAGTCGATTCAAACTTCATTGTTTATCGCAGCCGCATGGAAAAAGATGAAGATATTTTTGTCGGCACCAGAAAGGATGTCCTGCGCCACGTAAACGGCGAACTAAAGATCGCCCGGCGAACGATTCTTTTAGATCAGGCGATTCTGAAAGCAAAAAATATCAGTGTTTTCTTGTAGGCATCCGTTACCTTGTCCCCCGGACGTGCATCGAAGCCCAGAGACGAGACGCCGGATTCACAACCTGCAAAGGTCGGAAAAAATTTGAAACTATCTCTTGGCCAACCCGGCTGCCGCGGTCTTGGTTTCCGTGAACAGTCCCAGCTTCTTGAGTGTGTACTGCCCTGAGCCGTAGACCGGTCCCTCATCCAAACGAAAACCAAGGCCTAGGCTCAGATGCAGCTGGCTCCTATATTCCATGTCCATGCGGTGATCGAGCTCGATAAAATAACCGTCAATGAGGCCGGCCGGGGTGTCAAACTGCGAACGCGAAATCTGCTTCACAAAATGGGTTACTCGGCCGCCGCGCTTCAGCTTGCCGGTCTCTCGGCTGTACATCTTATACCCGGTCTGGAGCCGAATGGAGCCGACTGAGTGGACATCGCCCGGCAAAACCGGCAGCGCCGGTTCGTAGACGATATAGCTGCGACTTTTGAACAAGTCCAATCGCTCCATCATCAGGGCACCGGTAGGGTTTTTCACCAAGAGAATGCTCGCATAATCGCCGAATACGAGCCACCATCGTTTATTGTCCGCAAGATCGGGTTGAGAGATGAGCGGCACGATTTTACCGCGATCTTTACCCTCAGTGATCTTGAACTGCTTCTGCCAGCTCACCAGCGGGATCAGTTCTCTGGCGATGATTTCGCGTGGCTGGGGAACTGACCATGCAACGCCGACGAAAGCCGATGTGGCCACGCAATATGTGATAAATATCAGGATACGAGCAAAATAGTGCATAGGTATTCCCTTCAGTTTACACAATTGAGCTGAATAGAGAAGAGGGAGCTAACTAATGCACGTTCATAAAAATTTTTGAAAAAAAGTCGGACTATAAACTTCCCAGAGCTGGATATTGCTTGGAGCCGTTTTGATGTTTAGGCTAAGACGATGGAAGATGATACGACAAGCTCCCGCAAGGTGTCCAACTTCACGCCCCGCGGACGAACCCGCAAAATCGCTATACTGAGGGGTTTGGTCATACTGCTGCTGCTCTTTGCGTTGCCCGCGATCTGGAGCTGGACGCCGCTTAATCATTGGATCAATCTCGCTGCGATTATCGAATGGCAAGAGTCCGTAAGAAACCACCCGGCGGCATTTTATCTTGTCGTCGGCGCCTATCTGTTGGGCAGTCTGGTTCTCTTTCCCGTAACGATCCTTAATGTCGCAACCGTTTTCACCTTCGGACCGATCCTGGGCAACATTTACGCCCTGGGCGGCTGGCTCGCCAGCGCGGCAATGGGCTATGGCATCGGACGGTCGACCGGCCCCAAAATGGTGCGAAAACTGGCGCGCGGCTGGCTTGACCGCCTGATTCGACCGGCCGGAAGGCATGGCTTTCTTACTGTGCTGACGCTGCGTGTCTTCCCGGTAGCTCCGTTTACCTTAGTCAATGTTTTTGTCGGCGCGTGGGGGATTCGTTTTTGGGATTTTTTTATGGCGAGTATCGTCGGTAGAATCCCGGGGATTATCTTATTGACCGTGGCCGGTGTCCAAGTCGAAAGGTTTTTGCGCCAGCCCGGCGTGATCGGTGTCGTTGTGTTGGGGCTCACACTGATCCTGGTGCCGCTCGCGCTGAGCCGGTTGTCCAAGCGTTGGCTCTCGGGCGATCGGCGCCAACCGGATCCCTCTAAATCTTCGGTCAAATCATAAGTAGTCTCTTATGGGAAAAGCAAACAACTCAAAAATGCGTTCGCCAATCCCGCGCGAGCTCCATTCCTCGTAGGTTATTTTCCTCGAATATTTGAGATCTTCTTCGAACGCTTCTTCGAGGCGCCGGGCGACGCCTGTGTCGTAAACGGTGAGATTCAGCTCCTCGTTCAAGGCGAAAGATCGATTGTCGAAGTTGGTGCTGCCGACGGTTGCCCAGACGCCGTCGATCACCATGGTTTTAGCATGCATCAGGCAGGCCGTGTATTCGAAGATCTGAATGCCGCCCAGAAGCATGCGACCGTAGTTGCTGCGGCTGGCGCGGTAGGTGATCTGATGGTCGATCTTGCCGGGCACCAGCACGATCACCCGCACGCCGCGGGCGGCGGCGTTCAGCAGCGCTTGGATCATCGTGTCGTCGGGGATGAAGTAGGAGTTCGTAATCAGAATTGATTTTTTCGCCGACGTGATCGATAGCAGGAAAAGCATATAATTCTGAAAGCTTCCCCCGACAGGCGAACTCTTGACCATTTGCGCCGGCACTTTTCCAACCGGCCCGAGACGTGGAAAATAGTCATCGCCGCCAAGGAGAGTTCCGGTGGCTTCCAGCCAGCTCTCGGTAAAGGCGGCCTGCAGGTATTGGACCACCGGTCCTTCCACTCGCGCGTTGGTCTCGCGCCAGTGTTCCGGCGTGCGCCCATCCCCCGTCCAGGCATCGCTGATGCCGTAGCCGCCTGTGAAGCCGGTCCGGCCATCGATCACCAGGACGCGGCGATGATTGCGGTAGTTGTATCTCAAGAGTTTCCAGGGCAAGAGAACTTGAGGCGCTTCGATTCTGCGAAAAAACTCTACGTGACATCCGCCGTCGCGCATTATGGCCGGTATCTCGTCGGGGATTTTTCCGGAACCTTGGCTGTCGATGAGGATATGTACTTGAACACCCGCGCGACAGCGGTCGGAAAAAGCCTCGGCCAACTCATAGGCTATAGCACCGTCCTCGTAAAGATATTGAGCAAATGTGATCGTAGATTTGGCGGTTTTAATGTCGCGCAACATGGCGGGGAAAGTTTCGTCGCCGTTGAACAAGAGCTGGATACGATTGCCGCCCACGATCGGTGCGTCCGTGTAGGCCTCAATCGTAGGAAAAAAGGCCGGCTCCCCGACAACGATCGGCGGAACTCGATAGACGGGCAGCACTCTGGCGCAGCCCCACAAAAAAATCACGGCAAACCACCAACTCAGGTGTTTCATTGGACGGCACTCTGAGAAATACTTTGGAACAGAAAACAGAGTTCCAAGCTGCAGGGGATTACGGGGATCGAAGTAGAGGCCCACCGATTTTTTCACAACGTATTCCATAGTTGTAGTATCAGCCAAGCTGTAGCGATCAGGATTCCAATCGATAGTAAGATAATTCCGCCGATAACGGCAATGACAAAAATCCAGTTGCCGAAGGTCGATGCTCGCTCTTCGGCGCTGACATAGCGCTCGAGCAGTCGGGCATTTTTAGCGTTGCTCCGGAACCAGATGGAAAAGACATCACCAAAAACCGGAATGGCGCCGATTATGGCATTCAGGGCAACATTTGACCCCATGCGCAACAATACGATCTTGGGCACCTGGTACTGTGCGGCAATGAGCAGAATGGCCGATCCGGCCAGGTTGGCAATCGCGTCGCCGATGCCCGGAATCAGTCCAAGGATCGGGTCGAGGCCGATCTTGATCGATGTTCCCGGGATTGTGAAGCGCTGATCGAGCCATTCTGCTAAAAACCTTGCCAATAAAATGCGTTGGGAAGAGGGCGAATTTTGACGTTCCAACTATTCTCCTGCCTTTGGACATGGATTCCGGGAAACTACGGCGCTGTCTTGACCCAGCAGCGCAACACTTCAGCCACGCTCCATGCCTGAGAGATACAGCCCCGCGGCACGAAGGGCTCGTCGGCATCAAAAATTTCGCTGATGGATCCAATGCCGGCTTCCCCCAAATGAGGCACCAATCCCTCCAACGGCGCGCGCGCTCCGGCGACGTCATCGGGATAAACCTTCAACCAAGCGTCGATGAACGGTCCGATCAACCAAACCCAAACGGTTCCTTGATGGTAAGCGGCGTCCCGCGCGCGCAAATCGCCAAAATACTTCGCTTTGTAATTCGGATGGTGTGGAGCCAGAGAACGCAATCCCACCGGAGTTAAAAGCCGCCGGCGAACGGTCTCCAATACCGCACGCCATTTGGCAGAGTCGAGCACAGGATGGCGGAGGGAGATCGCCAGCAACTGATTGGGCCGGCAAGCTGAGTCATTGCCGCTCTCGCCGTCGATGACGTCGAAGAGATATCCTTCATCGGCGTACCAGAAACGATCATTGAAGGCTTCTTGCGCACGGTCTGCGTGAGCTTTTAATTCGAGGGATTTGTCTGTTCGGTCTTCTTCGCTTAGCCATTGCTGCAAAAGCCTTAAGGCGTTGTACCACAGCGCGTTTATTTCCACCGCTTTTCCCCGGCGCGGTGTAACCACCCAATCGTCCACCTTGGCATCCATCCAGGTCAGCTGGTAACCTTCCTGCCCCTGACGTAGGAGTCCGTCCTTAGAATCTACGCCGATGCCGAACAAAGTGCCTTTAATGTGACAATCTATGATTTCCACCAGCTTCGGCAGTAACCATCTCAAGGTCCAACGATCACCGGTGGCGTGCAGATAACGATCGACGGCGTGAAAAAACCACAAAGTCGCGTCCGCGGTGTGATAGAGACCTTCGCGGCTGCCTTCGGGAAAAAGATTAGGAATGAGCCCTTGTCGAATGGCATTGGCGAAATTGCGTAAGATCCAGCCGGCTTCCAAGAAGCGGTTGGTCGTGAGGGTCAAACCTTCCAAGCTGATCATCGTGTCGCGTCCCCAATCGGTAAACCAATGATAGCCTGCTATCACCGTGCGCACGTCGTCGCCGGCGGCATGGGCACGGGTCGCGTCGGGGACTCTCCCGGCGGGCGTCACGACGAATTGATCGGCGGCAAGCACCAGCTCCGCGCCCACTCCTATCCGGGCCTTGGGGTCGGCAGAGGCAATCAAATGCGTGCGCCGCTCGCGCTCCGCTTCCCATGCCTCGGCGGGGCCTAGCGCCCGGATGACTTCCCAAGACTCGGTGGAGGCCGCCAAGGTGATCGCCTGGCCGGGAGAGCAATCGACAGCGAAAGAGCCCGGGGTCCAAAGATCTCCGACCGCTATGTAACCTCGTGTTTGCTCCAAAATGTAGCTTAGACGTTCGATTTTTTTTCGTTCGATGATGAACTCGCCTTTGCCGTGCAGCAGCAAGCGGAGGGTCGGAAAGATCCCGCTGGAAATCTCATATTGGTCTTCGACGACGGTGAGCACGTAAGGCGCCTGAGGTTGGCGATCAACGGGCGCTTCGTGTTCGCGAAATTGAATCAGCGGACGCAGTCTGATTTCGAGCTTGCCGGCATGGGAAAGCAATCGATAAGTAATATGGACCGTATTTTGCCGGTAGGGAAGGTAAAGACGTTTTTCCAATACGAAGTCATCGATCTGATAGCGCCAGATCGGCAAACCCATATCGAGGCGGAATTCGCTCAGCGCGGCGGCATATGACGCATTGCGCTCTTGGCTAATTTCAACAACCCGGCCATCCGGCAAGTGAAATTCTTCCGCCAGCCCGTTCAACATGAGAACTCTGCCAAAGGGAGCCGGCAGCGCCGCAATCAGCAGCCCGTGGTAGCGTCGCGTAGCCGCTCCGGAAACCGTGCCGGAGGCGTAACCGCCCAGACCGTTGGCCACGAGCCACTCGGGCTCTCTATCGAATTCCGATTCGTCGGCTTTGCCCGGCGAAAAGGTTACTTTCCGAACGATTGGATTCATCCCGGATTCCGCAATTGCGATCGACAGAAATCGCGAGGCGCAACCCTTGCGCAGCGAAGTTGATGGGTTTTACTCAGAAGGAGTTCAATTCGTTCAACAAGTTCAAATCGTTCAAAACGTTTTGAACGGCTTAAACGGCTTGAACGTTTTGAACCAAGACTGTCTGCTCCAGGATTCCACCTCGCTTCCGGAATTTTCGGTTTAACTGCGGAATCTAGGTTCATGGTTATTGGGCTGTGAGCAGGAATGCGGCTTTGCCGGGAATGAACCACCGGCTCTCATCTTCGGTTGGCGCTGCGCCCTGGCCACCATAGCGGGGATCTTCGCTGGACCACAACAGCCGCCAGGTCAAACCGGCAGGGGAGGCAAGCAGCGGTTCGGGCGCAGGAGTCAAAGAGCAATCGATGCCCAAATTGACGAGCAGCAGCCGGTCGTTCCCGGCTTCAGCGAAAAATCGCAGCATGAAGACATCATTAGCGAGCACCGCGCCGTCTACAGCGCCAGGACGCTGAGCCTTGATTACCGGATCGTTGTGGCGAAGACTCAGAAGATCGCGGTGTAGAGCGTAGGTTGCGTGATGGCGCTCGCGTTCAGAAAAGTCGAGCCTGCACGATTCAAAAGTCCGTCGGTCGGTCGGATCCGGCAGACGCGTCTGCATGTCTGGGGACGACAGGCTCGGGAATTGTTTGAGAAAATCAAACCGGCCTTCTTTAATCTTGGATCCCAACTCGGAATTATGGTCGGCAAAAAAAGCAAAGGGACTGGACGCAGCAAACTCCTGCCCCTGAAAGAGCATGGGCGTTTGCGGCGATAACAGGAATAGCGCCGTCATGGCTCGGTATGCCCCCGGATGGGAAAGCTGGTGAATTCGCTGCCCGCGGCCGAAATTTGCCACTTGATCATGATTTTGCAAAAAATGGATGAATGCAGCCGGGTTCAGCCCACCCGTCCAGCTACCGCGACGCTGCCGCTGCCAGGAGTAATATTGTCCTTGGTACAAAAAGCCGCGCTTCACCGCAGAGATAAACTCCTGCGACGTGCCGCGATGATCGGAATAGTAGGCTTCATTATGGCCGCTTAAAGCGACCATGGCGGAATGATGAAAATCATCGTTCCACAGCGCATCCATTCCATAGCCGCCGCTTTCCAGCGACTGGATCAGTCGTACGTCCTGAGGTTCGTTCTCCGCCACCACGATCGTTGAGCGACCGGCTGCAGCTTGGCGGACCCGATTTGTGATCTCGGCGAGAATGTGAACCTTGGAAGCGTCGTAAATGTTTTGCGTGGCGTCCAAGCGAAGCCCGTCCAGGTGGAATTCGTCAATCCAATAACCCGCATTGGAGATAAAAAATTCCCGCACCGGGCCGGAATTGGGCCCGTCGAAATTAAACGCTTCGCCCCAGTCGGTGGAGTAGCGATCGGTAAAATAATCCGGCGAAAAATCTTTCAGGTAATTCCCCGCGGGTCCGGCATGATTGTAAACTACGTCCAAGATGATGCCCAAGCCGAGCCCGTGGGCAGCGTCGATAAAATCGCGAAAATCATCGGGGCTGCCGTAGAGCCGTGTCGGGGCAAAAAAATCAACGCCGTCGTAGCCCCATCCGAAGCCGCCACAGAAATCGTGAACCGGCATGATTTCCAGGACGGTCACACCGAGCTCCTTCAAAGCCTTAAGCTGTTGGCCCGCGGCCTTCCATGTGCCCGCGGCGGTAAACGTGCCAATATGCATTTCGTAAATGACTTGTCCCTCGATTTTAACTCCCTCCCAGCCGGTGTCATGCCATGGGAATCGCGCCGAATCGATGATCATGGACGGCCCCAGCGGACCTTCGGGCTGAAAGCGAGACGCGGGATCCGGCACCAGGAGTTCGCTCCGATTCAAGCGGTAGCGATAGCGATCGCCGGCCTTCGCTCGCGTGGTGCGTAGGGAAAAATAACCCTTGGGTTCAGCGTCCAATCGAATAACAGTTTGGTCCCGTGCCGGGCCATCGATGACAATTTCCACCTCTCGGGAACGAGGTGCCCAGACGCGAAAGTGAACCTCGCCGTCGCCTACAACTTCCGCCCCGATGGGGAGTCTTCTACGGATGTTCGCAGCGCTCGAATCGCTTATCGCTTTCCCGTACTCCTGCGATGCCAGCTTTAATGTCTCCTGCATCATGTCTAACTGCCGGGTTTGACCTGGTCCATCAAGCAGGATTTTGGCGATTTGTCGGGACGCCAACGTAATAATCTGGTGCCGTGCCTGAATCGATTGCCGGTGAAGTGATCATACTGCACTTCCACAACCAGTTTAGGTTTCAGGGGCTGCCACTCGGCCGAGCGCTTGGTGACCCAACGGCTCGGCCCGCCGGGCGCGTTGCCCGTGAAACCGGGAGGCTGGATCAGCGGTTCGACTTTTTGCAGCAGCGTTTTTTTTTCGGGTTGCGAAAAGCTGGAGGTAAAGCCGACGTGATGAAGCAACCCATCGTCGTAAAGGCCTAATAGAAGAGAGCCCACCGCTCGCCCCTCTGAGGCATAACGAAAACCGCCAACCACGCAGTCGGCGGTGCGCAGCCGCTTGATCTTTTGCATGCCGGTTCGCTCGCCGGATTGGTAGCCCAGGTCCAAGCGCTTCGCGACAAGGCCATCCAGTTTGCCGCCGGCCATCTGGAGCCAAGTATGGGCCAAGTTGATTTGGCGGGTTGCCGGCGAGAGTTGAATGGTTGGATTTTGTGCCAGGTACCGCGTGAAAAAGATTTCTAGCAGCCGGCGGCGTTCTTCAAGCGGCTGGCCGGCCAGCAATTTTCCCTCGGCAGAAACCAGTAAGTCAAAGGCCAGGATATTCGCGGGATACTCTTGAGACAGTTTTCGGATGCGGCTTTCAGCGGGGTGAATTCTCTGCAGCAGATCGTCGAATGAAAAGCTTCCCTGCACTGGAATGACAATCTCGCCGTCCAGGACGAACTTTTTAGCCTTAATCTGCTGCAGCGCGGAAATCAGTTCGGGGAAATAGCGTCCTAGAGGCTGTCCGCTCTTCGACTGCAGCTCGACATTCTTCCCGTCTTTGAATGCCAGACAGCGAAAGCCGTCCCATTTGGGCTCGTACTGCCATTGTTTCCCTGCAGGAATGGTTTCGACGAGCAGGGCTTCCATAGGAGGATAGGGCGGACTAATCGGCAGCGCCATAAAGTAACTCCAATTTGGCTCGCCTTTTATCCGCCAGCAGTGGCTCCCAAAGATCGCCCACTTTCTTGATCCTCTGGCGCAGGTTATCGATGCGAAAATCTTCGATGCGTACACCCTCTTGCAGCTCTTTCCATGTAATTGGGGTGGAAACCGTTGCCTTAGGCTGGGGTCTTACGGAATAGATGGAGGCAAGCGTCCGTCCCCAGGCATTCTGATTATAGTCTACCAGCACACGCTTGCTCGGTCTTTTGGCGACGCGATATTCCGCCGTGATGAGGTCTGGATACAAGGAAGCCAAAGTGGTGGCAAAGCGTTTGGCAACGGTCCATACCTCTTTTTGGGTCGGCCCGCGGATGATGGGAACGTAAACGTGAAAACCCCTCGAGCCAGTGGTCTTAATAAACGATGGCAGTTTTAACCGATCCAAAGCGTGGTGGACTATGGAAGCGGTCTCCAACATCTGGTCCCAGGTCGCTCCTTTGACCGGATCAAGGTCGAAGTGGAGGTAATCGGGACGGTCGACATCGTCACAGCGCGCATACCACGGATTTAGGTCTATACAGCCCAGATTGATCACCCACAGCAAAGAACAAACGTCCTGGATAACGGGAAAGTCGATGACGTTGCCGGAGGCGTGTTCAATGCTACAAGTCTCGATCCAATCGGGTCGGGGCGAAGGAGCGCGTTTCATGAAGAAAAAGTCGCCCGAGATTCCGTTGGGGTAGCGTTTCATCACCATAGCGCGGTGAGCAAGATGGGGGAGAAGCACATGAGCGATATCCAAATAAAACTGGATGAGGTCGCCTTTGGTAACAGCCGCGTCCGGCCAAAAAACTTTGCGAAGATTAGTTAAGTGAACGCTTTGGCGGCCGAGACGAACTTCCACCGCGTCGCGGTCCCGGGGAATGCGCACCGAAACGGGGTTAAGCTCTCGCGCAATCCGATTTCTCTTCCGATACCTCGCCGGATGATAATTCGTTGTCGCTGTTTTTGATTTAGCGCGCACATCTCCCCCGATCGTGCTCTGCGTTCGTCGTTCACGCAATCCGCGTACCAGCTTTGTTATCGAGTTTCTTGAGCGATAAACTTAGGTGGGCTACACTGGGCTGTTCTTTGCTGGGCGTCCGCTGTAGGAATTTATCTTACTATGTGCGATTAAAATCCTACTGAGGAAAGGTCTTGCCGCGCTGCTTTTTCTGCGAAGAATTTGCGGCATAGCACCCTTGGTTCGGCCAGACTCAAAGCGAAAATTAATTTTGATCTGCACTTCTTCTAAAACTGGACCCCGACCGCTCCGCGGATTAGAGCCTCAGGAGTCCAGCGCGGTTTGCGCTGTTTGGGAGGAGGATAAAACCCTAGCCAGGATCTCATTCGGCGTACAGGGTTTCTGAAGAAAATCCAGCACGCCTTCCCGCAACATACTGTCTCTGAGGTCGAAATCGAGATAGCCGCTGACGCCGATCACCTTCACTCGCGGATTCAGTTCCTTCAACTTGCGAAAGACCGAGCTGCCCCCGAGCCGTGGCAGCCCCCAATCCAGCAGCACCGTGTCAATTTCGTTCCAATGTTCTTGATAGACCTCGATTGCCTCTTCGCCATCTCTCGCGGCAAACACCCGAAAACCACGCTTTTCAGCCGTCAATCGGACTAACTCCAGCAGGTGCGTCTCGTCTTCTACAATAAGAAGGGTCTGTCCAGTTGAGAAGCGCTCTTCTAGGCCGTCCCTGCTAGGCTCTAACCGCAGCGTGGTTTGAGAAGGAATCGGCAGGAAAAGTGTGAAGTTGGTTCCCCGCTGCGTTTCGCTCTCTACACCGATAAGACCGCCGTGGGCCTGAACAATGCCATAAACGACCGAGAGGCCCAAGCCGGTGCCGCCGGTGGTATTTTTTGTGGTGAAGAAGGGCTCGAAAACCCGCTCACGCGTCTCGGCGTCCATGCCGACGCCTGTGTCCGACACGTCGATGCAAATGTAGTTTCCATTGGCTTCCGAAAAGCGTTCCCGAATTGCAGTGGCCGGCCTCCGGGATGTAGAGATCGAGAGCCTTCCCCCTTCCAACATTGCGTCCTTAGCATTAAGACAAATATTGATGAGGGCTTGTTGTAACTGGTTGTGATCTCCTTGAATGATAGGAAGAGCTGGATCAAGATCCAAGTTAAAGATTATGGTCTTGGGAAATATTTCCCGGAGGATGTCCAAGGTGTCCCGCACAAGGGCATTGACGTCGAGAGGCTTGTGCTCCGTACCGGTTTTACGGGCAAAAGTTAGGAGCTGTCTCACAATCTTGGCCCCGCGTTCCGCGGCGTTCACGATCACCTGCAAATTGTGGGAACGGTCCTTGGAATCATCTCCGGCTTCGTTAAGCAGCTCCTTCGCATAGCCAAGGATAATTCCCAAAATATTATTGAAGTCATGGGCGATGCCACCCGCGAGGGTGCCGATGGCTTCCATTTTTTGCGACTGGCGAAGCTGGTCCTGGAGCTTCTCGCGCTCCTCGAAGCTCTGCAGGAGCTCGGCGTTTGATTTAACAAGCTCACCTGTCCGGTCGGCGACGAGCTTTTCCATGTCTTCGCTAAAGCTTCTTAGCGCCGCCTCAGCCTCTTTCTGCACCGTGATATTTCGCGCGTGCCCGATGATGCGGCGGGCACGGCCATCATCGGTCCTGTCGAAAACCGCCGCCCGGACGTGAAACCAGCGGTATCTGCCGTCGGCATGGCGGAGCCGACATTCCCACTCAGCCACTTCGCCGTGTTCGGCCCCATCGAAGCGACGATATTGCTGGTGCACCCGCGCCACGTCATCCGGGTGCACGAGCCCGTTTGTCGAATCGCCTTCGGCAGCGTGGAGTTCGGTCACCGTGTACCCGAGCTGCTCCTTCAGGCGCTTGTTCTCGTAAACATTCCGGTCCTCGATCAAGTCGTAGATAAATAAAAAATCCGGACTGGTGGCGGCCATCCGCTCAAACTCGTCGCGGCTGCGCGCCAACGCCTCTTCTGCCCGCTTGCGCTGGGTAATGTCGATATTGACGCCGAGAATCCGCCGCGGCCTGCCTTCTTCATCGGCAAAGACTTGGGCTTGACTCGAGACCCACCGCATAGTGCCATCGGGTCTGATGATACGGAATTCCAGGTTGACCGAACTTTTGGTTTCTATGGCACGGCGCAGCGCGGCTTCCACGGCAACGATGTCGTCACGATGCACGCGTTGCGCCCAATCCTTGGGTTTGCCGCCGAAGCTCCCCGGCGGCAGGCCATAAAGTTTCTCCTGCGAAGCGGACCACGCGATCTCGTCGGTAATAAGGTCCCGCTCGAAAGCGCCGATGTTTCCGGCCTGCTGGGCCAACTCAAGACGTTCGCTCACCTGGCGCCAGGCCGCTTCGACTCGCTTGCGCTCACCCAATTCTCTCGAAAGTTCGCGAAAGAGCCAGGCGTTGTCTAGAACGACTGATGCGCGGCGGCTGACTTCCTCGGCGAACTGCACGTCCGCTAGTGTGTATTTGCGTCCGGAATAGCGTGAGGCGACGAGTGAGAACGTTCCGGCTACTCGGCCTCGCACGCGCAGTGGCACGATGATGACGCTGGCCGCTTCCATCTGCTCAAGTAGAAATCGGTGACGTTCGTCGCGAGCGTGCGAGGCCGCCCACGTTTCAGCGATCTCCAACATATAGTCGGTACCGCCCGTTTCGATTGCCTTGAGGGCGGGATGAGGGCGAGTAAGGTCCGGCGCGTAGTCGCGCAAAAATTCTTCAGCAAATGATTCCTTTTCTTTTGTGCTGGTGCGCACGGTCACGCGGCGGCAGACGTTGGACCCCTCTTGCAGCAGATCGACAACGCACCAGTCTGCATAATCCGGCACCATCAATTCCGCCAGCCGGTTGAGCGTCTTTTCATAGTCGATGGATTCAGCGAGAGCCGCGCCCACTTCGGCCAGCCGTTGAGTTCGTTGCTGAAGCAGGAAGTGTTCGCGCTCCGCCGCTGCCTCGCGCGCCGCCTGTCCAGCAGCTAAGAAAGCATCATGGAGCTCCCTTACCTCCCGCACTCTCGATCGGTTCAGATCCGCCTTTTCACCGCGCTGTATGGTTGGGGCGGCTCTCGCGAGCGTTGCGATGGGAGTTGCAATACGCTTGGCGAGGACCCATGCGGCGATGAGACCGAGAAGAAATAGTAGCACAGCGCCGATTCCCCACCAGGCGATGGAGCGATTAATCGGGGCATTGATTGCAGCTTGCGACACCGCCACCCCCGTAACCCATCCGGTGAGACTCGATCTTACAAAAGCGTGGTAGACTGAAACGTCTTCCAAGGTCCGCTCGGTGCCCCAGCCCTCCTGCGATTTTGCGATCTGGCTCAGCAACTCTGCGGTGCCAGCCCGGCCGACAAATCTCTCCGGTGCCTTTGTTCGAGCAATAAAGACGCCATTTTTATCTACTAGTGCCGCAATCCAGTCGGCGGGTAAGCGCTCCTCAAGCAGCAGCTCGGTTAAGAGTCGGGGATGAAAGGCCATCTCGAGCGCATACAGGACTTTGCCGTTTCGAACGACGGGAACGTTAATCCCGATCGTCGGCCGCCTCGAATCGAGAGCGACAAACAAGTCCGACACAGCCAGCTCGGCGGTCTCCATTGTCTTCTTGACGGGTTCGGGGCCCCCCAACGGCAGGTGCGGATAAGTGTCAACCGTTTGAGCCGGTGCAGGATCCCGGAACGGATTCGGCAGCGGAGTTCCGAACGGACGAGCCGTGTTCATCAGCTGCTGGCCCGATCGGTCAAACAAAATGAGCCGCGACTCTTTTCGGTTCGCCAGAGCGCGTCTACAGATCTCGTGGAAGCTCCTTAAATTGCCGGTGTCAAGGTGGGGTGATTCTGCAAGCGTCTCCAAGATCGCTCGAACAGCGCCCATCTCCCGGTCCACCGCCAGTGACAACGCGCGAGCCGTATCCCGCATGCCCCGCTCGACGGCCTCATGTTGAAGCCGAGCTTTCTGGCGGAACATCGCGAATGTAAAGATCAATACCGGCAGCAATGCGGCGAGCACCAGCACCATTAGATGGGAGCGGAGCTTCAATGGGCGATTAAAAATACCGCCAAGTTCTCCCCACAAATTCTTCAACTGGCTTCTCCCGCGAGTCGGCGAACAAGCCGACAATAATCTTTGTGACGCCTGACCCCCATTTTTGCTCGAGCGCTTAGCGAGTGCGAGGGCCGAAAGCTTATGCGTATCGTATCAACAACCAAGGCAAACACAAGATAAAAATGCCAAAAGAAATTAAGAAGATTCTAAAAGCACCGAACAAAAACCAAGAAGAAGCCAAACGAACTGATGAGGTGAAAAGGGGGCTCTGGAGGCTGGCCGGTCCACATCTGTATTGATTTATTCCTTGTCCCTGCGAAACTCATTCATACATAGCCAAACCTGTAGTTGAGGAATTTCCTTCTCGCGCGGAACTACGAAGCATCATGAGCATCTTTATAGAAATCAATTCTTATTGAGGAACATTCAAATGGAAGGAGTTTTTCAAATTGATTTCAGGTCTATTTTTGTTCCGTCACTGCATCTCGCGGAAGTGGTCTTGCGAGGCACCGTTGTTTATCTATTTCTCTTCATCATTCTCCGCGTGCTTCGACGGGAGGCTGGCGCTGTCAGCATTGCGGATTTGCTCGTGGTCGTGCTCATTGCTGATGCCGCGCAGAACGCGATGGCCAGCGACTACAAATCGATCACGGAAGGTGCCGTGCTCATTGGCACGATTGCTTTGTGGGACTACTTTTTGGATTGGCTGGGCTATAGATTCCCATGGTTTTATCGCCTACTGACCCCGGCTCCCTTGCCGTTAATCAAGGATGGACGGATCATGAAAAAACACCTGCGCCAGGAACTGATCACCGAAGAAGAACTGCTGAGCCAGTTGCGTCAGCAAGGCGTCCAAAGTCTCGCCGAAGTAAAGAGGTGTTACTTGGAAGGCGATGGTCATTTTAGTGTGATCGCCAGCCAATCCAAGAAAACCGCGTCAAAGAAAAACAAAAGCGCAGTTACATGAATTTGCGGAATGGACGCCAGACAATCATCTACGACACTCTAGATTTGTCGGACTGATGATCCGGCTGCCCAAACTGTCGTATTGGACCGGTTCTAGATCTCTCCTGCTATGAGTATGTAGGAGAATCCAGCCGGCTATTTTCTCTCCAAGGAACGGAGCAAAGCATGTGCCATCAACGCTACATCTTTCCAGCGATGCGATCCCTGCATGGTGGTGCTCATGCAACTTTGATTTAGTGCGCCAAATGCGTACTAACAGTATGTAATTCGCGACTCATTGGTCAGAAGAGACCTCACTTATTTGAAAGCGCAAACCACAAACCGATTAAGTTTAGGCGACTAAAAGTCATGGCATTATGTTTGCCTTTGGACCCCGGAGTAGACGATGACTCCGAGAGCACCCATCAATGTCTTATAAAAATCCCAACTGGCGTCTCGCTTTGTTTTTTAGATTCGGACGCGAGAATAAATACCTAGGAGGCGGTGTCAGGTTCACCACTTTGTTAGCCGCCTTGTTGTTGCTATCAGCCTGCGCTGGTCTGCCGGTGCGCGGCAGAGTCGGGATGCAAACTATAGAAACTCGGGTCGATTCGGAAACGGCGCGTTACTACCTGGAAAGCTACCTGGCGGGAAAACGCAACGATGCGGCACTCGATGAACGTATCGATCGCGTTTATCAGAGCGCCAATGGCGGCCTGCCCGATCGCAGAGAGCTCAAACGATTGAGTGATGAGTTTTCCGTTGACTTTGCCGCCCTATACCTGGCCGATCAGATCATTCATACGCCCGTCAATCGTCGCTTTCGGATCGCTTTCGATCATGCATACGATTATACTCGTAAAGTCCTTCCCCAAGATCGTGTGAAGTTACCTGGCGCGGCTGCAGACTATGAAGTCCTGGTCGTGCCCATTTATCTCTATAAGCGGCTTATTGGATCGGGCGCCGATTTAGCTGCTCCGCGAGCGGCGCTAAAAAGGGTGGGACTTACCTGCCATTTTGTCGAAACCCAAGACGACGGCGCCATTGAAGCGAACGCGGATCTGGTGGCCGCTGCTATTCGCGCTCGCATGCAGAGCGGCCGGCGGCTGATCGTCATCAGTGCCAGCAAGTCCAGTCCGGAAGTGGCTTTAGCGCTAACCCGGCTGGAACCTGCTGAAACTCGTCACGTTGCGGCCTGGATCAATGTAGCGGGTGTGCTTCAGGGCTCCCCGCTGGCGGATGAACATCTTTTCCAGGAGTTGGAATTTCTAGTTGGTGAGGTGGATGTGGCCGGCAAGGAGAGTTTAACTACCCTGCGCGGCCGTCGACGATTCGATTCCTTTCACGTTCCTGAACATGTGCTCGTGGTTAATTATCTTGGTATTCCCGTCACCGGCAGCATATCTTTTTGGGCCCGAAGAGGCTTTTATTCCCTGCGAAAGCACGGACCCAACGATGGGATTTCGCTATTGTCTGATATGATTATCCCGGGCGGCGTAACCTTAGCCGATCTAGAGAATGACCATTTTATGCGTGGCAAACCCCTTGATATTACCACCGTGGCTTTGGTACTCACTGTCATGCGCTGGCTGGAACATCCTGACGGTGAATTGGTCCGTGGTCCGGGACGCTAGAGAACGATCACAATTGTCTGTCCTGATTGAGCTTACGAATATGTGGCAAAAGTTCTGACACATACAATCGTAAAAACGGTCAAATTTGAGGAGTGAAGTCCATGGCATAGTGTTTGCCTTGAACCTGAGAAAGGATTATGAGACTTCGAGGGCATCCACTAATGACTTACCGAAATATCTACAACTGTCGGCCAGCTTGGGTTTTCACACGGACCCTCCCTGTTTTTCGATCGCGCAAGCAAAGTATATCGTGCGGCTCACCTAGTCCCATGATATTACTGTTCGCCTTGCTGTTTTTGTCAGCTTGCGCCGGTCTGCCGGTACGCGGCATGGTGGGCGGGCAAGCAATTGAAACCCGGGTCGATTCGGAAGCGGCGCGTTATTACCTAGGCAGCTACCTAGCAGGAGAACGCAGTGATGCGGCGCTCGATGAACGTATCGATCGCGTTTACCAGAGCGCCAACGGCAGTCTGCCCGACCGCAACGAACTGAAACATCTAAGCGATGACTTTTCCGTTGACTTCGCCGCTTTATATTTTGCCGATCAGATCGCTCGTATATCCGTCAATCGTCGCTTTCGGAGCGCCTTCGAGCAAGCCTACGATTACGCCCTCAAAGCCTTCCCCGAAGGCCGGGTAAGATTACCCGCCGATGATTATGAAGTGTTGGTTGTGCCCACATATCTCTACAAGCGGCTTTTTTCCGTTGGCGCCGATATGGCTGTTCCGCGGGCGGCGCTAAAAAAGGCAGGGCTCACCTGCCATTTTGTCGAAACCCAAGATGACGGTGCCGTTGAAGCGAACGCGGAACTGGTAGCCGCTGCCATTCGCGCTCGCGCGCCGAGCGGCCGCCGGCTGATCATTCTCAGCGCCAGCAAATCCGGTCCTGAAGTCGCGCTGGCGCTGACTAAACTAAGGCCCGCTGAAACCCGACATGTTGCAGCATGGATCAACGCCATGGGCGCACTGCAGGGCACCCCGCTGGTTGATGAACGACTTTTCCCGGATCTAGAATGGCTAATGGGCAAAGTGGATGCTGCCGGCACGGAAAGCATGACTACCGCGCGAGGCCGACAACGATTCGATACCTTTCGCATTCCCGAGCATGTCTTTGTCGTTAACTACTTTGGCATTCCTGTCGTCGGCAGCGTTTCTTTTTTCGCCCGCGCGAGTTTTTTTCCACTGCGAAAGTACGGACCCAATGATGGCACGGTGCTGTTGCCCGATATGATTTTCCCCGGTGGGGTGACCCTAACTGAGCTTGGCAGTGACCACTTCATGCGTGGCAGACGCCTTGATATTGCCACCGTGGCTTTGGCACTCACCGTGATCCGCTGGGTGGAACATCCTGACAGCGAATTGGTTCGAGGTCCGGGAAGCTAGCTTCTGTGAGTCCCGTCCCAGGGGGTTTAATCCGCGAATCGAAGAGCTGATCGAATGACCGAAATTGGAAGTTGTTCGGAATACGTATTAAATAAAGCTTTCAGCTCGCTTTGAATACCTCGTCCAAGATCTATTCCTTCTTTGTTTGAATAAACTCAGCCCTTGAGATCATCCATCGTCCTTGCTGTTTCCTGTGGCGGAACACAAAGGATCCTTCGGGAGCCGTTGGAACTCCCAATATTTTCATCCCATCCAACTGGTAGCGGCCTTCGACCGTGGCTGTAACGTTATTTAAGACAGAGACTTTTTTCACAGTATGGCTAAGGGTAGTATTTTTGAGCTTTCCATTCCGCTCATCAATTATCCGTTTTCTTATTTCCGAACGGGACCGAACGACGGAGCCCGTCGGAGTGAGCAAAACCGCGTCTGGCAGAAAGAGTTTGGCAACCGTGTCCGTGTCATTTTTATTCCAGGCAGAGACTAAGCTTTCTACCACTGCGGAGACCAATTTTCGATCGTCGGAATCTTTTCTACCCTCTACTCTATTAGTGTCAGCTTTAGCAGATAACGAACCTAAGAAAAATAAGGAAATTATTAGAAATGCGATCGAGGAGGTACGCGGTTTGTGATACTCGTAGGATTTCAAGCTTTGGGGGTCTGAGTCCGTGGCCTTAACGCTTTCGTCTCTCATCTAATTTCAAGCACGTCCCTGGACAGCCAGCCGGCGGGGATTGTTCTTATCGGATTCGGTCGCAGGGCCGAGGCTCTTAGCGATCGGCGCCGCCGGAGCAACTCCCGATCCGTACGTAGTTGCGTAAACCTGCGTGAATTCTGCGCCCAATAAAAATATCAACGACGAATAGTAAACCCATAATAAGACCGTGATTAGCGAACCGGCAGCGCCATAAATTGAAGTGACACCGCTACTGCCTAAATAAAGCCCGATGAAGAATTTTCCTATCGTAAATAGGATTGAGGTGAGCGCCGCTCCGATCCAGACGTCCTTCCACTGAATCTGTATGTCAGGCAAAAATTTGTAGATCATAGCGAAGAGCAATGTGATAAAACCAAAGGAGATAAGAATATCTAACAAGTGCGCGATGACTGCAGCCCCTCCAAACAAGCTGCCGATAAATTGGGTGAGGCCGCTGATAAAGGCGCTGACGGCAAGGGAGACCAGGAGGAGGAAACCGACACCCAAAACCATGGCCAAGGAGATAAAGCGCTTCCGAATGAAGTCGCGCACACCACTATCAGGTTGCGCTCGTACTTCCCAAATCGTATTGAGAGCAGTCTGCAGCTGGCCGACCACCCCTCCGGCGCCAAATAGTAGAACGATCCCACCGAACAAGGTCGAAATCATTCCAGTCTTAGGCCTATTGCTGGCATTCTGGATCATTGCCTGCACCGCCTGGGCGCTCTCTTGACCGATCAGTCCCTGAATCGTTGAGACAATCTGGTTCTGGGCCGCTTCGCGGCCAAAGACAAAGCCGGCCACGGCTATCGCAATAATCAGAAGGGGAGCCAGTGAGAAAAGCGTGTAATAGGATAAGGCCGCTGCAGACTGGAAAGGATCATCATCCAGCCACTTGATGAAAATAGTCTTGAGCAATTTCCAAAGAGACTTTGGTTTCATCAATGCATCCGGTGGTTTAACACTACACCTGTCTGCTCTCACGCGACCCTTCTACCAAAAGGCGGGAGCTGCGGGGGCAGGCTCTTTCTTTTTGACCTCCCACTCAACAAAGGGGGGACTTTGTTACGAGGATCAAAATACCTGCCCCCGCAGCGTGGCGGGGGAAACGGTTGCTCTTCATACAGCTTCACGATGTGCTGTGCCTTTGGCGGACTCCAGATCTTGGCCTAGCTGTTCGAGTTGTCCCTCATTGAAAAGTTCACGGACCTTTGGAAACATTTCACCTTCTTCTTCTTGGACGTGGTGCTCAACGCCTTCCATTAACTCCTGAAGTTTCGAACCAAACTCATGGCTATCGGATCCCAGCTCTTCCAACTCTTCCAGCAAAGCTTTAGCTTCTTGATGGTCTTCCAGTGCCTCTGCCACCATTTCGCTTAACTCCTCGTGGTGCTCTATCGCGGGGTAAAAGACCGTTTCTTCGATATGAGCGTGAATTTCTAATTCCGTATCAATTCTGTCGAAGAGCTCCTTTCGTCTATTTTGATCGCTGGCTCTTCCCATCTCTTGAAACAGCCCCTTTACGTTCTGATGATCTTGTTCGAGAATCTTCAAAGCGTTCATTTGCGTTCCTCCATTCAACTGTTAACTGTGATCGATTAGAAAAGTGAGCAACAGCCGTGCCAGAAATTTATTTTTTCATAAGTGGCGGTTCGCCCGCTCCTCCATATTGTCCAATCCGACGCTTGGAATCCTGTTCGAAAGGCTGGTTGGTTTGCCCAGGAACAGTGTCGTGTTTCCGGCGGCGTTTAGTCGTTTTCTTTTGCGGCCGGCCTTGCTTGCCTGTCTTCTTACTCTTTGCCATATAAGAACCTCCTTCCTCTTGCCGTAAATATTTGGTTTTCACGCCGGATCTAAGTTTAAGTTACCTACGGGTTGTCACTCGGTGACAGACGATCGATAGCGTAGAAGTTCCTTGCGATCCGCCGCGATGTCTCTTCGCAGTTCCACGAAGAAGCTCGCGAGGTCCGTCTCTGCTAGGCGGCCTCGAGGTGCTCCAAATGCTCTACAGCGGCAACAGAACTCGGCTAACTCTTCTTTTGTGTGCAGCTCTTCAAGTGATTCTGAAGTTGATCTTGCGAATCAAACTTCGCACCGCAAACGGCGCACTTATACGGCTGGCGCGCTTCATATTCTTCTGACATATGACTCACCCCCTTTGGCATCCAGAAAGATGGACAACTGAGAAGGACAACCGCAACATCAATGCCAGTGTCACGTCATTGATTTAGCGAGAACTTAATTGATCACGACACAGAAATTGTTTCGTTTTAACCCACATCGGAATCGGGCGTGTATGAATTTCGGAAACAAAACTGGAATCGATTCTTCGTGCGGATCGTACCCGCTGAGCGTGGGAGGTTTACTGTCGTTGCCGATCCCGGGCGTCACGTGCGGAGTTCGGCCGGGCGGTCGGTTGCCTTCAGGGTGAAGTCGTAACGGCGGCGGCCGGAAGAGCCCACCGCGCGTGCTAAACGTTGGCCGGTCCTAAGTAGTTATTAGTCACTGAGGTTGCAAACCAATGACTTCATTCCGCCGGTGCTCGGCTTCCACTTCACCAGGTGGTGGTGTGCACGGAATGTGCGGATACTTTGCGGCGCGCAAAGCTCTAAGGGAAATGATTTAGATCTACTCTAGGATGTGACCGCCGGTTGCGGCTCTTCCTTGTTATCGGTCGCGGCGCGGTCGGCTGGCCGTGTCAGCAGGGAAGGGGCAATCAGGGATTGGCTCTCCCAGCCCCGCTTCAACCTATCCCCCTCTGCGCCACTGGGTCCGGGCAGTAGGCGGCAGACTGGGCTCAAAGTCTCCGAGACAAAAGCGGGACACACACCGTTTACCAGGCGAAGTAGCCGTGCCTGGGGGGTGATCACAAGCTGGCTGGCGCCGTAGCGAGAAGCATCTATGATCTGTCGCGCAGCCGGCGCGGAGCTGGTGGAGCGCGAATCCGCTCTCTTCGACTTGCGGGCACATAGGCGCAAAGCTTCTCCACGCCGGTGTTGAAATGCCACGAAAAGAAAAAAACATAGATCGCCATCAGGGCGGTCGAAAGAATCCAATAGCTTGTCATGCTGAAAACGAACGTTAGGACTCCAACTGCCCGGCCGGTCGTTCGGAACAGCTGGCCGACCATTTGTTTGGGATCGATTTGAAATCGGCGAATGGTCTCGTCGAGTTGATCGATGACATTTCCCGATTCGATGCCGTAAGCGGCTGCCAAAGCGCCAAGGTAATCCGGCAGCCTGTTGACGAGCATCGTTGACTGCTCGTAGAGAACCGGTCCAAGCCAGGCGAACAATCCGAGTAACGACAGGGCGAACCCGACCAAGATGAGAGAGATGGTGAGCGGGCGAGGCCATCTCCACCTTTGCTCCATGAGAGTCACAAATGGGTTGATAATGTGAGCCAGAATGAGAGCCAAAAAAACCGGTAGGAAGATGTCGCCCAGCCGGTACACGACCCACAAACTAAACGCCACCCCGAAGAAAATAATAAGGTCCCGCGCCGCGGCAATCTGCCACAGATGCAGGTCGGCCGGGCCGGCCGTTGGCGATGGCATGGTTGGTGGGTGGCGCTCAAGTCGAGCCACTTTTATCGATCCGAATTATGTTGAACCCCGATGCGGAGCAGAGCGTTCAGGGCTGGAAGTGCTTGGAGTCGCCTGTTGGCTCAGCGCACCATCGGAGAACAATGGCAGCAAACCAATCGAAAAAAACAAGGTGAAGGAAACATTCAAATGGGCTATCCGCTTCATGGTTAGCCTCCAGGCTGGTTTTGCCTCAGCTGCGTGTCGGAAAATTCTATACAACTTGCTTTCTTCGATTCCAGCGGCTCCAGCGGCCGTAGATCATGGACCTACCTCGATAAGCGCCAGACCCGTTTCCGGATCGATCTTCCGGTTTAAGTGCTTGGGTGATTCGGTCAACACGACTTCCAGGGTCGGCCATACATGCGCTTCAAGAACATGACCGCCGTGAGCCGTCCCGTCCACTTTGCCGAGCACGACATGCGCGTGCACCTGAGGGATGTTGTCTTTGAGTGCGATACCACCGACCAGCGAAAGCACTTCCACCTGCTCCACAATCGGTATCTCTTTGTATTTTTTCGTCTCGCGATCGAAATAGCCAAGCATCACGTCGCGAAACGCGCCGATCGCCGTGAAGTGGCTGCCACCCAGCTCGTTCTCCCTGGCAAACGAAGTCATCCCATCAATGAACTCGTCTCCCTTGTCGAAGATCAACGCAAACGTCTTTTGCCCTCGCTCATCTATCAACTTAGCTTTCATGTAGCCCTCCCCTTAGTTAGCCCGCGCTGCCATTAGTGGATAGTCCCCAGCCACCGGAAAATTTCACTTTCTTACTGTTCTGGTTTTTATAGAACTCAAATTCGAAGTCCTCGATTTGCTGCCCAACGCGCACCATTCATTGCTCCTTCCTTCATACCAGTCGTTCTCTTCTGGAACTGCCGCTGGATCCATGCGCCTATAAGAAATTGCAAACCAAATGCCACTGTTTCTGTGACCGAGTTTCCAAAATCCGATGCGAAGGTCGCGCTACAATTGTGCGTGTGTGCGTGCGAAAACGCAGCCTGCACCGGCCCGGTCGAACCAGTCTACTGTGAGCCGTATTAAAAGACTCGTCATGATCAACTCAAAACAATTGTCCGCCTAGCGATGCCTCATGAATTACCAGCGACACTCGTGCTCTTGTCGTGTCGGTAAATACGGACTACGTGTCAGGATTTTTCCGCGTAACGCGTAATCCAGACACTCTTCCGGAGTTTTTTTAGTGGCTCATAATGTAATTAAAATTCCAGTGGTTGTTCAAATTACAGCGCGTGGCATACCTGTTGCGTATCATTTTCAGCGTTATCAACGATGTGCGGCCAAACTAACAAAAGGAGGAAATATCATGAAAATGCACAAAACAGTTATGACGATTGCCATCGGTGGAATACTTTTATCGGTTCCGGCGACGCTTCCCAGTGCGGTGGCGGATGATGCGAAGACGACGTCGAATCCTAGCATGTATAGCGATCGCGACCGAACCAAAGCGTCGAAGGATGAGAAGGAAAAATTGGAGCAAACGCTGAAGACGGGGGAGGAGAAGTCTTTCTATCGCCGCGAGCTGGAAAAAATGGGTTGGCAAATCACTTCGGTGAATTATGACAAGCCCGATTATCTCGAGTATGAGATTGTCAAAGGCAAGTCCTCGTACGAAGTGCAAATCGATTTCGACAAGAATAGCCATAAGGCCACCAAGGTCGATGTTACGGCCAATGCCTGGAAGACGGACGCCACTGAACGCGCTCTAAGGGAAGGGAAAAAGATTGACTATCCAAACAAGACAACAGCCAACCCAAACCGCTTCAGCGACAGAGATAGAATGAAGTCGGCGAAGAACCAGGAAGAGAAACTGGAACAAGCCTTGAAGACGGGTGAGGAAAAGGATTTCTATCGCCGCCAGCTTGAAAAGATGGGCTGGAAAGTTACTTCGGTGAATTACGATAAGCCCGATTATGTAGAGTATGAAATCGTCAAAGGCGACACTAGCTACGAAGTCCAAATCGATTTCGACAAAAATAGCCATAAGGCTACGAAAGTCGATGTAGTCACGAACATATGGAAGACCGACGCAACCGAAAACGCGCTTAAGCAGACCCAGGCGCGGCGCTAGATATAATAAGTTGCAGGAATGATGTGTCGGCGTTTGCGCGGCGCCGACCCGACGCCCGCGCAAACGCAGAAAATCGAAAGGACCAGATTTATGTTTCAAGGATTTATTTTGTGGTTGTTAGGAATACCATTTGGCATCATTGTGTTACTTTGGTTGTTTGGTGTGATTGGCTAACACATATCAGAACTGCCGAATTACATAGGATTTGGATGGCTTTCGCCCGTCGGAGGCACCCGAACCATAAAAATTCGTCAAGATTGGAACTGAAGATGGCGAGGATCAAGTCATTTGTGGTCGAGCGAGGAACTAATTGCCGAAGGAAAGCGCCACCGCGATACTAAACAGGTTCTTCTGGATTTAGTGTGGAGGAGTACTGA
>Ga0209887_1000056_pt1 | contig 29898 bp, 31 predicted proteins | sample GWRWN1_30_40_FD_187230 | JGI IMG/M metagenome (GOLD analysis project Ga0209887, IMG submission 187230) | Riverbed sediment microbial communities from areas with no vegetation in Columbia River, Washington, USA - GW-RW N1_30_40 (SPAdes)... | ecosystem: Environmental > Aquatic > Freshwater > River...
GTCGTGCTCAACCACGCCGGGTCGCTGCGTATCCACGGACACGAGCCGTTGGCGGCAGCCGGGGGCTCGCTGCGCGACATGACGCGCGTTGCCGGCGCGAACCCGCGGATCTGGATCGACATCTTCATGGACAACGCGGGCGAGCTTCGCTCGGCCCTGGCCGAGCATCGGCGTCGCATCGAAGAACTCGAGCGGGCGCTCGACTCTCGGGATGCCGGCTGGCTGGCGCGCTGGATCGGCGAGGCGGCCGGGAATCGGAGAAAGCTGCTCGAGGAGGCGTTCTCGGACGTGGGCGGGCTCCAGCGGGTGAGCGTGCACGTCCCCGACCGGCCCGGTGTTCTTTCAGGGATCACGCAGGCCCTCGGCGCCGAGCAGATCAACATCGAGGACTTCGAGCTCCAGCATCTCTCGCCGGAGCGCGGTGGCACGCTGTCGGTGCTCGTCTCAGGCGAGACCGAAGCGCGCCGCGCGGCCGAGCTGCTCGAGGCCCAGGGTTACTCCGTGATCGTTTCGCCGGCCTTCGAGGACTCGTGACGGTGACGTCGGTCGAGGTCGAGCCGGCGGTGTCGCTGCGCGGGGACCTCGCCGTTCCCGGCGACAAGTCGATCACGCACCGGGCTCTTCTGCTCGGGGCGATTGCGGACGGAGAGAGCTCGCTCGCCGGGCTCGGCGTGTCCGAGGACACGCTCGCCACAGCCCGCTCCGTCGAGGTGTTGGGCGCGCGCGTCGAGCTCGACGGCGACCGCGCGAGCATGGGCGGGGTCGGGCTCCGCGGCCTCCGTGTCCCGGACGGGCCGATCGACTGCGGGAACGCAGGCACCCTCATGCGGCTCCTCCCGGGCATCCTCGCGGGCCAGGAAGGGCGCTTCGAGCTCAGGGGTGACGAGTCGCTGAGCAGTCGTCCGCTTGACCGAGTGGCCGAGCCGCTGTCGCTGATGGGCGCGCATGTCGAGACGACCGAGGGCCACGCGCCGCTCGTCGTCGAGGGCCGCGGCAGCCTCGAGCCGATCCGCTATGAGCTCCCCGTCGCGAGCGCGCAGGTGAAGTCATGTGTGCTGCTGGCGGGGCTGTACGCCTCGCATGGCCGGACGGAGGTGATCGAGCCGGCGCCGACGCGGGATCACACCGAGCGCATGCTGGAGAGCGCCGGGGCGAAGGTGCGGCGGAAGCCGACCTCCGCCGCGGTCTGGCCTGCGGAGCGGCTGGCTCCGCTAGCACTGGAGATTCCGGGCGACTTCTCGTCGGCAGCCCCTTTTTTGGTGGCTGCGACGCTGCTGCCGGCGTCTCAGCTGCGGCTGCACGGGGTGGGGGTCAATCCGACGCGGACCGGGCTGCTAACCGTGCTCGAGCGGATGGGCGCGCGGGTGGCGGTCTTCAACCGCCGGCCGGCCGGTGGTGAGCCGGTCGCGGACCTGGAAGTGGCCCACGCCGATCTCGTCGCGACGACCGTCGGCGTGAAGGAGGTGCCGACGCTCGTGGACGAGCTGCCGTTGTTCGCTCTCCTGGCGGGAATGGCCCACGGCGAGAGCGTCGTCAGAGGCGCGGCAGAGTTGCGCGTCAAGGAATCGGACCGGATCGAGTCTGTAAAAAACGTGCTCCGTCCTCTTGGAATTCGCATCGAAACGACGCATGATGGCTTCCGGGTGCGTGGGATTCCCTCCCGCCCTAAGGGTGGGGGTGTGGTTGACGCGGCCGGAGATCACCGCATCGCGATGCTTGCCGCAGTGGCTGGTCTCGTCTCGCGTGAGGGCGTGCGCATCGAGGGCGCCGAAAGCGTGGCGGTAAGCTTCCCCGACTTCTTCGCGATGCTCGAGTCCATCGCGGTCAGGTGAGCAGGCGGGAGGACGGATGATCGTGGCCATAGACGGGCCGGCGGGGGCCGGCAAGAGCACGGTTGCGCGCAGCCTCGCCGACCGCCTGGGCTTCCGCTACCTGGACACGGGCGCCATGTACCGGGCTCTCACGTGGCTTGCGCTCAACGACGGGGTCGATCTGGAGGATGGCTCGGCGCTTGGCTTGCTGGCCGAGGCCGCGCGGATCTCCTTCGAGGGCGAACGGGTTCTCATCCGCGGACACGACGTGACGGAGGAGATCCGCCAGGCAGAGATCGATCGGGTCGTGTCCACGGTCGCCCGTCATCCGCAGGTCCGCGAGGTCATGCGTGACCGCCAGCGGGAGCTGGCCGAGCAGGGTGACGCGGTCATCGAAGGGCGAGACATCGGCACGGTCGTGTGCCCGGACGCCGACGTGAAGGTCTACCTGGTCGCCGAAGCCGCGGAGCGGGCGCGCCGACGAGTCGCCGACAGGCCCGAGATCGGTGCCGAGGCGCTCGCGACGGACTTGCGTCTGCGCGACCAGCGAGACGCGGCTCAGATGCAGCCGGCCCCGGACGCGGAGACGATCGACACGACCGAGCTCGACGTGGAGGAAGTCGTCGACAGGATCGAGCGCCTCGTCCAGGAACGCGCGAAGGCCTCGAAGTGAGCGCCTACAACTCCCTCGTCTACTGGACGATTGGCAAGGGCCTGTTCGCGACGTTCACGCGCTCGGTGATGCGGCTGAAGGCCTACGGCCGGGAGCGCGTACCGCGTGAGGGCGGGGCCGTCCTGGCCGTGAACCACTTCTCCTATGCCGACCCCCCTGCGCTGGGAACCGTCTGCCCGCGCCGGATCGTCTTCGTCGCGAAGGTCGAGTTGCACGGGGTTCCCGGCTTCGGCTCCCTGATGCGCGCGCACGGCGCGCTGGCGGTTCGCCGGGGGGAGTCCGACCGCGAGGCGCTCCGTCGCATGAGGGAGACGGTGCGCAACAACGAGCTCCTCGGCCTCTTCGTCGAGGGCACGCGGCAGAAGAGCGGTGTCCCGGGGGAAGCCAAGCCCGGCGCCGCGATGGTCGCGATCCAGGAGGGAGTGCCGGTCATCCCCGCTGCCATACACGGGTCCCAGTACTGGGAATGGGGGAAGTGGCCGCCGGTCTCAGTCGCCTTCGGCGAGCCGATGCGATTCGACGAGTACCGGCGCAACTCGCGTGGCTACCGCGAGGCGACCGAGGAAATCCAGTCCGAGATCCACCGGCTGTGGGCGTTCCTCGTCCGCATGCACGAACTCGGCCGGCCGCGCGCGACGCCGCCCAGGCGCGAACACGTTCCCGCGAAGACGGGATGAGCTTCGTTCGCCTATGAGCGCGCCGCTGCTCGGGACGGTCGCCGTCATCGGATTTCCCAACGTCGGCAAGTCGACGCTCGTCAACCGGCTGTCAGCGACGCGTGAGGCCGTGGTATTCGAGACCCCCGGGGTCACGCGCGATCGCAAGGAGGTCGTCTGCGAGTGGGCGGGGAAGCGCTTCATCCTCGTCGACACCGGGGGCGTGGATGTCGCCGACCCGTCGCCGATCACGCGGGAGGTCGCGGAACAGGCTCGCCGTGCCGTGGAAGAGGCCGACCTCGTCGTGTTCGTCACGGATGCGAGGGCGGGTGTGACGCCAGGCGACGAGGAGATCGCCGCCATTCTCCGCCGGGCGCGCAAACCCATGGTCCTCGTAGCCAACAAGATCGACGATCCCAGCCGCGACACGGATGCGCTCGAGTTCCACCGTCTCGGCCTCGGTGACCCCATCGCCGTCTCCGCGCTGCACGGCCACGGAACCGGAGACCTGCTCGACCGGATCGTGGCCGGGCTGCCGGGGGAAGCACGGGAGGAGGTCGGCGAGGAGGCGATCCGTGTCGCCATCCTCGGTCGGCCGAACGTCGGCAAATCGAGCCTCCTGAACTCTCTCGTCGGCCAGGAGCGCGTGATCGTCTCCGACGTTCCCGGGACGACCCGCGATTCGATCGACACGGTGCTCGAGCGCGGCGACCGGAAGTTCGTCCTGGTCGACACGGCCGGGTTGCGTCGCAAGCGCCGGCAGCGGCAGGGCGTGGAGTACTACTCGGAGCTCCGCGCCATCCGGGCGGCCGAGCGCGCCGACGTCGCACTCGTCCTCGTCGACTCGAGCGAAGGGCTGGTCGACCAGGATCTCGCAGTGGCCGACATCGCCCGCACGGCCGGGTGCTCGACCCTGGTCGTGCTCTCCAAGTGGGACATCGCGACGGTTGGGATCGAGGACGTTCGCGACCGTCTCGGCGAGCGCCTGCGCCAGCGGCCGCCGATCGTCGCCGTCTCGGCCCAGACGCGGCGAGGAGTCGGCAAGCTGCTCGATCGCATCGAGGAGCTCTACACGAAGCACACGAGCCGGATCGCCACCGCGGAGCTGAACCGCTTCCTCGGTGAGCTGCGCGAGCAGCGGCCGGGCCCGAGCCGGAACGGCCGCCGCCTCAACCTCCTCTACGGGACGCAGGTGAGCGTGCGCCCGCCCCGATTTCGCCTCTTCGTCAACGATCCCGGCCTGTTGACGCGCGACTATGGCTACTGGGTCGAGAATCGCCTGCGCGATCATTTCGAGCTCTCCGGTGTGCCCGTGATCATCGACTTCGTGCGCCGCGCATGAAGGTCGTGGTGGTTGGAGCGGGGTCGTGGGGAACGACGTTCGGGGCGCTCCTCGAGGAGCGCGGCCACGACGTGATCGTCGCAGGCCGGAGGCCGCCCCAGGTGCTCATCGCCGATGCGCGCGTCGCCGAAGCAGACCTCGTCTGCATCGCCGTGCCGAGCCGCGCTTTCCGGGAGGTTGTCGAGACGCTTCCCGGCTCGGCGCCGCGGCTGATCCTGACGAAGGGCCTCGACCCGGCGAGCGGCGAACGCCTCTCGCAGGTCGTCCGGGACGCCCCGGTCGCCGTTCTCTCGGGCCCGAACCACGCCGAGGAGATCGCGGAGGGCCTGCCCGCTGCGGCCGTGCTCGCAAGCGAAGACCAGGAGCTCGCCGACGAGCTCCAGCACGCGATCATCTCGCCACGCTTTCGTGTGTACGTGAACACCGACCTCGTCGGTGTCGAGCTCTGCGCCGCGGCCAAGAACGTGATCGCGCTCGCCGCGGGGGCCGTCGACGGTCTCGGCCTGGGCGACAACGCAAAGGCCGCGCTCATCGCCCGCGGGCTCTCCGAGATGACCCGCCTCGGCGAGGCCTGCGGGGCGCGGAGCGAGACCTTCTCGGGTCTCGCTGGGATGGGCGATCTGGTCGTCACGTGCTGGAGCCGCCATAGCCGCAATCGGCGCGCCGGCGAGCTGATCGCCCAGGGAACCCCGCCCGAGGAGGCTGTCGAGTCGATCGGGATGGTTGTCGAAGGACTGACCACCGCCCCCGTGCTCCGCGATCTCGCGACGCGGCTCGGCATCGAGCTCCCCATCACGGAGGGTGTTTGCGCTGTGCTCGGCGGTGCCAGTCTCCAGGATCTAATCTCAGGTTTGATGGGCCGGAGGCCGACAGATGAATAGCGTGCGACTTCGCATCTTCATCGCGTTGCTCTTGAGCGTTCTCCCGATCGTCGGTTGCGGATCGGGCAGCGCGTCAGGACCTGCCGGCGCGTCGGTTGCACCGGCGAGCTCCGAGCTCTTCCTCACGATCGACACGAGCTTTGAATCGGACCAGTGGCAGGCGGTTCTAAGGCTTCTTTCGAAGTTCCCGGACGGAGACAAGGGCCTCGACTTCCTCTTCAAACAGCTGAGCGACCAGGGGATCGACTTCGAGCACGACGTCAGGCCCGCCCTCGGGCCGGAAACGGACATCGTCGGCCTCGATCTCTCCGGAAAGCGCCAGTTCGTCGGTCTCACGAAGCCCGAGGATGCCCAAAAGTTGAAAGATCTCCTGGCGAAGTCCGACGAGCCGGTCGTCACTCGCGAGATCGAAGGCTGGACAGCTTTCGCCGACAGCGAGGCGATCCTCGATCGCTTCGAGCAAGAGGGAACAGAGGGCGCGCTTGCCGGTTCCGACGACTTCAACGACGCGTTCCGTGAGGTCGGGGATCCGGCCCTCGCGCGGCTCTACCTGAACGGAGCCGCGCTGCAGGAGAGCCTCCAGCACGAAGAGAGCCTGCCACCCGGGGCCCTCGCCGCGCTCCTGCCGGGGGGCAAGGTCCCTTCGATCGCGCTCTCGGTCGAGGCCGATGAAAACGGTGTCCGCCTCCAGGGGGCCGCGAAACTCGCCGGCGACCATGGCGGCCTGGTGGCCGAGCCCTTCAAGGCCGAGCTCCCGAACAGAGTTCCCGCCGGGGCAGTCGTCTACATCGGCTTCAACGACCTGGAGGGCCAGCTGTCCGCGTTGAAGGAGTTCTTGGCTCAGGTCAGGCCGGACTTCGACCGGGATCTCGCGCGCGTGGAAGCCGAGCTCGGGCTTTCACTCGAGGCAGATGTCTTTCCGCTTTTTTCCGACGAGAGCGCGCTCTACATCCGCCCGGGATTGCTGATCCCGGAAGTGACGCTGGTTACGCAGGTGGATGACGAAAACATGGCGCTCGGGACGATGGAGAAGCTCATCTTCGAGCTGCGAACGCGTGTCGGTCTCGTCGAGCCGCCGGAGAAGGTCGAGATCGCCGGCGTGCCGGTGGTCGAAAGTCGCGTGAAGGGAGCCCCCGTCGCCGTTTACTACGCCGCCTTCGACGGCCAGCTCGTCGTGACGACCTCTCGCGACGGTGTCGCCGCGCTTCGCGAGGGCGACAACCGACTCGCGGACGACCCTGACTTTCGCGATGCCCTCGAAGCCGCCGATGTGCCCGACGAGACGACAGGCTTCGCTTACGTGAACCTCAAGGACGCTGTGGCAAATCTTCTCGGCTTCGCCGAGATGGGCGGGGCCACGCTGCCTCCCGAGCTGCAGGCGAACCTCGAGCCGCTCGACCAGCTCGTGTTCTACGGCTCGAAGGACGGGCGTACGCTCAAGTTCGCGGGCTTTTTCGGCGTCGACTAGCCTTCGCCTTCGATGTCCGCCAGAAGCTTCCTCTTCACGTCCGAGTCCGTCACCGAAGGCCATCCGGACAAGGTGGCCGACCAGGTCTCCGACGCCGTCCTCGACGCCGTCCTCGCTGACGACGCCAACGGCAGGGTGGCTTGCGAGACCCTTGTCACGACCGGCCTCGTGATCGTCGCCGGCGAGATCACCACCGAAACCTACGTAGACATTCCGCGCCTCGTCCGGAGCCGGATCAAGCAGATCGGCTACGACCGCGCCAAGTACGGGTTCGACGCGGATACCTGCGGCGTCATGGTGGCGATCGACGAGCAGTCGCCCGACATCGCGCTGGGCGTCGACACCTCGTACGAGGTCCAGCACGACCCCGGCGACGATGACCCGCTCGACCGGGCCGGCGCCGGTGATCAGGGGATGATGTTCGGCTTCGCCTGCATCGAGACGGAGGAGCTCATGCCGCTCCCGATCATGCTCGCTCACCGGATCTGCAGGCGCCTGTCCGAGGTGCGGAAGGCGGAGATCCTCCCGTACCTGCGTCCGGACGGAAAGGCGCAGGTGACGATCCGGTACGAGATCGACGAGCACGGCCACCAGCGGCCCGTGGAGATCGCTCGCGTGCTCGTCTCGACCCAGCATCGCGACGGTCTCGACGCCGACACTCTCATCAAGCCCGACGTCATCGAGCACGTCCTCCATCCGATTCTCCCGCGCGAGCTCTGCGACGAGCGGCGCTTCGAGGAGCGCGACTTCGTGCTCGTCAACCCGACGGGCAAGTTCGTGACCGGTGGCCCGATGGGAGACACCGGGCTGACCGGGCGCAAGATCATCGTCGACACTTACGGGGGGATGGCCCGCCACGGCGGAGGCGCTTTCTCCGGCAAGGATCCGACGAAGGTGGACCGGTCGGCCGCCTATGCGGCGCGGTACGTGGCGAAGAACCTCGTCTCCGCGGGCCTGGCCGACCGTGTCGAGCTGCAGGTGGCCTATGCGATCGGCGTCGCCCATCCGGTCTCCATCGAGGTGGACTGCTTCGGGACCGAGCGCGTGCCGCTGGGAAAGATCGAGGAGCTCGTCCGCGAGCATTTCGACCTGCGGCCCGGAGCCATCCTCCGTGACCTCGACCTGCTACGGCCGATCTATGCGAAGACGGCGGCCTATGGCCATTTCGGCCGCTCCGACCACGATTTCACCTGGGAGCGGACCGACAAAGCCGAGGAATTGCGCGTCGCAGCGGGCCTCACGGCTGAGGTTCCAGCCGCTTCCTGAACGGGTAGAACCCAGGAATCATGGCGATTGTCACGCCCGAGCGCAGGCGCGCGGAGCCTCCTCCGCCTACACCCCCGCAGTACGAGCCTCCCCGCCAGCGGCGCGAGGTCCCTTGGGGCCTGATCACGCTGGGCATCCTCGTCATCGCCATCTTCGGAGGCGTGAGCTGGGTCAGGGGTGTGATCCCGGACTTCCATAACCCGTTCGCCGAGACGACCGTCGACCGCAGCGGCCCGGCCGTTCTCAAGTCGATTCAGGATCTGAACGAGTACCACGCCGCCACCGGCAACTTCCAGCAGATCGTCGACCTGAGGAAGAGCAGTGCGCTGCCAGATTCGATTCTCGGCGAGCGTACGCTTTTCGTCGCGGTCGGCTCGGTAGACGCGATCGTCGATTTCACCGAGGTCGGGCGCGGCGCAGTTCAGGTCTCCGACGACCGGCGGTCAGCCACGATTACGCTCCCGCGTCCGCGGCTTTCCGACGCCCAGGTCGATGTCGGGAAAAGCTACGTCTACGACCGTGACAAGGGACTCTTCAACCAGATCGGCTCGCTCTTCGGGAGCACCACAGACGACCAGCGGCAGCTCTACACGCTTGCGCAACAGAGGATCCACGCAGCCGCGCAAAACGGCGCGGGTCTCGTCCCACGCGCCGAGGACAACACGCGCAAGATGCTCCAAAGCCTCCTTCGCGCACTGGGTTTCACCAGCGTCGCAGTGAATTTCCAGCCCTAGCCTCCTGGTCGGTGCGGCAATAAGCCGGGCGAAGCCCGGCTTCGCTCGCGCCTGACGACCCAGGACGTTTGGGATGTCCCTACGCGGCTGGCCGTACGAATAGGCCGGCGGCGGCCTTCTCCTCGATCGCGCGCTCGTCGCCGTTCACCTTGAGCGTGAACTGGCCCGCGGCCGGCGCAGCGCGCAGCTCGACGGTCGTTCCCGGTACGAGCCCTGCGTCGTAGTACCAGTGGAGGAGGGAGCCGTCGTGCTCCGCGAGGCGCACGATCTCGGCCCGCGAGCCCGGCTCGAGGTCGGCGAGCGCCTGCAGCTCGCGGTTCTCCGCCTGCTCGAAGTCGGTGTCCACGGGCCACCCGTGGGGACAGCGCTCGGGGTCCCCGAGCTGCTTGGCGATGCGCTCGACCATCTCGTCCGTGAACGTGTTCCCGAGTAGGTCGGCCTGCTCGTGAGCCTCCGCGGCGGTATACCCCATGAAGTCCGTCAGAAGGCGCTCGATGATCCTGTGCCTGCGCACGACCCGCTCGGCCTGCACGCGGCCTTCCGCAGTCAGGATCGCCTCCTTGTGCTCCCCGCGCTCGATGAGGCCGTCCGCCTCGAGCCGTTTCAGCATCTCGCCCGCAGAGGCGCGGGAGACCCCCAGCATGTCCGCCACGCGGACGGCCAGAGTGGACGCGCCCTTCGTGTCGGGGCGGTATTCCCCAATGGGGAAAGCTAGGAAATAGATCGTCTCGAGGTAGTCGTCTACCGAGTGTCCCGCCGCCATCTCAGGGACAATCCTAGTTTGCCTCCGTCCAAGTTCGCCTCTGTGTATCCGCTCGTCACCGCACGTGCCCTGGCGCGGCCTTTCACGTATCTCGCAGACGGGCTCGAGAAGGGCTCCGTCGTCACCGTGCCGTTCGGGCGTGCACGCCGCCGGGGCGTGGTCGTCGGCCTCGGCGACGAGGCTCCGGCAGAGGTTGAGCCCGTCGCCGTCGAGCGCGTCCTGGGCGCGATTCCTCCTCCGCTCGTGGATCTGGCGCTCTGGCTGGCGGATTACTACGGCTCCACTCCCGCGCGCGCCCTGTCGCTCGTCGCGCCCCTCACCCGGGCGCGTCGTGGGGAGATGCGCGCCCGTGCGGCCGATCTGCCGGGAGAGCCTGCGCCTGCCGCGCTCACGGATGAACAGGAACGAGCCCTGGCGACGATCACGGGCGCGCTCGACGGCGCAGGAGGCGCCTTCCTCCTCCACGGGGCGACGGGGAGCGGGAAAACCGAGGTTTACCTCCGCGCCTGCGCCGCGGCTCTCGAGCGCGGGCGAGGAGCGATCGTGCTGGTGCCCGAGATCGCGCTCACGCCGCAGGCCCTCGGGCGGTTCCGGGCGCGCTTCGGCGAGCGCGTGGCCCTCCTCCATTCGGGCCTGACTGAAGCAGAGCGCCGAGACGAACGGGAGCGCATCTCAACCGGGCAGGCCCGAGTTGTCGTCGGCGCCCGCTCGGCAATCTTCGCGCCGGTGGCCGGCCTCGGCCTCATCTGCGTGGACGAGGAGCACGATCCCTCCTACAAGCAGGAGTCCGACCCTCGCTACGACGCTCGTACCGTCGCGGCGAAGCGCGCCGCGCTCGAGGAGGCAGTGGCGATCTTCGGCAGCGCCACGCCGCGTCCTGAGAGCTGGCAGGCGCTCGAGCGGCTCGAGCTCGGCGGTCGGCTGGGGAGGCGACTCCCGTCCGTTCGTGTGGTCGACCTGCGCCGCGAGGCCGGGTATCCGCTCTCCGCACCGCTCCTCGCCGAGCTCGGCGCGATTGCCGACGGAGGTGGCAAGGCGATCCTTCTCCTCAACCGCCGCGGAATCGCTCCGGCGATCCATTGCCGCGCCTGCGGAGCCACGCGCCGCTGCGAGAGCTGCGACGTGGCGCTGACTCTGCACGGGGACGGGCTACTCCACTGCCACCATTGCGGCCGCCGCGCGGCCAAGCCCGCGCTTTGTCCCGACTGCGGCTCGCCGGAGCTCGCCCGCCTCGGAGCGGGCACCGAGCGGCTCGAGGCCGAGCTCGCCGCCCAGGTTCCCGAGCTCGAGCTCTTCCGCCTCGACGCGGACGCGGTGGCCAAGCCCGCTGTCTTGGCCGAGACGCTCGCGCGCTTTGCGGCTGCGGACCGGGCCGTCCTCCTGGGCACGCAGATGGTGGCGAAGGGCCACCACTTCGAGGGTGTCTCGCTCGCCGCGGTGGTGGACGCGGACACCGGGATGGCACTCCCCGACTTCCGCGCTGAGGAGCGCACCTTCCAGCTCGTCACTCAACTGGCCGGGCGGAGCGGTCGTGACGCTCCCGGCCGCGTGATCGTCCAGACCTACCAGCCCGACTCGCGGCCGGTTGCGCTGGCCGCCCGGCACGCCGTGGAGGAGTTCCTGGCAGGGGAGCTCGAGCGCAGGCGGGAGCTGGGCTACCCGCCGTTCCGACACCTCCTCCGTATCGTCGTCTCGGGGCCTGACGCAGGAGGCCCAAACGCGGTGCTCGGCGAGCTGCGGGCGGAGCTCGAGCGGGCCGGGGGAGAGGCAGAGCTCCTGGGGCCTGCTCCACTGCTCCGACTACGCGGCCGCCACCGGGCTCAACTTCTGGCGAAAACGGGCAGTCCGCGGCCCCTGGCGGCGCTCGCGGGCCGGCTGCTCAGTGCTGCGGCGCCGGCCATGCGCAAGGACGACCTGAGCGCCTCGGTCGACGTCGACCCGCAAGGCCTTTCCTAGGAGGGCTCGGCGAAGCAAAGTCTGTGCCGTCGGAGCCGCATGGTCGGCCCGCTGCGAAAGCACCGCGGTCGGCCCTGTGTAGGTAGAACACGGGTTCGCCCTCGATAAACTTCGCCCCGATGGGTGAGGTCGAAGGGCAGATTCGAAGCGAGGAGCTCGACGCCGAGCGTGAAGCCCGGCGTCGGGCCGCGCTTGCCCTCGTTCGCCAGTATCCGGATCCGGTTCTGCGGATGAAGGCGAATGAGGTGGGCGATTTCGACGAGTCGGTCACCGGGCTCGTCGAGCGCATGACCTTGCTCATGGACGAAGCGCGCGGCGTCGGTCTCGCGGCCCCCCAGCTCGGCGTTCTCAGGCGGATTCTCATCTACCGGAAGGCCGAGGAGGAGCCGGTGGTCGCGCTCGTCAACCCGCGGGTCGTGTCCACGGACGAAGAGGTCGAGGCGGCCGACGAGGGTTGCCTCTCGCTCGGCGCAGCCACCGTCGTCGTCGAGGTCGAGCGTCCGACGGCCCTCAAGATCGAAGCTTCGTCACCGCAAGGAGAGCCCATCAGCATCGAGGCGGAAGGACTGGAGGCGAGGGTGATCCAGCACGAGCTCGACCATCTCGACGGCGTTTTGATCATCGACCGGACGACACCGGAGCAGCGCCGCGCCGCGCTCGCCCAGCTCCGCCCCCAGCCCGTCCTCGGCCCGGTCGGCTGACCTTGAAAATCGCGGTCGCCGCGACCGCGCCCTTCGGGGCAGCGATCCTCGAAGGGCTAGCCGGGCGCGGATACGAGATCGAGCTTCTCCTCACGCGGCCGGACAAGCCGCAGGGACGAGGGCGCAAGAGGGCCGCCCCACCCGCGAAGGAGAGCGCGAAGCGCTTCGACATTGCAGTCGAGCAGCCCGACCGTCTCACCGCCTTTCCCGGCGAAGCCCGCGTCGTCGTCATCGCCGGCTACGGCGTCCTCATACCGGAGAAGCTGCTCGCGGAACGTCTCTGGCTGAACGTGCATCCGTCGCTCCTCCCCCGCTGGCGCGGCGCGGCACCGGTCGAGCGCGCGATCATGGCCGGTGACCGCGAGACCGGCGTGACCATCCACAAGACGACGGGAGATCTGGACGCCGGGCCGATCGCGGCCCAGCGTCGCTTTCCGATCGGGCCCGAAGACGACTCCTCCATCGTCTTCGGGCGAGCGGCCCAGCTCGGAGTGGAGCTCCTCGGCGAAGTCTTCGCCGAGCCCACGTTCGTGCCGCAGCCTGATGGCGCGACCTATGCGGACAAGATCACGGGCGCCGACCGGGAGATCGACTGGTCGCGGCCTCCCGAGGAGACCCTCAACCAGATCCGCGCGCTGGCGCCGCACATCGGTGCGCGGGGGCTCGTCGACGGGCGGCGGCTGCTGGTCTGGCGCGCTCGGCCGGCGCGGGAGGACTCGCTGCTGGTCGCCGACGGCATCGAGGTGCTCGACGTGCAGCGCGAGGGCGGCAAGCGCATGACCGCGGAGGAGTACCTACGCGGACGACGGTAAAGAACTCCATTCAGAATGAGACCTGAGCCGCCTGAATCGCGCTCGGCGGCGCGATGCGGCGTCCTCGGTCGCGTCCGTATTTCATTCAATACGAACGCTCCCTGCGTCCTGGCCTCGCACCCCCGATCGCGCCCAGGCGACGAGGCCCCATCCTGAAAGGAGTTCTGACCCTGAGCGGCCGCGGCGTCGCCTATGAGGTCGTTCGGCGCGTCTTCGAGGAGGACGCCTATGCCGACCGCGCGTTCCGAGCCCTGGCAGGCGAGCTGGATTCGCGCGACCGCGCCTTCGCCATGCAGCTTGCCTACGGAACGGTTCAGCTCGTCAGGCCACTGGATCACGCGATCGAGACGCTCGGACGCCGGCCGCTACGAAAGCTCGACCCACCTGTGCGGGCCGCGCTCAGGCTGGGCGCCTATCAGATCGGGTACATGGGCTCGGTCCCCGTGCACGCGGCGGTGAACGAGTCGGTCGAGCTCGTGCGGGCGGCGGGACTCGAGCGCGCGGTTGCGTTCACCAACGCGGTCCTGCGCCGCTTGGGGGAGGGGATGGAGCGGTTGCTCGCCGGGCTCGGCGACGGGACGCCGGCGGAAGCGGCGCTCAAGCACTCGTATCCCGACTGGATCGTGGAGGCGTGGTGGCGGGAATGGGGCTGTGATGATGCCCTCGAGCTCATGCGTGCCCAGAACGAGAAGCCCGAGACCGCCGTCAGGACGCGAGAGGGCCCGCTCGTGGTCGACGAGATCCCGCCGGAATGGATCGAGGAGGGTCGAGCGTGGCCGCAGAGCCGTGGCTCCCAGCTCGCCGGCAGAGCGGTAGGGGCTCAGCCCGGCGAGCGCATTCTGGATCTCTGCGCCGCTCCGGGCGGCAAGGCGACACAGCTCGCGGAGGTGGCGGCGGAGGTCGTCGCTGTGGAGAAGCATGCAGGACGCGCTCGCGAGCTGGAGGAGAATGCCGCCCGCCTGGGCGCGACCAGGCTCAGCGTCGTCTGCGCCGATGCGCTCGAGTTGCCTGCCGACCTCGATGGGTTCGACCGGGTGCTCGTGGACGCTCCGTGCTCGGGCCTCGGCGTCCTCAACTCACGGCCCGACCTGCGTTGGCGGGCGCAGCCGCTGCCGGAGCTCGAGTCGGCGCTGCTGGCGACGGGGCTCGAAAGGGTCAAGCCGGGCGGAACGGTGACCTACTCCGTCTGCACGATCCATCGTCCCGAAAACGAGGAGATCGCCGACGCGGCCGGGGCCCAGCTGGACGACCTCGGCTCCGAGTTTCCGGAGTTTCGCCATCCCCGGCGGCCGGAGTTCCTGCTCACGCGTCCCCACGTCCACGGGACCGCGGGCTTCTTCGTCGCCAGGCTGCGCAAATAGAGTCTTCCCGATGGGCTGGCGAGATTGGGTGCGAACGGCCGAGATCGAGCCGTCGCTCTACGCGGCGGATTTCGCCCGGCTTGGCGAGGAGGTCGAGCACCTCCTAAACGCCGGCGCGCGCGTCTTCCATTTCGACGTCGGCGACGGGCATTTCGTCGAGCCGATCACCATGGGACCGGTCGTCCTCAAGTCGATTGCTCCGATGATCCACCGCGCGGGCGGGGTGATCGATTGCCACCTGATGGTCGACAATCCGGACCATCACCTCCAGCAGATCAGGGATGCGGGCGGCGACAGCGTCACCTTCCACGTGGAGGCTTCCGCGGAGCCCTGGAACACAATCAGGCGGGCGCGGGACCTCGATCTCGGGGTCGGCGTGGCTTTCAACCCGGAGACGGAGGTCGAGGTGGCGGTCGAAGCGTCTCTCGGCGCGGACCTGGCGCTCTGCATGAGCATCCATCCCGGGTATTCGGGCCAGGAGTTTCTCCCGGACACCCTGTGGCGCATCCGCAGGCTCCGCCAAGAGCTGCCGAGCTCGCTCTTCGTCCAGGTGGACGGCGGGATCACGGCCGAGAACGCCGCGGATGTGCGCAAGGTTGGCGCCGACCTGATCGTCGCCGGCAGCGCGATCTTCGGGATGGAGGACCTGCCGCGCGCCTACAAGCGCCTCGTCAAGGCGCTCGAATGAGCCTCGAACGCGCGCTCGAGCTGGCCGAGCGGGGTCGCGGGACGACGCATCCCAACCCGGTCGTGGGCGCCGTCGTCGCCCGGGACGGAGAAGTCGTGGGGGAGGGATGGCACGAGCGCCAAGGCGGGCCGCACGCCGAGGTGGTTGCCCTCCAGGCGGCGGGAGAAAAGGCGCGCGGCGGGACCCTCTACGTCACGCTCGAGCCGTGTCGAAGCTTCGGCCAGACACCGCCCTGCACGGCTGCCGTGCTCGCGGCCGGGATCGCAAGAGTGGTCGTGGCCTCGCTGGATCCGAACCCGGGCGCGGCGGGAGGGCTGGAGGAGCTTCGCGCCGCTGCGGTGGAGGTCGAGCTTGCCGAGGGGAAGCTCGCCGAGCTGGCGCGTCGTCAGAACGAGGCCTGGCGGACCTGGATCGCGCAGGCACGCCCGTTCGTGGCCTACAAGGCTGCGATCACGCTCGACGGTCGGGTGACCGTGCCCGGCTCCCGCTGGGTCTCGGGCGAAGAGAGCCGCCGGCGCGTGCACGAGCTGCGGGCGGCCGTCGATGCCGTCGCCGTCGGGATGGGAGCTGTGCGTGCCGACAATCCTCGGCTCGACGCGCGGGATGTCGATGCGGATCGGCAGCCGCGCCGCCTCGCGTTCGGGAGCGGGCCGCTCCCGGATGACTCCGAGCTCGAGCTCCTCTCCGGGCCGCTCGAGGAGGAGTTGAGGCGACTGGCGGAGGAAGGCGTGCAGTCGCTTCTGCTGGAGGGCGGACCGACTCTCGCGACGGCATTCGTTCGAGCCGGACTCGTGGACAAGCTGCTGCTCTTCGTCGCGCCGCGTCTCTCCGGTGCAGGCCCGCGCTTCCTCGGCGACCTCGGGGCGCCCGTCGACCTCCAGGGCGTGGAGGCGGAGCAGGTCGGAGAGGACGTGCTCCTGACGGCCTACATCCACGAGCCCTGAAACGGACTTTGTGTTTCACGAGCACAATCTTGCGGAGCGCGGAAACATGCCAAGCCGTTGGCCAGAGAGGCCCACGAATGGGCTTGTGCGTGTGAAACACAAGCGGTGTGCGACGCCGGGATATCGTTGCTCGGATGTTCACCGGGATCGTCCGAGAGCTGGGCCGCGTCGAGGCCGTCGAGCGTGCTGACCAGGGGGTACGGCTACGCATCCATGCGCCCGAGACGGCGGTCGGCGTCTCGGGCGGCGATTCGGTCTCCGTCAACGGGGTCTGCCTCACGGTCACCGAGAACGGTGACGGCGTCCTCGCTTTCGACGCCGTTCCCGAGACGCTTCGCCGCTCCACCCTGGGACGGCTGGAGGAGGGGGGCGATGTGAACATCGAGCCGGCGCTCGAGGCGGGCGATCCGGTCGGAGGCCATTTCGTCCAGGGCCACGTCGACGGCGTCGGCCGCGTCCGTCGGGTCACCGATGAGGGCCTCGAGATCGAAGCGGGCCCCGAAATCCTCCGCTACTGCGTTGAGAAGGGCTCGATCGCGGTCGAGGGCGTCAGTCTGACGATCGCAGCGCTCGACGAGGAAGGCTTCACGGTCGCGCTCGTCCCGCACACGCGCCAAGTGACGACGCTCGGTCGTGTCGTCGAGGGAGACGAGCTGAACCTCGAGGTCGACATGCTCGCCAAATACGTGGAAAAGCTGGCGGCCCCATAGCTCGCGTTACGATTCCCTTGTGACCCAGACCGCCACCGAAACGCCCTTCGCCACAATCGAGGAAGCGCTCGAGGACGTCCGGCAGGGCAAGTTCGTCGTGGTCGTCGATGCAGCCGACCGCGAGAACGAGGGCGACCTCACCATCGCCGCTCAGTTCGCGACGCCGGAGGCGGTCAACTTCATGGCCACGCACGGTCGCGGGCTGATCTGCCTCTGTCTGACGGACGAGCGCTGCGACGAGCTGGCGCTGGAGCAGATGACCGATCGAAACGAGACTCCGTTCGGCACCGCCTTCACCGTGTCGATCGAAGCCCGCGAGGGCGTCTCCACCGGGATCTCCGCCCAGGACCGGGCCCGCACGATCCAGGTTGCCATCGACCCGAGCAAGGGTCCCGAGGACCTCGTCCAGCCCGGCCACGTCTTCCCCCTTCGCGCCCGTGCCGGCGGCGTCCTCCAGCGGGCCGGGCAGACCGAGGCGGCCGTCGACCTCGCGCGCCTCGCGGGCCTCAATCCCGCGGGCGTCGTCTGCGAGGTGATGAAGGACGACGGGACGATGGCGCGCGTGCCCGACCTCGTCGAGTACTGCGCCCGCCACGACCTCAAGATGATCACGGTCGAAGACCTGATCGAGTACCGCCGGCGCACCGAGAAGCTGGTGGAGCGGATGACCTCGGTCCGCCTCCCGACGGCCTACGGGGACTTCAGCGCGATCGCCTTCCGGGAGAAGCTGACGGGCAAGCATCACGTCGCGCTCGTCAAGGGACACGTCGAGGGCGAGGAGGACGTTCTCGTCCGCGTCCATTCGGAGTGCCTGACCGGAGACGTCTTCCACTCGCTCCGCTGCGACTGCGGCGAGCAGCTCGAGCAGGCGCTCGCGCGGATCGGCTCCGAGGAGCGGGGAGTAGTCCTCTACATGGCGCAGGAGGGCCGCGGCATCGGCCTCCTCAACAAATTGAAGGCCTACGAGCTCCAGGAGAACGGGATGGACACCGTCGAGGCCAACCTCGAGCTCGGTTTTCCGCCCGACATGCGCGAATACGGGATCGGCAACCAGATCCTCGCCGATCTCGGGCTCTCGACGATTCGAATCCTCACGAACAACCCGAAGAAGATCACGGGCATCGAAGGCTTCGGCCTGACCGTGGTCGAGCAGGTGCCGATCGAGATCTCGCCGAACGACGAGAACCGCGGCTACTTGGAGACCAAGCGCACGAAGCTCGGCCACCGGCTCCACCACCAGGACCTCCGCTTCGAGGAGCCCGAGGGCGAGTGACTGTCGAGCAGCACGCGGCCGGCGAGCTCCGCATCCCCGAGGGGGTCGGCGTGTACATGGGGTCGCCGAACGGCGCCCGCCGCTCGGTCGGGATCGTCGTCGGGCGCTTCAACGGGAACATCACGTCGCGGCTCCTGGACGGTGCGCTGGAGGCGCTCGGAGAGGCAGGGGTTCCGCGGGAGCGCATCGACGTGATGCCGGTCCCCGGAGCCTTCGAGCTTCCGCTGGGAGCGATGGCCCTCGCCAAGACACGCCGCTACGCCTGCGTGATCGCTCTGGGCTGCGTGATCCGGGGAGACACCCCGCACTTCGAGTACGTCGCCGGCGAGGCGGCGAGCGGGCTCCAGCTCGCGGGGCTCGAGACGGGCGTCCCCGTCGCCTTCGGCCTGCTCACTTGCGACAGCCGCCGGCAGGCCGAGGAGCGGGCTGGAGGCGAGAAGGGCAACAAGGGCGCCGAAGCCGCGCGCACGGCCCTCGAGATGGCGGACACGCTCTCGCGCCTGCGTGCCTCGATCCCGCGCTAGGCACTCGGGAGGCGCTGGCTATACTCAGCCGCTGACCATGTCGAAGGTATGCGCATTCTGTGGGAAGGCCCCCGGCTTCGGTCATAACCGGAGCCACTCGATGGTGGCGACGAAGCGACGGTTCAACCCGAACCTCCAGCGTGTGCGCATCCTCGTCGACGGGGTCCCGCGCCGGAGCTACGTCTGCGCGCGTTGCCTGAAGTCGGGCAAGGTTCAGAAGGCGCTCTAGCCCCGCTGGCTCTCGCGCGGGCGGCGTTGGCCGCCCTCGAGGCGAGCAGGCAGCGGATCGACGATCTCAACGTCTACCCGGTCCCGGACGGGGACACGGGGACGAACATGACCGAGACCGCGCGAGCCGTCGTCTCGGCGCTCGAGCGCGGTGAGACGGACGTCGTGCGGGCCTCGCTCATGGGCGCGCGCGGCAACTCCGGGGTGATCCTCTCTCAGATCGTGCGTGGTGCGGTGGGCGCGCTGCCAGAGGACGAGATCGACGCGCAGGTCCTCGCCCAAGCGCTGCGCGGCGCCAGCGACGCCGCGTACGCGGCTGTGCGGAACCCGCAGGAAGGGACAATGCTCACCGTCATTCGCGAGCTGGCCGAGAAGGCTGAGGAGCTCGCCGCCGGTGGCGTCCCCCCCGACGAAGCTCTCGCCAAGCTCGTCGAGCACGGCGAGGCCGCTCTCGCCCGCACGCCGCAGCAGCTGGACGTTCTACGGCAAGCGGGAGTCGTCGACGCGGGGGGAGCAGGCGTCGTGGAGATCCTGCGCGGGATCGCGGCCCTTGTCCGCGGAGAGCCGCTCCCGGAGGGCCGCTCAGGCACCGGAGCGCTCCCGCTCGAGGCGGTGCACCTGGAGCCGTCCAAGTACCGCTATTGCACCTCCTTCTTCGTCGAGGGCGATGCAGTCGATCCGGAAGACTTCGAGGCGAAGCTCTCCGAGTTGGGCGATTCGCTGCTCGTCGTGGGCGCTCCGGGAGCGGTGAAGGCGCACGTGCACACGGATGACCCCGGGCGGGCCCTCGCACTCGCCACGGCCGCCGGCGAGGTCGAGGAAGTCGACATCAAGAACATGCACGTGCAGACCGCTCAGCGGACGCAGCGGCTCGAGCGGGAGGCCGGCGTCACCGGAGCAATCGCAGTCGTCGTCGGGGATGGGAACCGCCGGCTCTTCGAGAGCCTGGGCGCCGTTTGCGTGGACGGCGGCGAGACGATGAATCCCTCCACCGCCGACATCGCGGAGGCCATCGAATCGGTGCCCGAGAGCGCTGCGATCGTGCTTCCGAACTCAAAGAACGTCGTTTTGGCGGCCGAGCAGGCAGCGGAGTCAGTCGACAAGGAAGTGCTAGTCGTCCCGACGCACTCGCTCCAAGCCGGCCTAAGCGCTCTCGTCGCCTACGACGCAAAGCGACCGGCGGACGAGAACGCCATCGCCATGGCGGAAGCGGCGGCGGCGGTTCGGAGCGGCGCCGTTGCCCGGGCCTCCCGTAGCGCCTCGATGGGGCCGGTCGACGTCGAGCAGGGCCAGTTTCTCGGCCTCGTGGAAGGGGAGCCCCTGACGGCCGGCCCCGCGCTCGACCCCGTTGCGCGCGAGGTCGTCGAGCGGCTCTTACAGGCGGATCCCGAGGTGCTGACGATCCTCCTCGGTGAGGAAGCCGGCGACACCGATGCGCTCGTCGACGGGATCCGAACAGCACATCCGGGGCTCGAGGTCGAGGTGCACGAAGGCGGCCAGCCCCACTACGCGCTTCTGTTCGGAGCAGAATGAGCCGATACTTCGAGCCATGGCGGGCGGCGAGCCCATCGAAGTCGTCCTCGTGGAGGACAACGACATCTTCCGCGAGGCGCTCGAGCTGATGCTCGAGGTGACCCCTGACATTCGCGTGGTGGCCGCGGTGGGCGACGGCGAAGCGGCACTCGAGGTGTGCCCGCGCATCGATCCCGACGTCGTCCTCGTCGACTACAGGCTCCCGGGCCTCGACGGCGTCGAGACGACCGCCGGGCTGCGATCCGTGTGCCCCGGCCTGTCGGTCGTCGTCTTGACGGCGGCGGCGGAGACGGGCGAGATTCAGGCCCTCATGGAGGCTGGCGCCGTGGCGTGCCTAACCAAGGACCGGGGGCTCGAGGAGATCGTCGGCGCCATTCGCGAGGCAGCCGGCCGCGGTGCGGCTATCGGCTGAGAACACAGCTGTCGTCCTCGACTCGACGGCCGATCTGCCGGACCCTCGAGCGCGCCACCTCAACTGGCGCCTGGTGCCCCTCTACGTGCGCTTCGGCGAGGAGACGTTCCGGGAGTACGTTGACATCTCGGCGGAGGATTTTTATCGGAGGTTACGAGCAAGCTCGCAACCTCCGAAGTCATCTCAACCTTCTCCCGCCGACTTTGAAGAAGTCTTCGGTTCCCTCTCGGAATACGAACGGATCCTCTGTGTCGTCCTTTCCTCCAAGATCTCCGGGACGTACGAGAGCGCGCGCTTGGCGGCGGAACCGGCCGGCGAGCGCGTCAAGGTGATCGACTCGGGCGTGACTTCGGGCGGGACGGTTATCCTTGCCGACGCGATTCAGCGCCGCCTCGACCGGGGAACCGAGGAGAAAGAGATCGACGCGCTCGTGGACCGCTTCAAGCGTGAACGCGGGCTCCTCTTCACGGTCGACACGCTCGAGTACCTGATCAGGGGCGGCCGGATCGGCAAGGCGGCCGGCCTCGCGGGCCAGCTGCTGTCCGTCAAACCGATCCTCGTGCTCGACGAGGGCGAAGTGGCCCCGCTCAAGCGCGTCCGGGGGCGGAGGAAGGCAATCGCGGAAATGGAGCGGCTCTTCGTCGAGGGATCGCAGGACGGTTCGGGACTGCATGTCGGCGTCGCCCACGCCGATGCCCAGGAGGATTGTGACGAGCTCGCTGGGCGCGTGCGCGCAGCCCGCCCGCACGCAGCGCTCGACCTCGTCCTGACGCTCGGGCCGGTGATCGGGACGCACGGCGGGCCCGGCACGCTGGGTCTCTTTTGGTTTCAGGACGAGTCCGGCTAACGTAGCTGCCTCGTGCAGCATCTGGCTCATTGGGACGACGTCGAAGGGGTTCGTCGCGAAGCCGGTCACTTGGCCGGCACATGGCGCGACCTCGGGAGCGCCACCGGCACCTGGAGTGTCGGCCTGCAACGGATCGAGATCGACCCGGGCAAGTGGTCGACACCCGCTCATGCCGAACTCGTCGAGGAGGAGATCTTCTTCGTGCTCGGCGGCTCCGGGATCTCCTGGCAGGACGGCGAGACGTACGAGGTCGGAGAGGGCGACTGTCTCGTCCATCTCGCAGCCGAGGAGGCGCACACACTCAGGGCGGGTCCTGACGGCCTCGATGTTCTCGCCTTTGGAATGCGGGCTTATCCGGCCGGAACTCTTCTCCCGCGGGCCGGCCTGGTCCGCATGGACCCGGCCACCGTCGATGCCTCGCCGGATCAACGGCGTCCGTGGGAGCGCGAGGCTGCGGCAGGTGAGCCCGAAGTGGGGGACTTCTCCGACCGGCCGAAGAGGATCGTCCATTTCGCCGCCGCGGACTTCCTCGAGGTGCGGGCGTCTCTGGATCGCGACCTGGGAAGGAGCGCCGGCTCCGAGCGAACCGGGCTTTGCCATGTGACGGTGGCCGCCGAGAAGCAGGGGGCGCCGCACCATTGCCATTCCGCCGAGGAGGAGATCTTCGTCATCCTGGAAGGCGGTGGCACCGTTTACCTGGGCGACGAGGAGCGCTCCGTTCGCGCGGGCCACGTTCTCGGCCGTCCGCCGGGCACCGGCGTCGCCCATTCGTTTCGCGCGGGGGACGAGGGCATGACGTACCTCGCGTATGGAACCCGCGATACGAACGACATCGCCTACTACCCGCGCTCGAACAAGGTGAACTTCCGCGGGATCAAGCTGATCGGCCGCATCGAGCGCCTGGATTACTGGGACGGCGAGCCGCCCGAGTGACATCGCACTCCTGAACGGCATGGCCCCGCCCGGCGAAGCCCGGCTACGCCCACGCCTGACTCAGCTGGCTGCAGGATGCTGCGCCCGCGGCGCTAGGCCGTGCTACTTGCACTGTCCGTCGCCCCTCGGGCTTGCCTCCTTGGCCAGCGGCGCCCCAGAAGCGCGAGTCGTCTCGGACGGCGGGCCCGAGGACTGAAGCTCGGCGAGGCGAGCGCGCACCGCGTCCGCCGAAAGCCCGAAGACGATGGTTACGGTCTTACGGCTCTTGGCCACGCGCCGAGTGTACGACTCGTCCGGCAGGCTTCCTATAGTGAAATCGTCCTGGCCCTCCTCGTGAGCATGCGCCCAGCGCTGGCCGGCTTTGCTGGCATGGACCAACGTACGCCGGAGCCGAGGTTCAGAGTGGACGAAGAGGCCCCCGTGAGCACGCTCTCCGGCGTGGGCCCGAAGGTTGCCGAGCGGCTGGCGGCTCTTGGGATCGAGAGCGTCCGGGACCTCGCGGAACACGTTCCCCGCGACTTCCTGGACTGGTCGGAAGCGAGAGGGTTCGCGGCCCTTCGGCTCGGACAGGAGGCGACCGTCGAGTGCACGGTCGAGCGGGCGCGCCTCCGACCGACGCGGCGGCGCAACCTGAAGCTCGTCGAGGCGGCGGTCGTTGACGGGGAGGGCGGCAGGGCGACGGCGGTCTGGTTCAACCAGGCCTGGCTGGCCGAGCGCCTCGTCCCCGGGACGCGTGTCCTCGTCCACGGCCAGCTCCAGGCCGGCGGCACCTTCAAGGTGGAGCGGCATGAGCTGGCGGGGGACGGCGCGGGCCTGCACACGGTCGGGCTCGTCCCGCTCTATCCCGCGAGCGAGGCCGTCTCGACGACGAAGCTCCGGGAGCTGACCGAGCGTGCGCTGCCGCTCGTCCGCTGGTACGCCGACGCGCTTCCCGCGGAGGTGCGTCAGCGGGAGAAGCTTCCGCTCCGCGCCGATGCTCTCGCCGCTTACCACCGGCCGGCGCGCCTCGAAGACGTGAGAATTGCTCGAGAGCGGCTCGCCCTGGAGGAGTTGATCGTGCTCCAACTAGGCCTCCTCCAGCGAAGGCGCGAGCTCGAGGAGGAATCCGTCGCGCCTGCTCTCGACACCCCGGGGGAGCTCCTCACGGGCTACCGCAAGGCGCTTCCCTTCGCGTTCACGCCCGAGCAGGAACAGGCGATCGTCGAGATCGACTCCGACCTGCGCGGAACGCGGCCCATGCAGCGGTTGCTCCAGGGCGACGTCGGCTCGGGGAAGACCGTCGTCGCGCTCTACGCTCTCCTCCGTGCCGTCGAGCGTGGTCACCAAGGCGCGCTCATGGCTCCGACTGAGACGCTGGCGGAGCAGCACTACCTCACGGTCGAGCCGATCTGCGCGGCCCTCGGCGTGCGCGCCGCGCTCTTGACCGGCTCCGTGAAAGGCGAGATCGAGGACGCGGACCTCGTCGTCGGGACGCACGCCCTGATCCAGGAGGGCGTCGAGTTTCGCTCGCTGGCGGTAGCCGTCGTCGACGAGCAGCACCGCTTCGGTGTCGAGCAGCGGCGCGCCCTGGCGCTCGCCTCCTCACGCTCCTGGGGCCAGGCTGGCAAGGGAGGCGAGCGAGCGGCGCGCTGCGCAGTGCAAAGCGGCACGGGCAAGCGCCGCGAGCGAAGCATCCTGTCGCCAGCCGGGCCAGGCGACGGCGGAGCCGGGCTCCGCCCGGCTGGGCGCGTCGCCGGCCAGGAGTGTGAGGCGCCTCACGTCTTGCACATGACGGCGACCCCGATCCCGCGCACGCTGGCGCAGACCGTCTACGGCGACCTCGATGTCACGGAGATCGCTCGTCCGCCCAGAGGTCGCCGACCGGTCGTCACGAGCTGGGTCTCCCACGAGCGCGCTGCCGAGGCGTACACGCGGCTCAGGCGCCACCTGCAGGAGGGACGTCAGGCCTACGTCGTCTGCCCGCTCGTCTCGGAGTCCGAGGCGATCGAAGCGCGCGCGGCCGAGCAGGAGGCCGAGCGGCTGCGGCAGGCAGAACTCCGCGACTTCCGAGTGGGCTGTCTGCACGGACGGATGCGACCGGCCGAGAGGCGCGCCGTCATGGAGGAGTTCAAGCGCGGCGAGCTGAACGTGCTCGTGGCGACTACGGTGATCGAGGTCGGGGTGGACATCCCGAACGCAACGATCATGATCGTCCAGGAGGCAGACCGCTTCGGGCTCGCACAGCTCCACCAGCTCCGGGGCCGGGTGGGTCGCGGCGCGGAGCAGTCCTACTGCTTGCTCGTCTCCCGCCCCAAGGAGGAGCTGACGGAGGAGGCGCAGCGGCGTCTGGAAGCGCTCGTGGAGACCTCGGACGGCTTCAAGCTGGCCGAGGTCGATCTCGAGCTGCGCGGCGAGGGCCAGCTGCTCGGAACGCGCCAGTCGGGGCTTCCCGACCTCAAGTTTGCGAGTCTGACGCGAGACCGGAAGCTGGTTGAGAAGGCGAGGCGATGGGCCGAGGAGCTTGCTACCGACGAGAGCGACGCCGTTCAGCCGCTTCGCCGACAGGCGGAGCGGCTGAATGAGGATCATCGCGGGTTCGCATAAGGGCGCCCGCATCTTCGCGCCCAAGGGGCGCGAAACGCGTCCCACGGGCGACCGGGTGCGCGAGGCTGTCTTCAACCTCGTCGGGCCGGTGGACGGGATGCGCGTGCTCGACCTCTACGCCGGCTCCGGAGCGATGGGGCTCGAGGCTCTCTCTCGGGGAGCGGAGCACGCGACCTTCGTCGAGGCCGACCGCGCCGCGGCCGAGATGGTCGTCCGCAATCTCGACAAGCTCGGGCTGACCTCGGCGACCGTCCTGCGGGAGGACGCCGCGCGCCGGCTCGCGGCCGATGCGGGCTCGGGAAGGCGGTACGATCTCGTGCTGGTCGACCCGCCGTACCGCATGCTTCCTGACGTTTTGTCCATGCTCGCCACCTATCTACCGCCGGTCGTCGAGCCCGACGGTCTCGTCGTGGTCGAGTCGGACGCACGCGAGGAGCCCGAGCTGCCGCTCCCGAAGCGGACGAGCCGCCGCTACGGCTCCGTGCGTGTGACGGTCTTCACGGGCAGCGACGAATGAGCGACCCGGCTCCGCTCACGGCGATCTGCCCGGGGAGCTACGACCCCGTCACGAACGGCCACCTGGACATCATCACGCGGGCGGCGGGAATTTTCGAGCGCGTCGTCGTCGGCGTCGTGCGCGACCCCCAGCACAAGAAGGCGATGTTCTCCGTCGAGGATCGCGTGAAGTTCCTCCGCGATGCGCTCGCCGGCTACGACAACGTCGAGGTCGACGTCTTCGCGGAGCTCGTGGTCGAATTCGCCCGCCGTTGGGGCGCGAAGACCATGGTCAAGGGCCTCCGCGCGATCTCCGATTTCGAGTGGGAATTCCAGATGCACAACCTGAACCGGAACCTCGCCCCCGAGGTCGAGACGATGTACCTGATGTCGAGCCCGCAGTACAGCTTCCTCTCCTCGAGCGGTGTCAAGGAGGTCGCGTCCTTCGGAGGGAACGTGGGTGATCTCGTTCCGGAGCCGGTCGCACGCCGCTTCCAGGAGATGTTCCCGCGACCGAAGGGTGGTGCACCCGTGTCGCCGCAGGAGTAAACTCCCGCAAATCATGGACGTACTCGTACTCATCGACAAGCTCGACGACCTCGTTCACAACGCGAAAGCGGTCCCGCTGACGGATCAGGTTCGCATCGACCGCGAGGAGATCTACGACATCCTCGACCAGATGCGGGCGACGATTCCGGAGGAGATCAAGCAGGCTCGCTGGATCGTCAAGGAGCGCCAGGAGATGCTCGCCGAGGCGAAGCGCGAGAGCGATCGGATCCTCGGGGAAGCGCGGGAGCAGGCGGTCCGGGAGGCTTCTCAGACCGAGATCGTCAAGCTTGCCGAGCGCCAGGCGCAGGACATCGTGGAGGACGCGCGGCGCCAGGCGCGTGAGACGCGGCTCGAGATGGAGGACTGGGCCGATTCGATCCTCTCCACGCTCGAGGTCAACCTGGACAAGTTCCTCGGCGCGGTGCGACGTGGCCGCGAGCGGCTCCACGAGCGCTCGCAAGAGTCCGTGATGGCCGGCGTCACGGACGAACAGCCCGTCTCCTAAGAGCTCGTTCTTCCTCGCTACTCTGGACGTGTGACGACCCTCAACCTCCGCACGGTCCGGCTGCACTCGGGCGAGCAGTTTCGCGACGTCAAGGAAGTCGAGCTCGAGCCTTTCGCGCTCGGCGGGCAGCGCTACATCCCGATTCCGGAAAGGCCGGAGGCTGCGCTCACCCTGACCCGCACGAGCTCCGGGCTCCTGCTCGAGCTGGAGTTCAGCGTGCGCCTCGTGGGCCCTTGCGTGCGCTGTCTGGCCGATGCCGCCGTGGCGATCGACGTGAAGGCCCGCGAATACCAAGCCACGAGCCCGGGCGAGTCAGACGAGCTCACAACTCCGTACGTGAAGGACGACACGCTCGACCTCTCGGCCTGGGCGCGCGACGCGGTTGCCCTGGCGCTGCCCGACAAGATCCTCTGCCGCGAGGACTGCGCCGGGCTCTGCCCGGTCTGCGGCCGTGACCTGAACAGCGAGCCCCACGAGCACGAAGAGACGGAAGCCGACCCTCGCTGGGAGAAGCTGGCGGAGCTGAAGGACCGGCTCTAGGAGCCGCTGTAAGCGGCCCCGACCGCAAGCACAGTTATCTCCCTCGCGGGCTGCAAACGGTCGCATGCCGGTGTTCTCGGTCGGCCACATACCTAGAATCGGTATGCGGCCTCGCTGCGTCCGTGGCCTGCTCGGTTTCGCCCGCGAGCCAGGAACCTGCTTACGCTTGCGACCGCTGGCTATACTCGCCGACGGCGATGGCAGTCCCCAAGCGAAAAACGTCCAAGTCGCGCCGCGACAAGCGGCGGGCGACGCACAAGCTCTCGATCCCGGCGCTCGTCGAGTGCCCGCAGTGCCATCGGCCGAAGCGGCCTCATCACGTCTGTCCGACCTGCGGCACCTATAGGGGTCGCGAGGTCGAGCCGCTCGAGACTCCGGCTCCGTAGAGATGCAGCGGGTGAGGGTCGCCGTCGACGCGATGGGCGGCGACAGGGCCCCGGAGGAAATCGTCGCGGGCGCGCTCGAGGCGGCCTCCGACGACGTCGAGCCCGTTCTCTTCGGCCGCCGCGAGCTGCTGGAGGCGCTCGCGCAGACGCTGGAGATCGTGCATGCCGAGGACGTTGTGGCCATGGACGAGAAGCCCGCGGACGCCGCCCGCGAGAAGCGTGGAAGCTCGATGTTCGCGGCCTGCCGCGCCGTCGGCGAGGGCAACGCCGGAGCCGTCGTCTCGGCGGGGAATACGGGCGCGATGCTCGCGGCCGGCCTGCTCGAGATCCGCCGCCTGCCCGACGTTCACCGGCCGGCGATCGCGGTCCCCCTCCCGGCGATCGGCGGCACGTCCGTCCTCATCGACGCGGGTGCCAACGCCGACGCGCGGCCCGAGCATCTCGTCCAGTTCGGGCACATGGGCGTCGTCTTCGCCCAGGAGGTCCTCCAGATCGGGGAGCCGACAGTCGCGCTTCTCTCCATCGGAGAGGAGCCGGAGAAGGGGAACCGGCTCGTGCGCGAGGCCCGTCCACTGCTCGAGGAGAGCCCGCTGCGCTTCATCGGCAACGTGGAGAGCCGAGATCTCCTCAACCACGCCGCGGACGTCGTGGTCTGCGACGGCTTCACCGGGAACATGGCGCTCAAGCTGATGGAGGGGACGATCAAGACCCTGCTGGACGCCCTCCGGACCGAGATCGCCTCGACCCCGACGGGGAAACTCGGCGGGCTCCTCATCCGGCGATCGGCCCGCCGTTTGCGGCATCGCCTCGACCCGGAGACCTACGGCGGCGCATACCTGCTTGGACTTCGCGGGTTGGCCGTCATCGCACACGGCTCGAGCTCGCGCACCGCGATCGCGAACGCGATCCGGCTCGGCGCGCAAGGCGCCCGCGCGCAGGTCGTGGAAGGACTCTCGGGTCGACTTGCGGAGCGAGTTGAAGCGGTACGGAGCTTGTAGCCGCTCGCGTGTTAGCATCCGCCGTCCGCTGGGGCCAGCAACCAAGAGAGGCAGGTTAGGAGACCGAAATGGCAGCTTCGCGCGAGGAGATCGCTGAGCGGGTGAAGGAGGTGCTCGTCGAGCAGCTCGGTATCGACGAGAACAACATCACGGAAGAGGCTTCCTTCCAGGAGGATCTCGACGCCGACTCGCTCGACCTTGTCGAGCTCATCATGGAGCTGGAGGATCAGTTCGGGATCAAGATCTCGGACGAGGACGCCCAGGGGATCCAGACTGTCGGACAGGCCGTCGACTACATCTCGAGCCACCAGCCGTAAGCGCCGCAGCCGGGCGAAGGCCGATCTCGCCCGACTGATCGACGAGCTTCCGAAGAAGCGTCTCCGCCACGCGTTCACGCATGCCTCGTGGGCCGGGGACCGCTCCGAGTCCTACGAGCGCCTCGAGTTCCTGGGCGACAGCGTGCTCGGCCTCGCCATCGCGCAGGAGCTCTACGAACGCTTTCCCACCTACCAGGAAGGCCGCCTGGCGAAGATCCGCGCGCACGTCGTGTCGCGTCAGAGCTGCGCGGTCGTCGGGCGGCGGCTGCAACTCGGCGAGCGCCTCGCGGAGGAAGCCGAGACCGGCGACGCCGAGGAAATCACGAAGCTTGCCTCCAATCGGAACGTCCTGGCTGCGCTCGTCGAGGCCTCTCTCGGCGCGTTGTACCTCGAGCATGGGTTCGAGCCGATTCGGGAGGCGATCGTCGAGGCCTTCGCGGACCGGATCGACTACGCGGTCGAGGGTCACGTCGACTTCAAGACCGAGCTCCAAGAAGAGCTCGCCCGGCGAGGTCAGACGGTCTCGTACTCGGTTCTCGAGGTCGAGGGCCCTCCGCACGATCGCCGCTTCACCTGCGCGGCCACGATCGACGGAGAAGAGGCGGGGACCGGCACGGGCCCCTCGAAGAAGGCGGCCGAGCAGGCCGCTGCGCGCGAGGCGCTCGCGCGGTTCCGAGGTTAGGAGGGCTTGACGAAACATCATCTGTGCCGCCGGAGGCGCGCCGCTCGTCCCGAGGCTGTGTCCTCGGTCGCCCCCGTATCTAAAGTCGATACGAGGGCTCCCTGCGTCCTTGCCTCGAAACGAACGTCCCGTCCCGGCGACGAGCGACGTTCCGCCAAACCCTCCTAGGGCGCGATCGCCTCCACGCGACCGTCCCGCGCGACCAGGATCTCGCTGACGAGCTCCGGCGGGAAGAGTCCGTGTTCGACGACTCCCGGGACGGCGGCGAAGCGGTCGGCCAGATCCGCCGGATCCTCGACCGGCCCGAGGTAGTCGGCGATCACGCCG
>Ga0209887_1000057_pt1 | contig 29760 bp, 19 predicted proteins | sample GWRWN1_30_40_FD_187230 | JGI IMG/M metagenome (GOLD analysis project Ga0209887, IMG submission 187230) | Riverbed sediment microbial communities from areas with no vegetation in Columbia River, Washington, USA - GW-RW N1_30_40 (SPAdes)... | ecosystem: Environmental > Aquatic > Freshwater > River...
TTTCTGTGATCAGCGTATAAAAACGATATTTTTGATACTGACATCTACTTGATTGCCAATTAACGCATTAGAATGAAAGAAGTAAAGCAAAATGAAAAAGATGTCAAAGTTGGAATAGTTGCTGCGAATAACCATTATGACGACTATGGACCAGGAACTGTTAATATCTTTCGAGAGAATATGGATATGGGAAAATTATCCTTTGAAAATGTAGATATTACAAAAATAAATCGAGAATTGGAATTAGAGACTAGGTTTAACTTCAGTTATCGAAAACAGCGCAATAACGGAAAGCAAACAATATCAGATTTTATTAATTGATGATGAACCCTGAATTGACTTGACTCGCTAACTAATTTTGGCATTAGTTACTATTATTTGGTTTATTTGTAGTTATGTGTAACAATACGCTCTACGAGGTTTGAATGTGGCAGAAAATGGTAGTACACTGCGTCTGTATTAGTTTTATGGGACTATATTATCACTAAAATAGTTTAATTGATACTATGATACTTTAAGCATTATAGTTAGATAGTGGAGAGGATCTTGAATATTGTTGCTTTATTCTTATAGTTTGAAAGAACATATAAGTACCCATCAGGTCCAATTTCCATATCCACGATTCCACCTAATCCTTGTAAAAAGATTATATCCTCTAATTCTTTATTGTTATCTGCAATCTTGTCTTTTAACTGTCCATTCAGTTCCAGTTCTGTTCTATCGCCGTTCAAGTCAAAATGAAATATTACTCCTAGAATATAACTTGCCACAAATAAGTCATTTTCATAATTTTTTCCTAATTTATCTGATTTAAAGAATTTGATTGCAGTAACTCCAACAGTATCATTCCAAATGAATTCAGGATCACTATATTTTCCCTTTCCTCTAAAATCCACCAGGTTTTTGGGATTTAATAACTTGTCACCAGGAACAAAATCTAGTGAGGGATCTGCGTCCTCGATAGGTTTCCATATTCCTTGAACTATATTCCATCCACTATTAAATCCTGGTCTCACTAAATTGATTTCATCACCATATTCTGGGCCATTCTCAGTGTCCCATAAATTACCTGTTACGGGATCAAAATCAATGCCAAAACTGTTTCTTATTCCGTATGCGTAGTATAAATTCAAAGGGAATTCATTACCTATTATTCCCTTTTCCGATAACGACTTTCCATCTTGAGTGATTCTAAGTATTCCGGCTCTTCCATCTGGCTCTGTGCCATTTCTAAAGTTCTGTGCTAATGTACTGGAACTCTTATTATATGAACCTTCCAGATCGCCAATAACCACGTATAGATTCCTATCCGGCCCAATTATTACTTTACCCCCATTGTGAGCTGGAGAAGGTGCGGCTGGCAGATCAAGTAAAAGTTTGGGATTTATTAACTTATTTTTTACTAGTTCATATCTATAAACTCGGTTGCCTATTGGATTAGTTGCTGGTTCACAATAATATGTTACTTTACAAACATCGTCACCATCATTTTTATGTGCTGTATAATATAAGAAAAAGTAATCTTTTAGATTCTGGTCATCAGATGTGGTAATTCCTAAAAGACCTCTCTCACGTTTATTTGCTACATTAACATCAAGTAATGGACCTTTTAAAATAGTACCATTTACAATTCTATAGACGGTTCCATTATTCTTGTTTAAAATCAGTATATCGTCAGGTCCCGCAAAAGACATGCTGCTTACTGGTGATAGATTCCAAGAATCGAATTTAAAATCTGCTTGAAAAAACAAATCTATCTTTACTTTTGGGTCTTTAATGACTGGCTCTATACACTGAACTTTATTGCATTTGTTAATCACGCTTTCTGCACTATTGACTAAAGTTGTTACCATTAAGAATAAAATTCCAAATACAATAGTCAAAAAGAACAAAAAATACAACATTTTAGAGAATGAGATCATTATATATATTATTTCATATTATCCTTGGAATATGTATTTGTTTATTGTATTCCTACATTGTTAATAAATTATCAAATGAACCCAATATTATTTGCTGAAAGATATTGCCTTTTGTTAATTTTATCGGCACTATAAGTTGTTCTAAAGTTTTTTACGTCCAAAACCTACTCTTTTATTTTAGAGTTATTATAAGATTTGTATTTATATCTGAGCAAATAGCAAATGTTATCAATTAAGAGGAAATCACAATTTGCATACTTCATCCATAAAACCAATCTATTATTTTTTCAATTTTGTTAGATATTGTAATTAGTGGCTTGGAAATTTTATTAGGCATTAACTCTATGAAAAATGATCCATCTGTCTTCTCGATGATATGCAATTTCATTAACAATAAGTAAGTAACCGTAATAGTAGTAACTATTCCTATAATGTAACTTACATTTAATGTTGCGAACAGGAAGGCAAGAGAAAGAGGTAAAAAAAGTGTCAGGGCCAGAGGTTTCCAATATATTGACATTCTAATCCTATTAGCTACTATTATTGAGGCAATGAACCCTATTACAGAACCGATGGTATATGAGATAGCAACTCCCGTCATTCCAAATATTGGCACAAGTGTGAAGTAGAGAATAGTTCGTGGTATACTTGAAGCAAGACTGATAGTCAAGGTATGTCGATATTGCCCGTAAGAGAAAACTAAAGTCTCAACTCCAGACAAAACAATAATGGGAAAGGTTGACAACAATAAAATTTGTAGTGAAAACGATCCTTTTTCATAGTTAGAGCCGATCAAGTGCATAATATCATTTGAATAAAAGATTATCGAACAAGACAATGGTAACGCCATAATGGCACCAATTCTAATTGTTTGCCATACAAACCTTTTTCGACCATCGTGCATAGAGCTCAGGACGGGCAAAGAAATTGTAAATATGGAGTATACTATTGCGTTTATAGCGTTAGCTATCGCCAGTGCTATAAAATATACACCAGACTGATATGATCCATAGGTATTATACAACACTAGTGTTCCTAGATCGATTCCCAGCGTTGTAATTAAAACAGGAATCCATACTACCAATCCTCCAATGAGAAGGCTTTTGGATGCATTTCTAAGAGTTACGGCTGGTTTGGCATATTTTCTAGTTGATTTGAATATCTTAACTATGAAAATGCCCAGAAGAACAGAAGATAAAATCTGCCCAAAAAAAGTATACCCCAAAGTTAAACCCAGAATCCCATAACCCATTAAAACCAAGGTGAGGGACAAAATAACTTTAGCAATAGAAGAGGTGATTATTATTATTGGCAATACTTTTGTTTTAAGAGAAGCAATAACTACAGAATATAATACAGTATAGATCGCGTACGAGGTTATCAATAAGTCTACCACAATTATCAAACCAAAACCTATTCCAAAAACGTTAGAAAGCCAATCCTTGAAAAATAGAATTACCACGCATGAAGCGATGATACCTGCTGATAAAAAGATGAAAGAGATTTTTACAAAGACTTTAGCATCTGCTTGCCTATATTGCAAGAAACTCTTTCCGACAAACTTCTGGATGCTATCGGGCAGACCAATGATTGCAATATTTGCAAAGATTTCTGAAATTGAAACCAAAAATGAAAATGTTCCAATAATCTCAGTGGTAGTAATCCTCGCCAATAATATCAAAAAGATATATCCAGAAATCATAGCCGAAATTAATTGAATATAGAGATATATTGCTCCTTTTCCGACTTCGTTTCTTATCATTTTTTAATCAACTTGATTTATATATTAATGTGTTAATGAATTTCCTTAGTCTTTAAACCCATCTATAAATGCATTCCAGAAATTCATCAATGCCTTGCTAATCTTAAAAGCTCGTGGATATAAATTTATTTCATTTGTTCCCTCATAATCTATTAGAGATTTATCTTCATGAAATATGGTACTTGCTACTTCCAAAACATTTATCTTAACCATATATGTTCCTTTATTAGGTAAATTTTTCTTATTTCCACTAGTGTTCTTATATAAAGATTTAAATTGAGAGAGGTAGGAGTTTTATAGCAAAATCTATTGGCTGGTAGTTATTAGTGAAAGAGATAATAAAAATTAGAAATTTTCTCTTTCCACTCCTTCATCCTTTCTATTTTAAGCTGATGCATCTCTTTAGATAATTCTTCTTTTTTTGTCATAGCAAACATAATTGCTTTCCTAATATCATCTGATGAATTGTTTATGTAAATGGTACCTTTATTGAAGTAACGTCTTAGAGGAATCCAGTTAGAAGTTATTAATGGCTGTTCCAGAGCAACTGCCTCAAATGCACCGCCGACCATTGATTTATTGTCTGTTGTAAGATCCATTATCACATCAACTTTTTGCAATAGATCTACATAGGTATTATAATCTAGGAAACCGGTTATAATGACATTATCTGATTTTTTAATCAGAAGCTTCTTATCGGCATTTTTTTTGTCACCGGTTACGTAAAAGTATACATCGGGCAGTTCTGATGCGGCATCAAACACTGCTTGCAGCGGTTCATCAAATGCAAATGATGAGATGACGACAACGTTAAATATAGCTTTTTGCTCTATTTTATATCCCTCTTGTTTCTTAGCAGATAATAATATATCAGTAAAGTCAGGAATCGGATCCTCCAATACTACAGGGGTTATATGATAATTTTGAATAAGAAAATTTTGTTGCTCCTTATTGATAACTATGTTGACTGAGGCATGTTTCATAATCAGTCTACTCATATTCTTAGACCAAGGTTTGGAAATTGCCCCAGTGTGTACATCAATTAAAATTTTAGGTTTTGACATGCAAGCAAAAAGATATTTATATACCATAGCAATGAAAGCACATGTTACTGGGGGACTCTGGCAGATTATTATCCGGGGACTTTCCTTTCTAAGTATCTTTAAAGTCTTGATAAACAACACAGGATGGCTGATACGAGAGGTGGATAGGAAATGAAGAGAAGCTCCAATATGTTTAGAGATCCCAGACGCTCTGATACTTTGTCGGTCCCATACTAAGAAAACAATCTTACCATTTCCTTTGGCCAAAGATTCTTTTTTATCAATATTACCTTGCATAAGTCAGACAATACCCTATTGAGGTTAGTCATAGAAGCTGGAATTTATGCCTTTAAGTAAAATGAACTATTTGATAGTCATGGTAATGTAAAGGAACATAGAATATAGATGAACCGAATATTTTTCTGGAATCTTGAAAAGGATCATAGTCACTGGTGGTAATGGTTTTATAGGAAGACACTTAGTAAAAAAATTATTAGATTCAGGGCAATTTTCTCTCGTACTAATAGCTAATGGATCTAATGGAGATAGAGAAATGCAGGAATCATTGCCTTTGAAATTTTATGCAGCAGACATATGAGAAAGAGAGCCCATTTCAAATATTTTTCTCGCCATTAATGACAACCGAATTTTGGTTAAATATAAATTATATATATAAATGCAGATTGTTTGTCTGCTCTATTGTACTGATAAAAAAATTTAACTAAGTTGTAACAATCGTTTTGTAGTCTAATGGAAAAAACAACATTAGGAGCATCTTATTATTTTGGAATTAAATTTTGTTGACGTATGCCCGATTAACTCAAGTTGATAATAATATTGTATATCTAGCTTCTATGGCACACTTAAAATACATTAATTTTGCTCGAAGGGCTTTAAATTTGACAATATCAGCTTATGATATATGATTAAAACAGATTAATTTTCCATTAGTATTAAAAGTATGCAAAACGTAAGGGTCCGAGTAAATTCTGCAAGCTAGAAAAGAGGAGATATACGGAATATTTTTCCCTCATTGTATACAACTACATATAGATAGCCATCATATCCCAACTTCAGATCAGTAATTACTCCGAAACCCTTTGCAAAAATTAGATTATCAAGTTCTCTTTCGCTATTGGCCACTTTATCAATTAGTAAACCATTAAGGAGCAGTGCGTTTCTGTTGTCATTTAAATTGAAATGATAAATTCTTCCATTGTTTACGTTTGCTACCAGCATATCATTTTCATATTGCTTACCTAATTTATCTGTCGACAGAAATTTGAGTGCGGTGGGAGCAACTGTATGATTCCAAGTGAATTCGGGTGACCTATATTTCCCTTTACCATCAAAATTTTCCAAGTCAGAAGGGTTATAAGTGATATCACTTGCAGTCGGAAAATTAGGTCCAACATTTCTCCATATTCCCTGTACTTTGTTCCAACCACCGTTAAATCCCTCATTGACAAGATTAATCTCATCTCCCCAATTTCCGCCGTTTTCTGTGTTCCACAGTGTACCTGTGACAGGATCAAAATCCATGCCAAAACATTCTCTAATTCCATATGCATAGTACAAATTGACTGGATATCTATTTCCAAGTCCACCGCGTACTGGTTCACCATCCAATGTAACACGTAGAATACCGCCACTACCATCAGGTTGCATGCCGGTCTTATTATTGAGAGCTTTGTGAGCAATCACTTTGTAGGATTGATTTTCTAGGTCGCCCACAGAAAGATATACGCTATGCTTATCAGGACCAATCAAAAGTGGGCCTCCATTATGGTCATATTCAGCGGGTAATTCCAAAAGTTTTTTGGGGTTTACCAATTTGTCGTCAACAAGCTCGTATCTATAAAGCCGATTACTGACCCCCTCTTTCCCTTGTGTGATATCACTTTCTTTTTCGTTTGCTGTATAGTATAAGAAAACGTAAGCATGATCATTAGTTATACCAGTTTGGTTTCTATCAACTTTTTTTTGTATTGCAATTCCCAGTAGACCTTGATTTTCTGCAACGTCCAAAAGAAGTAAGGGTTGACTGACCTGCTTGCCGTTTGTTATCCTCTGAACGGTTCCATTATTTTCTATAACTAGAAAATCATCAGGGCCTAAAAATTGCATGCTTACTGGGCCTACAAGTCCTTGGTAGACAACCTCTGCTTTCAGATTTGGATCAATCACAAACGGTTTGAATTTAATCATATACAACGAATCAAACCAGGCTACAGCCTCCTGTCCTTCTTGGGATGACCATCCAGCATTTAATACAGCCTTTACCTTAGTAACATTTGGTTCCATTGTAATAACGCATTTATACTCGTTCCATTCTAGAGATTCATTTGTAGCAGGAGGGCATTTTTCAATCTGAAACCAATGCTTTGATGTTTCATTAAATCCCTCTAATTTAACATGAGATTGAGTTGACCAATTGTTATGCTTTAAATGGGTGATGAGCTCATATCTTTCATTTGGCTTTACTGATACTTCATTTCCAAATATCGATGACCAATTGTTATTATCGCTCTTCATGGTAGAGATCTGGATACTGGTATTATCATCCCATCCTGTTGAAAAATTTGCTACACATTTGAAGTTAGTATTGCATGAATTATGGGGATCATTCCAAAATGAAAAAAAACTTGAATTTCTTAAAGATGATTCATTATCTAATCGTATAATACTTTCATTCATTTTATTGGCCTCAACTTTAGAAACAGCTGCCAAATATTGATTTGTTACTCTAGGGTTACCTTCATTACCGAAATATTTATCTACTCCAGGGACTCCATTTGACTTTCCCATGGCGGGAGAAATGTTTAAAGGAAATAGAGCGCTAGCCACAAGAATCGAGATAACAATTGTCAGCAAGTGCTTCAAACGATAAATTCTGGTCAAATCTATCAAATTGATAAAGAGTTGCGACAGATATATACTGATTGTTTTTTCTTAATTTTAGGAAACGAACTGATTAAAAAAAATATTTTATTGATAATGTCTGCTGGCTGGTAAATACAGATATTTTGAAAAGTAACGGCTCTTTTTCAAGATATGAGTATTCCTTTCCTTGGAAAAACGGTAATCATACAATTGAGCCTCCTTGGCGAAATGCAATTGCTATTCGATATTAAAACATCAGTAAAATTGTTCATATTATTTAAAATAATCAACAACAGATTTGAATAGGAGACGAATTTGTGGGAGCAGTTATACATTTATTACAGCATATTTTTTCTAGTTTCTCTAATGATAATGATAAAAATAACTCCTAGGCTAATACTTTGAATCAGATGATTGAGGACAACAATTTCCCTTTGGTAAGTGTTGTAATTATTGGTAAAAATGAAAAGGACACAATAGAAAAGTGCATTCTATCCATTTTTAACCAAAGTTATCCTAATTTTGAAATAATATATGTTGACGATAAATCTACTGATAATACACTTGAGAAAGCCCAACAACTAAGAAATATTTTAGATTTAAAAAAAAATTGTAAGAGATACCTTACCCTTTCAGTAGAAACAAATTTTCCCAGCAAAAATCGAAATATCGGTATAAAGGCTTCAAAGGGCGGCATAATTGCATTTATAGATGGAGATTGCATTGCAGAACATGATTGGTTGGCAAATTTACATGAACAATTTTCAACAAAAGTCGGAATAGTCGGAGGCCCCATAACCCTAGCACATTCGAAGAATACAATTACGACAAAGGCGATAGACTTGGTACTTGCATCATATTTGGGCAGCGGCGGCTCTGCACTATTTTATCAAATTAAGGGTGATCGTGAAGTTGATGAAGTACCTGCTGGTAATATGGTAGTTTACAAACGACTGTTGGAAAAATTTGGCGGTTTTGATGAAAATTTAAGGTATAATGAAGATTCTGATCTATGTTATAGATTGCGAGAAGAGGGATATAGAATTATTTATTCAGCCAAGGCTAGAATATATCATTTCATTGGAATAGATTCCTACACTGATTTCATGTCCTATTTTAAAAGATATGGATTTGAAAGAGGAAAAAACACTGCAAGGAGTTCAAAATTTTTAACACTATTCAATCTCTTATCACTGGCTCTTGTTGTTTCTGCGCTTTCTCTTGTAATGCTCTCTTTTTTCATTAGTACTGCACCGATTATTTTCTTTTACTTATTTATCGCAGTAGTTTTAATCGAGTTGACGGTTTCATTAAAATTAGCCGTTGCAAATAAATGCATTAAACTACTATTTTTATTGCTGACATTTTTCATAACATTGCACAATACGTACAATATTGGCTTTATATTTGGCTATATGGCAGGCATGAAAGCGGCAATAATGGGTAAGAATAAATATATTAATGATATAGCAAAGGCAGAAAACTGAAAAAATTGATTTACCCTCACTGTCAAAACCAAGATAAGGAACATTATCATTATTATATTAAAAAATTAAGGCCGAAATTAAACTTGAGGCAAGATAATAAATATCAGGTTCTTCATATCAATAAAATAATTGACCAAAGTTTCTTCTGCTAATCAAAACTCAGCTTTTAACAGTAATAGATTTTTAGAAACCAATCTAGTTGATTTTAGTAGCATAGTAAAACAAGTGCAAGATTTCTATGTTTGTCATTTTAATTGGATATAGATAAAGAGAATACAAACTAAGACTGGATTGACTATAGGATGACAGACATAGTTATAGTATGCTCAAATTCGATAGTAAGACATCCTAGGATCTGGAAAACTGTTAGTTCTTTGAAGAAGAGATATGATTTAACAGTTTTAGGATGGAATCGTGATGGTCTCCCATCAAAGGATGTGATGGGTTATATTGTCAATCTTATTCTCCTTAACGTCAGAGCACCCTGGAATACACCATCTTTAGTTCTATATTATCCCTTATTATGGACATGGATACTCCTGAAGTTATTAAAATATAGGCCTAAGGTTGTTCATGCTATTGATTTAGACGTTCTAATACCATGTTCTATCTATAAAATAATATTGCGAAAAAAATTAGTATATGATGTACATGATAGAATTGGAGGCTATGTTCCTCTAGGATTAACATTTTTATCCTTTGCTATTAATTTATTTGAGGAACTGTTAGGTAAAAGTACGGACGTCTTAGTAACAGTCTCGGAAAAAGTCTTAAGTACATTTCGACTTAGGCCAAAACACTGTGCCGTTATTGCGAACTATTCGGAGGATTATAATTTAGATGGAGAAAAATCAAAAGACCATGTCTTAACCCTTGCTTATACGGGACTTATTTGTAAAGATCGTGGATTAGAGGGGATAACTATTGCGATAAAAGATCTAAAAGACGTAAAACTAGTTGTTGCTGGCAGAATTCTCGATATACAATTATTCGATAAAATGCTCATGTTACCCAATGTAGAGTATAAAGGTCAGCTAGTGCCCAGTGAATCCTTAAAACTTGAGGCAAGTTCTGACGCTATGGTGGTTTTGTACGATTTGCATTACGAAAAGAACAGATTATCAAGTCCCAATAAAATCTTTGAAGCAATGATGTGCGGCATTCCACTAATTACGAATATGGAACAGGAATTGGTCGGTGAGGAGGTTGGATGTGGCATCATAGTTAATTACAATGATATATCTCAAATAAAAGAAGCAATCATTCTCTTCAGAGATAACGTAGAATTAAGGAAAAAGATGGGTCAAAAGGGCCGTAAAGCATTTCTACAAAAATATAACTGGGCCAGGATGGAGGAAAAATTGTATGAAATTTATAGTAATTTATTGAAAAAATAAAATTACAATTATGTTGAGTTTAATTCTTTTCGAATAATAAATCCCTAATAGTATCTAGTCAAAAAATTTACTAGTGACCGTATTGACCTAAAGAATCCTAGCTATCACAGTATTACCTTAAGACGTGTGAAGAACTCTAGGGTCTACAGTGACAATATTTTAATTTGTCCCGAACAACTTAGTTTTAAGTGGGAACATGATAAGATTTGTTTGCTCAATCTATGGGGCATTTAAGAATTCAGCACCCAGCAATAATTCAAGTTCAGACATGACGGGAATATGGCCAAAAATTAAGAAAAAGAATAATTCAAAAATAAACAAAACAGGTTTACTTATCAAAAGATCAAGATATTTTAAAATAATTTATTATATCTCCTATTGTTACTATGGATAATCCTTCTTCTTGAATTTTATCGATAAGTAGCTCAAGTTCCCTTATTTGTTTCCGGTCAATATCATTTTGGGGATTATATTGCTCGTGCCCGATGGAATATTCATCAGGGTGCATCAATACTACAGCAAATCCATATTTGCTCAGACTTCCATTGATTTGACTTAATGTTTTATTATGCGATACCCCATACCAAGAAGCATTGCTATAATCATTTTTACAATTTGTACAACCGCCAGTTTCAGCGGTTTCTGGAAGATGATAAAGCGTAGCATTGGAATGCGCCGAATAATGCTCATGGTCTCTTGAATCTGCACTAAAATAGCTCAAATTGTTTTCGCGAACAGCAAGAATGGTATCATTATTAAATTCACTATAAGGAGGAATAAATATAGTTGGACTGATTCCAAAAATATTTTTTATTTTTTCATTTGTTCTTCTAATAGATTCAGACTGCTCACCGATTGTAAGGGTTTGAAAATGCTCATGGTTCCAACTGTGGTTTGCAATTTCAATTGCATCTTTTGGGTTGTTATTACTGCCATTGACTATTCTTTCCTTGATATAAGAAGAAACTAGTTTTTTATCTTTACCAGTGTCATGTCCGATTATCCCAACCGTCAGGCTCAAATTCCTTTCCTTAAATACATTCATGATTCCAATTTGGGGTTTGGTTAAATAATCATCTTGAACGTCATCTAATCTAAAGGCAACACAATTGCACGAAACTGGATTAGAATTACTCACTTTAAAGTTAATATTAAGGCCAGAGTTCCCAGTTGCAGGTCGTGCCACGGCAAGATGATAAGCAGACATAATTGCCAAAATTATTAATATTGCGAAAATCAAATTAGTAGGGAAAAGTTTTTTATTGTATTGAAAAATTGCTTTATCCATAATTTTCATAAATTATGCTTGTTAAGATCTTCTATTTAACAATTGATATTCGGAAAGAAAAAATAAATTTATTCCTTAAAAATAGCTGAAGACCAAAAATAAAAATAGTAGTCTTACTATCAGAAACGTACAATAATAATGATCTGATCTTACTTATCTTAACATTGGTAGATTCACTAAGATCACGACGACCAACACTAACACGACCCTTGACAATTGTTATTAGTTTTTTAAATAACAGATAGATGCCAAGAATTGATAAGCCTACAAGTATGTATGTAAACGCAGTAAAGTATTCATTTACTTCGTATGTAAGTACTCCAAAAAACATGAAACCTGAGATAAATAGAAAGTTTACAACTATATTTCCATAAATAAAATCTCTTAAAAATATAGTATTTACCTTACGTATTTTAGATATTATTGTGTCTATGGTGTATCAAGAGAGGACCATTAAGACTATTGGCATAACACTTAGCAGTGGATTTGCTAGTTCATAGATTCCAATCAAATGGAACATCTCCGACAGATGGCACCTCCTCCTTGTATTTCACTCTTATCATATTTCTAACAAAATTTGGCAGAACCATTTATGTCTTGGGTTGTTTTTTCATTCTGTTTGCGTCAATTTACCATTGTTTTGAAATTTTTGCCGATGAATATTATTTGCTAAATGTCGCTAAAAATCATCGACTGATCCCCTTAAATCTATTTATCAACTATGTTATTAAGTTCAAAATTAATAAATAATATGATTTTTGTCATCATTATAAATATAATAGTCAACACCTATAGAGTATCGATAAAAAGGGAATATTTAGTTGAAGTTTAATAAACACAAAAATCATTTCATAGCGCTAACCTCAGGAACCTTGATTTGTAGTATTCCTGTATACCTTGTCCTATCGTACTTACTTATCCCAGCAAATTTTACCCTTCCTCTGGCCGCAGTTATGGGAATAATTTCATTTGGATTAATTAGGTACTATTCCATAACACAGAGCAAAAACGCCAACGGTGAACAAGAAAATGATGAATCAGAACCAAGTTCTATAAATGGTTTCATTAATAGATCCGGAAACAATAACAATGTATATTCAAATGTTATTTTTACTCTGGTTTATTTAATTTTATTACTAATATGTTTTTTCTTCTCAAAGTCAAATCTGGACACAATATATTCAAACTGGAATTCATTTGAAATCATAGATATAATAACATTATCTGCAGGGATTTTAGTTTCTTTTTTTATGCCTGGTTATGCGATTGTACATCTTTTAGTTAAAAAACAGATAATTCATCCTCTACTAAGAGTTCTATTAGCATATTTATGTAGTATATTAGTCACCGGTTTAACCACATATATTTCGGCAATATTTCTTGAGAGCGATATCTTTCAAAATAAGATTATCCTTATTGTGGTAAATCTCTTCATACTCATGGTATTCGCTACCTATTATCGTATATATAGGTCAATTCCCACTATTAATGCCAATAGTTGGAGTAGATTATATAATAGTGTTTTTGATACAGGTAAGAAATTTCTGAAATTAATTAAACAATATAATTCCGAATTGCTTGTTTTCGGAAGTCTTTTTGCGCTACTAATTATATCCACGTATTATCTGTACGGCGGCATTACCATCGGTGATCAGTGGTATCATCAAGGTCGTGCAATTCTTTTTATGTCTGGTCACTTTAAAGAAATCGTTCTATCAAATGGTGATAATATATATTCGCCTCTCCAATCAGCCTTACTATCTGGATTAACAACTCTTTCTGGTACCCCGCTTGTAAATACATATGCCAGTATTGCTTTTCTGAATATGACAGCGGTGCTTGCGTTTTACTATTTTTTATCTAGATGGTTTCCTCCCAACAAGAAAAGAGCAGCTTTACTGGCGTCATCACTTTTTGTATTGGCCTCAGGATTTGGATGGATTTATATACTATCCTCAACAGCAACAGGTTCTACAATTCCACAAATTTCATCTGTCGTTGCTTTACTCGACGACACTGTAAGGGCCCCTGACATAAAGCTGTCTGCTAATTTTATGATTGCAGCGTTTCCAGATTTTAGTACCGGTCTAATTTATATCACCTTACCGGCAGGTTTCGTACTTTTAGGTCTAATTCGTACTAGATTTAATAATAAACTCAGTTACACCGCAATTCTTTCAATAGTTTCAATTGTAGGTATCTTATTCCATGAGGAATTTTATCTATTTATCGTAGTATCTTCACTTCTACCCTTAACTTTCAACATAAGGGAAAAAAATTCCTTATATTTGGCATTTCTTTTTGCCTTTGTAGTTGCATACATATTAGATTCATTACTTCCAGTACGATACTTTACCTCAAGAGAGATTGAGGGAATACCATTAATTAATCTTAATATATTTTTTGTCCTAATAGTGTGGGGACTATATGCAATACAGCAGAATTTACGAAAACATTTTTACTCTTTTTCTATTTTCCGGGCTAGAGTTAAAAAACATCTCACTAATTACACTTCTAGATTTAATTTCGTACCAAAAGTTATAGTTGTATGGATTGTTGTTTATTTATGTGCTTTAAGTTTTATTGTTTGGACTCAACTTCCGAGAAATTATATAGATGTTCAAACGAACCAAGTTACCACACCATGGTATTTATACTCGATGAGATTAGGTCTAATTGGTTTACTTGGAGTAGCCTCTATTCTTTCATATCTCTACAAAAAATTTGAGAAAGAGGTATTTGTTTTTGGAATTATAATTATCGTTGCTCTTCTTGTAGGTCCATATTGGAACGAACACAGATTCAGTAAATACATTATGATGGGTATGATAGCATTCTCATCATTAATAGTTTTCAAAATATTGAGCTACACATCAAAGAAAAAACCAATTCTTAATGGGATTATTATAGGCAGCATACTTGTATCTACCTGCCTTTCAACTTTAATTTTTATTGGGTACAATGTAATGACAATGCAGAACCATGATTACGCACACGCCCTAGGTCGAAGAAATTTTCCCTCTATGCAGGAAATGAACATGTTAGATTTAATGCGTTCTAAAATATTAAGCGATCCAAATTCTAACAACATTGCAAGTTTCCCAAAGGAGTATCAGCCTCGTGAGGGGACTATTATTAACAAGCTTACGTCTTTCTCTGGTCTATCTTTTGGTCAGACTACTAAAACTTCTCTTATATTAAATTCTTCGTCGTTGAATGAATTATTTCATCTTTTGGAGGATACCAATACGAAGTATATTATTATTCCAATTAAGGATATCAAGGTACAAACACTTACAGATGCTGTGCGATTCATGCTAGAGAATTTTCCAAGAATATATAATGATGGCAACTATCTAGTTCTACGTGTTCCATATTTACAGGAACGAGTAATAGTTCCCGAAAATAAAGTGGCTATTGTCTATAATAATAAAGATATCTCATCCTTATTGGGGGTGTCTGAAAAAAAGGCGCTACCCTATAACAATGATACATTTGATTTTGAAAAAAACAAGATGAAGTTTATAAATATACATAATGAAAATCAAACCCAAAAGGCAACAATATACAGCAATAAAGCGAATGGCGGGATAACTCTCTGGTCTAAAAACCTTGATAATAATAGCAGCATAAACTACATCGAATCTAGATTCATGATACTCGGAGACGATAAAACTGGAAGAGATAGCGCTGGAATAAAATGGAGTGACGGTAACAATGTTTACACATTACGGCTTTCAAAAACAGGATTACAATTAATGCAGCAATCGAATAATGATAGTGAAAAATCGCTTTTATTTGAAAATCGTGAAATTGAAAAAAATGATGAAATATGGTATTCATTAAAGGTGGGGATCTTGGAAAACTCGATTAATGTGTACGTTAATGATTTATTAAAAATTAAAGTTCCAAGAACGGTATCGAATAATACTCAACATGGTATTTCCAAAGTGGGTATTAATTCCGAGAATAATATCGCGACGTTTGATGTAGTTAAGATAGGAAAAATCCCTTTCTCAGAGGAGTTCTATGATAATAAGAACAAATATACGTATTATTATCCACTCAGCTCACTTGCTCTATCAACAAGAGGATACGGTATTTTTGCTGATGATGATTATTCAGTTTTGTCTAAGGACAATATTATAATACCATTTGATCCTGTCGCCTGGAACGATACCCAGTTTACTAAATATTTAAATTATGCAAGGTCTGGAGGAACGTTAATTGTAATGAATTGGAATGATAATTTTAACGGGATGTTTAGCAAACTATTTTCAATAGATTCTAAAAGTAACAAAACTGAACCATTTAGCAGCATTGTAAGACACGATACTCAACAGCCATTTCTAAATGTGTCGGGTAGGATAAAAAGTTTTGAAATTCCACCTTCGCCCGATGTGAAAGTAATAGCATCCTATAGCAATATGAATAACAATGTAATTGCGCCATTTGCAATTGAAAAACATTTTCCCGGTACGGGTAGGATTATATTAATTAACGATAAGGGGTATTTTGATTCAATAAATAATAATCCAGAAAAAAACTTCTTGTCTCTTCCAAAATTACCACTAATCTATCTTAGACCTGACAATTCGCAAGTTTCAATGAAGGCTCAAGATACAAAGGCAATGATCGGAGGTGTGAAAGCATTTGGCAAAATGGCCATAGATGGGTCTTCCTTTTCAATAATGAATGACTCTTCAGGTTCATCCAATGTTCAAGCTAGTGATATATTAATTTTTGACAAGTACGGAAATTTGAAAAATCAGATTAAAAATCCGGCTGGGGTAAATATAAGGCTCTTTGGACAATACAAAGTACACATTAATTCGAGTGGAATCTTATCGTTACCGCAAATGAGTTCCCAATTTGACTATATTGGAATGTCAATACCAAATGATTTTGATATGACAGTTAAGCTTTTGCCTAACAAAAATAGTCATGCTACAATTGTTACTAATGAGAGTCGTCAGTTAACAAGTATTGAAGTTCATAATGAATCACGGATAGAATTTTCTAAAATCAGATCCCCGTCTCATTCGATACATACTGTGCCGGTCTTGATGAAAAGTCCAGAAATTGAAGTAACAGGAAATATAAGCTTTAACAGGACTAACATCCATGCAGAACCGATAAATAGATATGCTCCATTAGATTTCACGGGTCAACTAAAGGCCAAATTTGACATAGTAAACCATTACAACGAAAAACATTTCCGTAGTGGAATTAGAAGTGACTATATAACATACCTTCAGTCCGTATCTCTTGATGGTAAAATAAAAAGAGACATAGAATTAAAAATGCCAGGAGATATTTCCACAAATGCAAAAAGTCGAGGTTTGGATATACCGTTTATCAAAATATTTAGTTCCTCAAGCAATATTCTTATTTTGATAATTTTCACTTCCATAACTTTAATTGTAAGTCAATTACTCTGGCGTAAAAAGAATCTGATACATTAATCACCAATTGTTCAGCGTTTTATTTTTATTTATTCCGTAATGGCTTTTAAAATAGATGAAAAGTAATTTAAGGAAATATACTAACAATTTTTTATAGACGTTTGACATGTTATGACATAATCTAAGTAAATTCATTCGTACTCAGCCGTGGTCAAAAATATATACTATTACGTGAATTTTATTTGGTGCATACTAATAGTTGGCAACAATTTCAATTCCCGTGCCTCGTACCTATTTTTCCAGTTTCTACAGTTCCGTATGGATATTTTTTTGATCATAATAATACGAATTATCTATGGAGCATGTGTCAGAATGAAGAACCAGTAAGTAAAATACTAACAGATTGGAAACTTACCTAACTTATATAGAACTTTATAATCCAGATATTTTTGCGCAATTATTTGCATCAATATTTTTTGTGCAGAATTTAATTATGCTTATTGCGAAAGAGTACGGATATACCCAATTACAATTTCTCCTCAAAGAGGATATATTGAAGGCATCTTCTGACATAATTTAAAATAAAGCAAATTAGTTTTCTATTTTCCTATAAAAGGACTTACTACCAGACTCGACAACAAAAAAAGTAAGAGAGCAAATATGGAATCATAATATCTGTGTAATATCAACACCCTGAGAACGATCACCGTTAGTAGATATCCAATTTAACGCGTACAATTTAATTCCGATACAATTCTCTGCCTTCGTTATCTTCAGACTTCAAAAAACTAAAAGAAGAATTGGTTCAAATAGAATCATCAGTTAACTCCAAAAATATGAAGCAACTTGATGATATAAAAAGCAGGACGGAGATGTAGGAAATACCGTTTGGAAAATATTGTAAAGACACAAGAAACAAAGAATCGTATTGATGAGCTCCATTCAGCAGCAAAGTTGCTGAAAGAATAGATTGAAAACAGTGTATCTGAAATAACAAAGATAAAATACTCCGTTATGTAATGGCAGGATTAATTCAGCCGCAAATTTTTTCCAAGGATACTGTGCCTATCTCGTTTTTAGACATATTGAGAGGAAGCGGTTTACCTTAATTCTCAAGTATCAAGTAAATGGCAAAAACCTCTTTTAGTAGTTTGCAGTCATAATGCAGTTATAATCTTAACCGCGTTTTGAAAGAGTTGATATGGAAAAATAAATTTTGCAATGGTAAGAAAGCCAATGCATAAGATTTAATAGCAGGTCGCGTACAAGTCTTAAATTGATCCACGCCGGAGATGCGGGAGTAACTCCAGTAGAAACTCCTTTAAAAAGGATGTAGGATAAATGAAAAAAATATGGAAATGTCCTCATTGTAAACAAATGTCCAGCCGTCATGGGAATTTGAAGCGCCATATAAGAAGAAAGCACGGGGGTATAGGGACACCAATATTACAGTATATCTCCGGAAATTCGATTTTTACTCCTGCCGTGGCCTCCACATATCGGTACGTACTTAATGACGAAAATGATCTTTTTAAGCGCCCTCCAGAAGATCGTATTTTTCATTCCAATACCTTACATATAGAAAATAGCTCAAATCGGTTCTACAAAAACTTCGAGCCGTTTTTCAAGTTAATGGAATTGCAGCAAAAGTTAAACCCCATTAATGGATTGTTAAACCCGAATCCGGTAAAATACTTCTCCCCACCTACCGCACCCTCGCATTATAGTTTTATCAGTAAAACGGTACATGTCAGCGCTAATGCCAATTCACAACATCAAGGCGGAACTTCCAGAAATTATGACGGAGTAACGGGTTTCAGGGCTGGTATCTGTCAAAATTGCTTGGCAACTATTGTAATGGAGACCGGAACTTATGATAAAAATTTAAGTATTCAAGATATCCACAAGTGTGATCCGAACAGAGCAGATGCAATTAGAAAACTCGATCCTATAGAATATTTGATTGACTATATCACAAAAATCAATAAAATTCCTGAATTACTATTTCAGAATTGCAAGGATTGGGCTAACAATACTAACGGGCAACTCTATTTAATAGCTAGAAAAATTGGACCGCCTGATAAAAGTGACGGTCAAAACAATGAGATTCAAGGAAATTATGACGCATTGCCGTTTCTAAATAAAGTTTTGGCAGAACCAAAAATAATACCAAATGATAGGGAATTATATGAATTCTTGAAGCTTGCAAAAAATCGAACAGCGACCTTTGTAACACTTAAAGGAAAACCACCTGAGGAAGATTTACAATACATGATAGCAGTATCAAATGTTGATAATATAGAAGCAAAGATCAAATGACACTACGATTTTATCATTTGTCCCATTTAAAAAATTACATGTTAATGCGTACCCTAAACATAAGAGATTTGGATAGTTTTCTTATTTGGATTTGAGACTCTTTCTCCCGTAATCTAGCTTGCCTTTTTTTTTCCATACTTCATCTGTACTTCTACCAACCAATCGACATCACTAGATGACTTGGTCAATTTTGCAATATTTATTGCGTTTCTGACGTCTTTAGATTGCATTCGATTCCACACTGCATATCCGATTTTTTCGGATACATCCGTATCTAGATGATACCTTCTCTTGAGCAATCGACGGATAATTTCTATAAATTCTTCATATGTATATTCTTCCAAATGCAGTTCCATGAATCTTGATCTTAGTGGTTCGGACAACTGTTCAACATCATTACTCGTAGCAAAAATCCATAATTTCATCTTTTTTTGCCTCGTTTTACCCTTCAATTTAGTTTCAGAAAGGATACCCGTTTGCATCACATTCAGCAATACCGCTTGATCAATCTTTTTCATCTTATCTATCTCATCTATTAATAGATATTTTGTATTGTTACTAAATAGGTGGTCTGCCATCCCAGCACCAGAGACACCAACAGCGTCTACAAAGTGCGCATCATCCAAACCTTCTAACATTTCTAAAAGAAAGACTGTCTTTGAAGAGGACGCCGGACCAGTCAAAAGTATGTGTACGGGGTCCTTTGATGCTACAGATTTCAATAAAAGTTTCTTTATGTCGGAATAGCCAACTATATCATAGAAGAATTTTTCTTCAGTACTAAGTTTTTGTTCAGTCGTGCCAAATACTCCAATTTTATTAAATAAATTCTTGAACATTAACTCGGACTCGAGAGCTTTTATCAGACCGATTCTTTTAAATTATATGTAAAAAGCCTCTATGTCTTGACTTTGTACCACTATTTGGTTAACGGACTAAAAGCGAATATATATAAAACGATATATTCCATTGGCCGCTCATGCTGAAATTCAACTTAATTCGTGAAACTCATTGCATATACTTAATTTTCATATTTTCTATATCGACTTTGACCTTGCTATCTGTGGGATTTACTCATACTAGCGCAGCCACGCCCACTATTAATGACCCAAAACTAAAGGTCGAAGTACTCTTTAAAGGATTAAAGTTTCCAACCAGTATGGCATTTTTAGGTTCAAATGATATATTAGTTTTGGAAAAGAATGACGGAACAATACAGAGAATAGTAAATGGTACTTTGCTACCCAAACCTATACTTGATGTAAATGTGGCAAAAAGAAGTGAAAGGGGATTGTTGGGTATTGCTATAGCAAAAAATGATGATCAGAATGGACAACCCGTGTATGTCTTCTTGTACTTCACTGAATCTGCAAAGAAGGATGGAAATGACATCAGTGAAGGACAAGTACCTTTGGGCAATCGCCTTTATCGTTATGAATTGGTCGGCGATAAGTTGGTCAATCCTAAACTTCTATTAGATTTGCCAGCAGAGCCTTATCCCTATCATAATGGTGGCAGGATTGTCATAGGACCTGATAACAATGTATATCTCGCTATTGGTGACCTAGGTAATTTCACGGAAGCTCAAAACATGCAACATCGAGCTAATATTGACGGAAGAGGCGGCATTCTTCGTGTTACGCAAGATGGTAAATCAGTAGGGAATGGTATACTTGGTGGCAGTTACCCCATAAATTTGTATTACGCCTATGGAATACGCAATAGTTTCGGAATTGCTTTTGATCCTGTAACTGACAGATTATGGGATACCGAAAATGGAGATCATTACGGTGATGAGATTAATCTTGTCTATCCGGGATTCAACAGCGGCTATAGAAAAATCCAGGGGGTATGGAAAGCTTACCAAAGCGGCCCTGGGCCCGTTTTGTCAAATCCGGCTGAAGGCCTGGTTGATTTTGGTGGAAGGGGAAAATACAGTATGCCCGAATTTACATGGAATACAACAATTGGCGTGACAGCCCTTTCTTTTTTTAATTCAACAAAGCTAGGAAAAGTATATGAAAACGACTTGTTTGTGGGAGATTTCAATAACGGCAACATTTATCGTTTTGAATTGAATAAGGACAGAACTGCACTTAATTTGCAAAATCACCTTTCAGACAAAATAGCTGATACTAACAAAGAATTTGAAGAGGTAATATTTGGACAGGGATTTGGTGGTATTACAGATATGAAAGTAGGGCCCGATGGTTATCTCTATGTCCTTTCAATACACGAAGGAGGACAAGATTGCTATGCGGTCAAGAGTACAACTGACCCCTGTGTAAGCTATAACTCAGGATTAGAAGGAACAATATTTAGGATAGTTCCCGCAAATAGTAAAGCCAATTAAACTTGTTTTTAATTCTTTGCGTATAACATATAATTGCCAAACAACAAAGATGGTCTATTTAAGTTCCAAGCAGTACGAATCGACTAATTTTCTAATTAGTTTTTGTCATGACGTTTAGACTTTTCTATATTTAATTGATCTAAGAATGATAAGGCCAAACTATCTAGCGAAAATCGACTCAAAGTAGCATAGCAGTTATCTTTTAGCGTTTCTATCAAGGCTGGAGAATTCTTTAATTCTTTAATGATATCTGCAAGGTTGTCTATATCACCAGCCTTAGCTGTTCGGCCTATATTACTTGAATTAATTATTTCAGCAACTTCTCCCTGAGAAATGCCTATCAATGGTTTGCAACATGCAAGATATTCATAAAATTTTGTAGGAACATCTACGTCAAAAATAGGTTCAGGAGGTAGCGAGACGATACAGACATCTGATGCAGAAATAATACTTGGCATAATTTCTCGAGGTTGAAAAGGTAAGAGATAAAAATTCTCCAAGTTCTTTTCTACCTTTAGTTTAGTCAGATTTTGCTTGCCCTCACCATCTCCAACAATTAAAAACACGACTACTTTTTCATCTTTTAGTTTATTTGCAGCATAGGCAATATTCTCAACTCGAGTTGCGTTTGAGATTAGACCGGAGTATAATATGATAAATTTGTTTGCCAAATTTGCAGGTAATATACCTTCCTTGACCAGATCCGTCCTACAATCATCTTTAGAAAGTCGAGGAAATTTATTTGGGTCCACACCTATTGGCATAGCGATTACTGTAGCCTTAGGTCTATATTCTTTGGAAATGTATGCCGCAGCCAGGTTACCAATTGCAATAATGATATCCGGTACAGTATAAGACAACTTAGCTACAACCTTCCCAATTGGTCCTACAAAGAACCACAAGCGAGTCTTAAATACGGCTAACTCTTCGGGCCATAAATCAGACACTTCGTATACGAATATGGATTTGGTGCACTTTGCGTAAATAAATCCAATAAATGATGAAAATATTATTGGCGCAATAGAATATACTAGGTTTATCTTACGTGTCATACCCAATATTTTTGGCATAAACAACAAAGATAGAAATACAAAATTTAAGAATATGACTAACCTCCTCAAATAGCCAGTGTATTCTAATGGAAGCAGCCTTAGTCGAATTACTGTGAATGAATCCATAGTTTCCACAAAAAAGAATTTTCCTTTGTAAGTCGGGTCCAACACTTTACCGCTTGGATACGATGGAAAGCCACAAATGACAAAGACTGAATAGCCAATCTTATGCAAAATGGATGCCCTATTCCAAGCAGCACTCGATCCTCCACCAGGCTCAGGAGGGAAGTAGATGCTTAGCAACAGCGCGACACCTTGGCGAAGAATGTTTGTTTTTGTCTTAGACAATGGCTGAATAATATGGCAAAGCTTGTACGGTTTATAGTTTACTTTCTTTTGTAACGCGTATAAGTAGTATGAGGTTTTTATATATTAATTGATAATCGCCGCCTGAATTCATCGCCTGTAGTTTACTTAAAAGTGAAAGATGATCGTACTAACACCCATTAGGATATCGTCCGCAAATAATGCCCAAAAATCGTGCTCAAAATGGAGCCTGTGGACGATCGGACGATATGGACGATATGGACGATAGATTACAGAGCGTTAAGGAACAATCAGCTAAGATTTCATTTGTTCTTACTATTTTTCAATTCACCAATGACACTTTCTAAATATTTTTTTAAATCATTTTCATCTAGCTCAAAGTTAATATTTTCAAAGGTGTCTGATGTACTTGTATATTCTATAATTCTACTCACACTTTTTTTAATTTCCTTTTCTACTTTATTTCATGGATACATTTTATAGAACTCCTATTGATAAAAAAGATATCTAATGATGTTACTAAATTCATATTAATAATAAATGGGGGGAAGCATTGGAGTAAAATCCCATGAATAAAATAATACGTTATACAATAGCGGTTTTGCTAGTTCCAGTCTATGTTGTAGTCATTCTCATTCAGGGATTGGAAATGTCGGTATCTGGTGGGTAAGATTATCGACTATTTAAAATGAAAATATGGATTCCACTTGGACTGACGAACATCAATATCAAGATAATGAAAAACTTTAAAGCTTCTCTGCCTTCTCTTCAATACAATAATGTCATTTAATGTTATAACGAATAGACCGTCAAGGCATTCGTGCAGGCAAAGGACTTTTACCCAGGCTTCAAACTAGAGGAGGAATGTTTTCAAAGGCCATAATAAAAGACGTAGACCAAAACAAATCTAAATTTAAGAAGTCAGATTTAGACCAGGAACCAATGACCTGGCCTAGACTGAAAAGCAGTAAAGAAACAGGTTACGAGTGTTTTCTTGAAGAGGTCATTAACCCAAAAACTGGGGAGTTCTATCCTGAAAGAGATAGCGATGGCAGGTCTATTAAGAATACAGGCGCAACTTATTACATAACTGACATTTACCGAATAAGGAGAGCTGATGGTTCTGAATTCCTATATGCAAAGGGAATCGTTTATGCCTTCAACTCATTGGGAGATCCAGTTACTCATTTTATATTAAAACCGGAAATATGGTCAAAAACTAATTTCAATTACAATACAGAATATAATGATAAAACAAAGCAGATGGAAAAAGTATTGCAGGGTCCTAGTGGTTCAGAGGAAATTTATGCGATGCCATTTAACTTGGCTAACTTGAAATCCTTATACGATAGGAGACAGAATGAAAATCTAAATTTTGTGGTAAAAGACGAGCAGACAGGTAAACCGTTCCAGGTAAAAGATGTTAATTCACAAAAAACATTAGAGATATTCCAAAAGGATTTTGACTATCTATTCAATGCTGAATATATCCCTGCAGAAGTTAAGGCAGAACTAAGACAAGCCGCAGTCTCAGAAGGGTTGATAGGTGGAACAGCCAGTGATTACAATCAACCTAGTAAGTCAACAGCTACTCCATCAAAGAACACATATCAATAATCCAATTTAAGCTAATTTATAATACTTTTTTGGAATAGCTAAACTCCATAAGGGAAGCTTTTTTGCGAATACTATAATAATCTTGTAAAGTTAAGTTCTGCTTGGTGTCCACCCGAAAGACCGACTCTAACATTAGATTTAACTTTAGGCCAATAAGAACTACAACTGGTAATATTTTATCTAAGGCTAAACAAGCATACAATAGAGAAGGTCTGTCTTACGTTCTTCGTTCAGGTTTGATGATGTCTCTTGGTTATCTTTTGATATATTATTACAAGTTGTTCAAATCGTCAGAGACATTTGAATTCCAAGGAAAGATATATCACTATTTTTTTCATCCGTACTGTACAACCTGGAGAAATGAGAGGACAGTTGCCGTTCCCATTATTTGGGACATTGTTAAGAGGTATGAAGAGAAAAAAAAGAATATTCTAGAAGTAGGCAATATGCTCTCATACTATTTTAAAGTAAGCCATGACATCCTGGACAAATATGAGATCAAGGACGGAGTGATTAATGAAGATGTTGTTGATTTTAAACCATTAAAAAAATACGACCTGATCGTAAGCATTTTAACATTACCAGAAGTTGGTTGGTATGACACGCCAAGAGATCTTGGAAAGAGTATACGTGCATTTGAGAACCTGAGAAAACTTCTGTCTCCGGACGGACAAATAGTCCTGGTCGTTGGTGTGGGACTTAATACTCAATTTGAGATGTCAGTAAGAAGCAAAACAATAGAATTTGACAAACAAGGCTACATGAGACATTTAAAAGGGTATATGTGGCAAGAAGCGGACTGGAAAGATGTCAAGGATGTGAAATATGATAAATCTGTTCCTACCGCTCATGGAATACTCATAGGCACTATTAGGACGGAAAGATCCAGCAGTGCTTAAACTAGAAATTTGCTCATTACAAGAAAAATTAAAAATAATCCTGGTATGTTGCAATAAGCTCGATAGTCGGCCAAAATTCGGAAATTAAATGGTGATTTTTTTTGTTATGCTTATAACTTTTATATCATGTTTAAAACAATACTGATTAAATTAGTCAATGCGCAATTTAAAAACGTATTTCGAAAAAACTTCTGCCAAAAGTCGAAAAGAAAGTAATTTGAAGACAAACTCTCTGAATAACAAGAAAGCCAAGACAATTCTCTTGATTGACAGCCCTGGTCTATCTCATTATACCTCTTACCTTGCGTACGGGCTTTCAAAATATAGAGACATAATTCTCTACGGATTCTCAAGTGAGGAGTACTATGTTACTGGTGCGGCTAGGCAAAAGAGAATAAAATTTTATAATATTAGAGAAAAATTACCAAATGGAAACTCTACCTTAGAGATAATTGTAGAATCATTACTGTTATTTTTCATACTTTTCAAAGCGTTTACTAAAACAGGATATGACATAGTACACATCCAAGGATATCTGCCAATGTTCTTTTTTTTCATTCCAATCTTAAAATTAAGACGGAAAAAAATTTTCTGGACGGTTCATGACGTCAACTTCAGGCCCACAAACGCAGGCATCCGAGGCAAATTAGACTTTATATATACCGTAACTGTATCAGAACCCTCGCTGCTAAAGAAATACGCAGATATCATAATAGTTCATGGTTATTTACTTAAAAATCAGTTATCTGCGAAAGGAACAGACGATAAGAAAATTCAAGTGATTCCACACTTTGATTACAGATATTTATTGAAAGACAGCATGAAAGAAAATGTCAAAATTTATGAAGGAAATTTATCCACAGACTACGTCCTCTTTTTTGGTAGAATAGCTCCATACAAAGGACTCGAATTACTTGTCAACGCATCAAGAATTGTTAAAAAAAGAATAGGAAATAAATTTATTCTATTGATTGCAGGAGAAGGTGATATATCTTTGATCAAAAATCATATGTCAGACGATGACTATGCCTATATTCACTTATTGAATAAAAGAATACCCTATTGGGAAATTCCTGATTTGTTTAAAGGTGCAAAATTTCTAATTTTACCATACGCCGAAGCATCACAAAGTGGAGTGATACCTCTAGCTTACACGTTTTCAAAACCAGTTATCGTTTCAAATGTAGGATCTTTATCTGAATACGTAGAACATGGAAAAACAGGTATGATATTTGATTCTGGAAACACCGACCAGCTTGCAAATTATATTATAGAGTTAGTTAAAAATAGAGATTTGTGCACAGAAATGGGAGAGAGTGCCAACAGGAAATTACTAAATGATATGTCATTAGAACTATGCTGTGAAAGACTGAATTATCTTTATAATATGATCTAAAAAATTGAAAGTGCAAAAATCTCAATTCATTCACGATCTACCAAAAATAAGTCTGTTGTAAGTATATTAAATACGAGTTACCTATCAGGAACAATAATAGTCTCAAAGAGTATGATAGAATCGAATAAACAGGCAATTGGCAGAGGAGCGGCATATATCTATATTCAATTCTTTGTTTCGTCAATTTCGGGATATATTTTTTGGCTGATTATAACACAACTGACCAGCTCTGCCATTGTAGGAACATTATCAGCTATAATCGCTATTACTGAAATATTAGTTAGCTTTGCGATCATTGGTATCCCTGATAGTGTTCAGAGATTTCTTGGAAAGTCTTTTTATGAAAAAAATGCAGAAAGTGCTAAGACATATCTTGCTGCATCATTTATTCTTGTATCATTAGGTATTTTGGGAACATGCCTATTCATAATAATTGACAATGCAGTCCTTAAATTAACTGAAATTGATTATAATTTAAAATTAGTGATTATTGCTATTGTTACTTCATCCGCAGTTAATCTTTTACTAACCTCCATAATTATCTCCTCTCTTAAAACTAAAGTTTTGCCGACTGTAAATATTATAGCTTCATCCTCTAAAATTATCTTGTCTATTTTCTTGATTTTATTAGGCGGCGGGGTCGTTGGTATATCTTTAAGTTATCTTTTTGTTGGTAACGCTTTGTCGGCAATTCTGTTAGCAGTATATTCCATTAGACTATTTAGATCAGTGTCCAAAGTGGATAGTGCTAGATCTGAAGTTGGTCTACGACACGCATCTAAAGATCTGTTAGTTGGGGGGGTTGCAAGCTGGATCCCTATGTTAATTACGAATGTTGGAATTCAATTGGGAACTATTGTGTTGTATGGAGCTAAAGGGTCAGAGGATACGGCGATTTATTTTATATCACTTACTATAGTAAATGCATTGCTTGTTGGTACTGTATCATTGACTGCTATTGGATTACCCATACTGAGCTCAATTCGAGATGGTCGAAAGAGATTTGCATGGCAAACAATTAGATGGGGATATCTTATTTCAGTACCTTTAGCATCATCCATTTTCTTTTATTCGCGGGAAATTTTAAATCTCCTTGGACAAAATTATGCAGAAGGAGAGACATCCCTGCAAATTTTGTTACTATCGTTACCACCTACAATTATCCTAAGTGGTATTAGTAATCTAGTTTATTCTTATGGAAATTATAAACAATCATTAGCTATTGACTTTTTTATGGGTTTACCACGTACTCTCCTGTACTTTGTACTCGTTCCAATCTATGGATCAATAGGAGCATCCATGAGCTTTACAGTAGGATCACTCGCAGGACTCATCGTATCAATAATAGTAACTCGTAAGATTGGGATGTTGATATTTTGGAAGGATCTTGTCCTAGTATTTTTTATTCCTATGCTAATTGGATTCATTTTACATAGCATTGAAATCAATTATGTTATTGGAATATTTGCAACTATAATAGTTTCTTATGTATCTTTATATAAATTAAATGCAATCACGAAATCTGACGTAATGGATATTGTAGACATTTTACCAGACAGCCTTTCAAATCAAATATCAAATTTTCTAAGAAAAGTCAAAAGAGACTGATATAGTAAATCCTCGTGTAACTAATTTATCTAATTAATTTAGCCAGTATAGTAGGTCTCATATACAAACAAGTTCTTAGTATTTTTGCAAGTTATTTAAATTTGGATATAAAAATCTCTAAAATTATCATGAATAGATACTATTAGCAGTACAAGAGTGATTATAATTATTATCGCGAGTAGAATAATTTAAGTAGTGATTCAGCATAATGAAGAAGAAACGCAATGCCTGTCATCTGTGAGGAATCAGAACCCTTGTCTCGAGTGTTATTATTCGATAGTGACGGTTTATCAAATTATACCAGTTATCTTGCTCGTGGCATCTCTAAATTCAGACAAGTGGTATTGTATTCGTTTTCTGAAAACTCTCATATTGTTACAGGAGCGTCTCTACAAAAAAATGTAAAATTTCAATATATTAAAAAATGGTTACCTAAAGGATACTCAACTTTTAAAGGAATTATCCGAGTAATTTTGTTATTTTTTATTTTATTGATAACTCTGACTCGGAATCAATATGAGATAGTTCATATTCAAGAGCATTTACCTATGTTCTTTTTTTTTATTCCCATATTGAAATTGAGACACAAGAAAATCTTTTGGACATTACACGATACTGAAATCTTTATTCCCAGTAATAACATTCATGGAAAATTACAAGTATTGTTTTTAGAAATTGTTTCTCAACCCAAGATAATGATAAAATGGTCCGACGCAATTATTGTTCATGCTCTTTCACTAAAAGAACAATTGATTGAAAAAAAAGCCGATCAAAATAAAATCCATGTTATTCCACATTTTGATTACAATTATTTACTTGAAAATCATTCCATTAATTTCAAAAATTCTATTAATAGCTCAAATTCTCATCGAAACCAAAATTTGTTACCAAAAGAGTATGCGCTATTTTTTGGTAATATTGCACCATGGAAGGGAATAGACGTTTTGATCGATGCTACAAAAATAGTTGCGGATAACTTGGGTCAAAAATTCAATTTAGTTA
>Ga0209887_1000060_pt1 | contig 28629 bp, 27 predicted proteins | sample GWRWN1_30_40_FD_187230 | JGI IMG/M metagenome (GOLD analysis project Ga0209887, IMG submission 187230) | Riverbed sediment microbial communities from areas with no vegetation in Columbia River, Washington, USA - GW-RW N1_30_40 (SPAdes)... | ecosystem: Environmental > Aquatic > Freshwater > River...
CGGGCTCGAGGGCACGAGCTTGCCGGTGGTCGGGGTCCAGACCACGGGCGCGGAGGGCGATCTCGCGCTCTTCCGGCAGCAAGGCGTCTCGAGCGTCGACGACGTCGACACACTGGCCGGCCGGCTCGCGCTCGCGCTCCTCCTCCAGGGCGCACAGCCGGGCCACTACGGCGTCAAGGACTCGGCCACCGACGGAGTCGCGCCGCCGATCGAGCCCGTCACGACGACCACCGGTGGATAGCCGGCCCGAGCCCGAACCGCCCACGATTCTCGTCGCCGCCCGCGACGAGGCCGACCGGATCGCGAAGACGATCGCGGCTCTGCGGCGGGACTTCCCGCAGTCCGGGATCATTGTCGTCGACGGGGGCTCGACGGACGCGACCGCCGAGCGCGCGGAGAAAGCGGGCGCGGTCGTCATCCGCTTCGGGCGCCGAGGGAAAGGCGAGGCGCTGTCCGCGGGGGAACGGGCAGCGTCGCCCGGCCCTCTGCTCCTCTGCGATGGTGATCTGAACGGCTCCCTCGCGCCCCTTGCTCGGGGCGGTGCCGATCTCGTCGTCGCCGCGTTCACACGGAGAAGCGGAGGAGGCTTTGGAGTCGCCAAGCGAGTCGCGCGGAAGCTGATCCGCCTGCGCACCGGCTTCGTCGCCCGAGAGCCCCTCTCCGGCCAGCGTCGCCTGAGCGCACGTGCCCGCGGGGCCGCCTTCCCACTCGCGCCCGGGTTCGGGTGCGAGCTGCGGATGACCATCGACGTGGTGCGCGCAGGCCTGGCGGTCGAGGAGATCGACGTCGACCTCGAGCATCGCGAGACCGGGCGCGACCTCGCGGGCTTCGCGCATCGCGGCAGCCAGCTCATCGACACGCTGCTCGCCGTTGGGCCTCTGGCGCTCAACCACCGCGGCCTGCGGCTTCCGCTCGTGGGGTGGGTGGTGGGCGTCCGCCGTGACGCGGCGGTCGGCGCCGTCGCGGCCCTCGGCCTGGCCGACGATCTTTGGAGCGGGGAGGAACGGGGGATCCGTGCCCATCTCGCCGCGCGGCGTACGACCGGGGTTCTCAAGCTCGCCGGGATCCCGCTCGTCGGCCTCGCGGCGACCCGCTCCCTCTCGGGCGGCCTCCTCGTGGCCGGCTGCGCCAACTTCGTGAACCAGCTGGACACGAAGCCGGGGCGCGCAGTGAAGGCCTATCTTGTCGGCGCTTTGGCGCTCGGCGCCCCGCTGGGAGCCGCCGTCCTGCTGGGCCCCTACGATCTGCGCGAACGCGTAATGCTTGGCGACGCCGGATCGAACGCGCTGGGGGCCCTGCTAGGCTTGAAGTCCGTGGAGAGGCTCCACGGATGGGGTCGGTGGGCGGCTGTTGCGGCGGTCGCCGGTCTCAACGTCCTTGGGGAGCGCCGTTCGCTCGGCGAGCTGATCGAACGAACGCCGTTTCTGTGCGAGCTCGACGCGTGGGGGAGACCGTGAGAGAACGTCCCACCAAGTACGTCTTCGTCACCGGCGGGGTCGTCTCGTCTCTTGGCAAGGGCATCACGGCCGCCTCTCTCGGGCGGTTACTGAAAGCGCGGGGGCTTCGCGTCCAGGTGCAGAAGTTCGACCCCTACATCAACGTCGACCCCGGCACGATGAGCCCCTTCCAGCACGGCGAGGTCTTCGTCACCGAGGACGGGGCGGAGACCGACCTCGACATCGGCCACTACGAGCGCTTCATCGACGAGAACCTCTCGCGCAACGCGAATCACACGTCCGGCTCGATCTGGAACTCGGTCATTCGCAAGGAGCGGAAGGGCGAATACCTGGGCTCGACCGTGCAGGTCATCCCCCACATCACGAACGAGATCAAGGACCGCATCAGGCGGGTGGCGGACGCCACCGACACGGATGTCGTCATCTCGGAGATCGGCGGCACCGTGGGCGACATCGAGTCGCTGCCCTTCCTCGAGGCGATCCGCCAGTTCCGGCGCGAGGTGGGGCCCGAGCACGTCCTTTACGTCCACGTCACCTTCGTCCCGTTCATCGAGACGGCGGGCGAGCTGAAGACGAAGCCCACCCAGCATTCCGTGAACGAGCTCAGGCGTATCGGGATCCATCCCGACATCGTCGTCTGCCGCTCGCACGAGCCGCTCTCGGCGGACATCCGGGACAAGATCGCGCTCTTCGCCGACGTCGACCGCGATGCGGTGATCGCCAACGAAGACGTGAGCGACGTGTACCTCGTCCCGCAGGCGCTCCAAGGGGAGGGGATGGACCGGCTGGTTACCACCCGGCTGGGACTGCCCGACACCGAGCCCGACCTGGGGGAGTGGGAACAGCTGGCGCAGCGCATCGGGGAGCGTGAAGGCGAGGTCGAGATTGCGCTCGTGGGCAAGTACGTCAAGCTCCAGGACGCGTATCTCTCCGTCCACGAGGCGCTCAAGCACGCGGGCATCCAGCACAGGACGGGCGTGCGTGTCCGCTGGGTCGACGCCGAAGGAATGAGCCTTGAGGAGGCCGCCGCCGATCTCGAGCGCTCCGACGGAATCCTCGTTCCCGGGGGATTCGGCTCCCGCGGCTGGGAGGGGAAGATCACTGCCTGCCGCATCGCCCGCGAGCGAGGAATCCCGTACCTCGGGATCTGCCTCGGGATGCACGTCGCCGTCTCGGAGTTCGCGCGCAACGTCGTCGGCCTCGAGGGCGCGAACTCGACGGAGATGGACCCCGAGACTCCCTACCCGGTCATCGACCTCCTTCCCGAGCAGAAGGAGATCGAGGATCTCGGCGGCACGATGCGGCTGGGAGCCGACGCCGTCGACCTCGTCGAAGGTACGCGGGCTTTCGCGGCCTACAGCGAGCCCGTCATCCACGAGCGCCACCGTCACCGGTATGAGGTGAACAACCACTTCCGGCCCCGCCTGGTGGAAGCCGGCCTCGTCGTCTCGGGGACGTTCCAGGAGGGGAGGCTCGTCGAGATCGTCGAGCTGCCGGACCACCCCTGGTTCGTGGCGAGTCAGTTTCATCCGGAGTTCAAGTCGCGTCCCACGCGGCCCGCGCCGCTCTTCGGCGACTTCGTCGGCGCCGCGCTCGAGCGTGCACAGGCGCGGACGGGAATCGCGGAAACAGCCGCCCGATAGCCGGGCTCGCGGCCGGGCGCGCCTAGAATCGCCCCGATGAAAGGCACCTGGTCTCAGGACGTCCTACCGCTCTTCCTCGAGCTCGCGGCGATTCCGAGCCCGTCGGGAGAGGAGGCGCCGGTGGCCCGGCGCATCGATGCGTTTCTTCGCGACCTCGGCCTGGACGTCGAGGACGACGAGGCGGGCAACCTGTTCGCCCGCCTCGACCCGACCGAGGCGAACGGCGGCGCGCCGCTCTTCCTCTGCGCCCACATGGACACCGTTCCGCCCACGGCGGGGATCGAGCCCGTCGTCCACGAGGACGGCTACGTCCGCAACGCGGCCGGAACGATTCTCGGCGCCGACAACAAGGCCTCGGTGGCGGTCATGCTCGAGGCGGCCCGCCTCGTTCTGGCGGAGCGCCGGCCTCACGCGGGCCTCGAGCTCCTGTTCACGGTCCGCGAGGAGACGGGGCTCCTGGGCGCATTCGCCTTCGACCACACGCGCTTCCGCGCGCAACGGGGCTTTGTCTACGACTCGTCGGGGCCGGTCGGGAACGTCGTGCGCTCATCTCCGTGGGGGCGGACCATCGACGTGGTCTTCAAGGGCCGCGCGGCCCACGCGGGCCTTGCCCCCGAGGAGGGGCGCTCGGCTATCGTCGCCGCGGCGCGGGCCATCACCGACCTTCGCCTTGGGCGCATCGACGAGGAGACGACCGCCAACGTCGGCCGGATCAGCGGCGGGACCGCCCGCAACGTGATCCCCGAACGTTGCGAGCTCGCCGTCGAGGCCCGCTCGCGAGACCAGGGCAAGCTCGCCGACCTCGTCCAGGAGCTGGTCGACGGCTTCTCGTTCGCGGCCAGCGTGTCCGAGTGCGAGGTCGAGACCACCATCAGCGAGACCTATCCCGGGTATCGGTTCGGGCCCGAGGAGCCCCTCTTCCAGCTTGCCTGCCAGGCCATCGAGCGGGCAGGCCTTTCCGCGCAAGCGGTCGACACCGGGGGCGGGGCGGACGCGAACGTCTTCAACGCACGCGGGCTCACGTGCATCAACCTCGCGAACGGGATGACGGACGTGCACACGCCCGACGAGCGGATCGCGGTCGAGGACCTCGAGCGCATGGTCGGAGTCACGCTCGAGCTCATCGAGCTCGCGCGGCATGCTTAGCCTCCGCCGCGGTACCGTGACCGCGGTGAGCGAGCGGCTGGTCGGCCTCGTTCGCCTGGAGGTCGACGGCCGCCCGTGTGTCGCCTACCCGAGGCTGACAGGCCCGGTAGCCCTCGGCGACGAGGTCGTCGTCAACGTCCAGGCGCTCGAGCTGGGTCTCGGCTCCGGAGGCTTCGACGTGCTCTACGTCAATCTGACCCGCGGGCTGGAGCTCGCGGCCGACCCGGGCGCCCATGTGATGAAGCTCCCCTACACGCCGCTCCAGCACGCCGTTCGCCACGCCGAGGAGGAGGCGGGGACCGGCCCGGAAGCGCTCGGTGGACTGCCGGTCGTCTGCTGCTCTTTGCACAGCCAGGTGGCGCCAGTCTGCGCCGCCCTCGGTCCCGATCTCGCAGTTGCCTATGTCCAGCTCGCCGGCGGCGCGCTGCCGGTATCCCTCTCGGACACAGTGCGGACGCTTCGCGAGCGGGGACACCTGCGAGCGGCGATTGCTCCCGGATCGACGGTCGACGGCGACGTGGCCTGCGTCTCCGTAGCTGCGGCGCTTCTCTGGTGTGCGGGCACGGGGATGGACGCGGTCGTCTGCTCGGTCGGACCCGGAATCGTCGGCACGAACAGCCGAATGGGGCACGGCGGCGTGGCGGCGGCAGAGGCCGCCAACGCGACGAGCGCCCTCGGTGGAACCCCGATTCTCGCGCCGCGCCTGTCGGACGGCGACGAACGCGACCGCCATCGTGGCGTCTCCCACCACACGCTCGCGGCGATCGAGCTTTCCCTGGGCGCAGTGAGGATCGCCTGGCCGGCCGGGCGCCCCGTTCCAACCGAGGTCGGTGCGGTGGAGGAAGTGGACGTGAGCGGCTGGGAAGAGGCCTGCGCTGCTCTTCCCCTGGCTCACATGGGTCGCGGGCCGGCCGAGGATCCGGCGTTCTTTGCGGCCGCGTTCGCGGCCGGGCGCCTCGCCAGAAGCCTTCTCGCCTAGGTATCTTTCGCGGCCCCTCGATGCAAGTCGGCGTCGTCAAAGAGATCAAGCCGGACGAGCACCGCGTGGCTCTCACGCCCGCGGGCGCCGTCGAGCTGCGCCGGCGCGGTCATGACGTCCTCGTCGAGCAGGGCGCCGGGGAGGGGAGCGCCCTCCCCGACTCCCTCTACGAGGCCGTCGGCGCGCGCATCAGGTCGGTGGACGACGTGTGGGAGAGCTCGGACCTCGTGCTCAAGGTCAAGGAGCCGCTTCCGGACGAGTTCGGCCGCCTCCGAGAGGGACTGGTGCTCTTCACCTACCTCCACCTGGCTGCCGACGAGCGCCTGACGCGCGCTCTCCTCGAGAGCGGGGCGATCTGCATCGCCTACGAGACGGTCGAGACCGACGACCGGCACCTGCCGCTGCTTGCGCCCATGAGCGAGGTGGCCGGGCGACTCGCCACACAGATGGGCGCCTGGGCGCTCGAGAAGGCCCAGGGCGGCCGCGGCATCCTCCTCGGCGGCGTTCCAGGCGTCCCCCCTTCGAAGGTGGTCGTGCTCGGCGGCGGCATCGTCGGCTACAACGCGGCGCTCATCGCCGTCGGCATGCAGGCCGACGTCTGGATCCTCGACAAGTCGGTCGACCGGATGCGCGACCTGGAGATGATGCTCGACGGCCGCATCACGCTCGCCATGTCGAACCAGCTCGCCATCGAGGAGACGGTCGCCACCGCCGATCTCATCATCGGCGCGGTCCTGATCCCGGGCGCAAGGGCCCCGAAGCTCATCACCCGGCCAATGCTGGGCGGGCTGAAGCCCGGCGCCGTGCTGGTCGACGTCTCCATCGACCAGGGTGGCTGCTTCGAGACGTCGCACCCCACGACCCACTCCGATCCGATCTTCGAGGTGGACGGAATCGTGCACTACTGCGTCTCGAACATGCCCGGCGCAGTTCCGATCACCTCCACTTACGCGCTGACGAACGTGACCCTGCCTTACGCCGAGCTGATCGCGGACTACGGCGTCCGGGAGGCGATTGCCGGCAGCGCCCCGCTGGCGCGCGGCGTCAACGTCTTCGAGGGAAAGCTCACGTACGAGGCGGTCGCAGAGGCGCACGGCCTCGACTACTCGCCGCTGGACGAAGTGTTGCCCCTCGAGGCCGTCTAGTCCGAGGAGGACTCGGTCTGCGCCTGCTCGGGCTTCTTGTCCGACTTCCCGCCGGGCGAGAGCCTGATGACGGCCCACGTCACTCCGGCGGCGAGCGCCATTACCGCGGCAATCCAAACGAGGATGCCGAACAAGCCCAGGATCGTGTCCATCTCCACACTAGAATAGCCCGGTGCCGCGCGCGTGCGTGATCGTGCTGGACGCGGTTGGCGCGGGTGAGCTGCCGGATGCGGCGGACTACGGGGACGAGGGCTCGAACACGCTCGCCAACGTGGCCCGAGCGGTCGGTGGTCTCGACCTTCCCAACCTGGAACAGCTCGGCCTCGGGAACGTCGAGGAGCTCGAGGGCTGCCCGCCGCAGCCCGAAGCCCCCGCTCTCGCGGGGAGGCTCGTCGAGCGGTCGAAAGGAAAGGACACCACGACCGGCCACTGGGAGCTGATGGGGATCGTCACCCCCGAGCCGATGCCCACGTATCCGCACGGCTTCCCCTTCGAGATCATCGAGGAGTTCGCCCATCGCACCGGTCGCGGCGTGCTCGGGAACAAGGCCGCGTCCGGAACGGAGATCATCGAGGAGCTCGGCGAGGAGCATCAGGACACGGGCAAATGGATCGTCTACACGTCGGCGGACTCCGTCTTCCAGATCGCCGCGCACGAGGAGACCATTCCGCTCGAGGAGCTCTACGACGCGTCCAGGACCGCCCGCGAGATCCTGACGGGAAAGCATGCGGTCGGCCGGGTGATCGCGAGACCCTTCGTCGGGGAGCCCGGCAACTACGTGCGCACGCCCAACCGCCACGACTTCTCGCTCAAGCCCAGACAGCCGAACTACCTGACGCTGATCCGGGAGGCCGGGTCCGAGGTGCACGGCGTGGGCAAGATCCACGACATCTTCGCCGGCGTCGACATCGATCACTCGCATCCGACGAAGTCGAACATCGACGGGATCAAGCAGACCGAGATGCTTCTCCGTGAAGTCGACGAGGGCCTCATCTTCGTCAACCTCGTCGAGACGGACATGCTCTGGGGGCACCGGAACGACCCCGTCAACTTCCATCGCTGCCTGCAGGACTTCGATCGCCGCCTGCCCGACCTGCTCGACGCGCTGCGGCCCAAGGATCTCTTCATCCTCACCTCCGACCACGGGTGCGACCCGACGACCCCGTCGACCGACCATTCGCGCGAGCATGCGCTCCTCGTGGCGTACGTCGAGGGCAAGAACGCGGCCGGCGCCGTCCACGAGGGCGAGTTCGCCGACGTCGGAGCGACCGTCAACGCCTGGCTCGGCGGCAAGCCACCGTCCCGCGGGATCCCCGGCACCTCCGTCCTCGAGCAGTGACCGCTTCGGTGGGCGCGACGATTCGCCCGGCCGAGCTGATCCAGCGCAAGCGTGACGGCGGCGAGCTCTCGGCGGACGAGATCGGCGAGCTCGTGCTCGCCTACGCCCGGGATGAGGTTCCCGACTATCAGATGGCCGCGTTCTGCATGGCGGTCTACTTCCAAGGGCTGACCCCCGGCGAGACGCACGCGCTGACCGACGCGATGGTGCGAAGCGGCGAGACCGTCGACCTGTCGCCGCTCGGGCGCAAGGTGGTCGACAAGCACTCGACCGGCGGAGTGGGGGACAAGACCTCCATCGCTCTCGCCCCGGTCGTCGCAGCGTGCGGGGTCCCTTTCGCAAAGATGAGCGGGCGAGGGCTCGGACACACAGGCGGTACGCTCGACAAGCTCGAGGCCATCCCCGGATTCAACGTCGAGCTGGACATGGACGCGTTTCTCCGCCAGGTCGCCGAGATCGGAATGGCGATCATCGGCCAGACCGCGGAGCTCGTCCCGGCGGACAAGCGGCTCTACGCGCTTCGTGACGTGACGGCGACCGTCGACATCATCCCCCTGATCGCCTCGTCGATCATGTCGAAGAAGATCGCCGGCGGGGCCGACGCGATCGTGCTCGACGTGAAGGTCGGCGACGGCGCCTTCATGAAGACGCTCGAGTCGGCCCGGGAGCTGGCCGAGGCGATGCGCGAGCTCGGCGCCCGCGCCGGCCGCGAGGTCGTTTGCGAGTTGACGGACATGAACCAGCCGCTTGGGCGCGCGGTCGGAAACGCGCTCGAGATCCGCGAGGCCGTCGACACCTTGCGCGGTGAGGGCCCGCAGGACCTCCTAGAGCTCGTCCTGGGCGCCAGCGGGCATCTGCTCGCGCTCTCCGATCTCCGAGTGGACCAGGCCGAAGGCAGACGCCGCGCGGAGGAAGCGCTCGCGAGCGGAGCCGCGCTCGAGCTCTACGAGCGCTGGGTGCGTGCGCAGGGGGGCGAGCCCGCAGTCGAGGCCCTGCCGGCAGCGCCCGTGGTCCGGGCGGTTCCGGCTCCCGGGGACGGCTTCGTCCAGGGGATCGCGGCCACGGCGATCGGGGAGGTGGCTCTCCACCTCGGCGCGGGCCGCGTCCGCAAGGAGGACGAGATCGACCACGCGGTCGGGATCGTCTGCCTCGCGAAGCGCGGCGACCTCGTGGAAACAGGCTCGTCTCTCGCGGAGGTCCACGCGCGGTCGGACGAGGCGGCCGAGCGGGCCCTCCCGGAGGTGACCGAGGCCTACCGGCTCGGTCCGGAGCAGCCCGAGCGGCGTCCGATCGTGCTGGAAGTCATCGCCTGACGGGGAGGCGATTCCGATGCCCGAGCTTCCGGAGGTCGAGACGATTCGTGCCCGGCTCGAGCCACGCCTCACCGGCCGCACTTTCGAGCGCGTGGTGATCGCCGATCCGAGGCTCACGCGACCCGAGCCGCCCGAGCTGGTGGCGGCCGAGCTGGAAGGCGAGCAGGTCCGCTCCGTTGGCCGTCGTGGCAAGTATCTGATCGTCGAGTTCGAGAGCGGGCGGCACCTCCTCATCCATCTCCGTATGACGGGCAACGTGCAGCACCCCGCTTCGGGAGGTTTGGAAGCCGACCCGCACCGACGTGCTGTTGTCAGATTAGACGACGGATCGGACGTCGCCTACCGCGATGTCCGGCGCTTCGGCACCTGGGAGCTGCTCGAGCCTGGAGAGTTAGACGGGTACTTCGCGGCCCGCCGGCTGGGTGGCGAGCCCCTGGAGCGGCAATTCACCGTGCGTGCTCTCGAGAGGGCGTTCGCGGGCCGGCGCGCGCCGATCAAGGCCGCCCTGCTCGACCAGCGGGCTGCCGCCGGCGTGGGCAACATCTATGCGGACGAGGCGCTATGGCGGGCGCGCATCCACCCGCTTCGTCCGGCGGGCAGCCTGACGAGAGTGGAGCTGGCCGCCCTCAGGAAGGGAATCAGGCAGGCACTCCAGATGGGGATCACGCGGCAGGGCGCGACCCTCCGGGACTACAGCGATCCCGACGGCGCCCGAGGCCGCATGCAGGACGAGTTCCGCGTCTACGGCCGGGTCGGCCAGCCGTGCGACCGGTGCGGCACGGCGATCGAGAAGATCCGCGCTGGCGGCAGGGGGACCTGGTTCTGTCCCAACTGCCAGCAACTCCGCCCCGGCTAGGATCGTCCTCGTGGAGCCGTGGGGAAGCGAGCTGAGGGGGCGGGTCGACGAGCACGAGCTCGAGAGCGAGGTGCTCCGAGACAACCCGCTCGGAGACCCGCATCGCCGGCCGCTCTGGATCTACCTTCCGCCCGGATACGACGATGAGCCCGACCGGCGCTACCCCTCCATCTACGTCATTCAGGGCCTCACGGGACAGCTCGACATGTGGCGAAACCGAGCGCCCTTCCGCAGAAACCTCCCGGAACTGGCCGACGAGCTCTTCGCAACGGAGGAAGCGCCGCCGACGATCCTGGTCTACGTCGACTGCTGGACGTCGCTCGGCGGGAGCCAATTCCTCGATTCTCCGGGCACCGGCCGCTACCACACCTACCTCTGCGACGAAATCGTCCGGTGGGTGGACGCGAACTACCGAACGCTTCCCGCGCCGGAGCACCGTGGCATCGCCGGAAAGTCCAGCGGCGGCTACGGGGCGATGGTCACGCCGATGCTTCGTCCGGATCTTTTCGGCGGTCTCGCCACTCATGCCGGGGACGCGCTCTTCGAGACCTGCTATCTGCCCGAGATCGGCGAGGCCGCGCGTGCTCTCCGGGACGAGTACGACGGGTCTTACGAGCGCTTCTGGGAGGACTTCCGCTCGAGGCCCGCGTTCTCGAAGGACTCCGATCACGTTCTCCTCGACTCGTGGTGCATGGCCGCGTGCTACTCGGCCGACGAGGACGGCACCGTCAACCTCGTCTTCGAGACCGCGACGGGTCGTCTCGTCCCCGAGGTCTGGGAGCGCTGGCTCGCGTGGGATCCGGTGCGGATGGTGCCGACGCACGCCGATGCGCTTCGTTCCCAGAAGGCGATCTACATCGACGCGGGCAAGAGGGACGAGTACTACCTCGACCTGGGCGCGGAGGCCTTCCGCCGGGAGCTCGCCGGGATCGGGGTCGCGGACGTCTACTTCGAGCTCTTCGACGCCACCCATATGGCGATCGAGTACCGCTATCCCCTCGGAATCAAGTACCTGGCCGAACGGCTCGCCGCCTAAAGCTGATGGCGGAGCAGGGCACCGCGACAACCGACACCCGCGCACCGGGCGACGGGCACCTGGCTCATCTCCGCGAGCACGGCCGGGGGGCGGGTGCAGTCAGGCCGATCGAGTTGTTCTTCGACCTCGTCTACGTCCTCGCCGTGACGCAGCTCACGCGCCACCTGCTCGCCAATCTGACGTTCCGCGGCGTGCTGGAGACGCTGATCTTGCTCCTCGCCGTCTGGGGTGCGTGGAACCACATCGCCTGGATCACGAACTACTTCGATCTGGGCGACCGCGCACCGAGGCTCGTGCTCATCGGGCTGATGTTTGCGAGTCTGATCATGTCCTCGTCGTTGTTCGGAGCGTTCGACGATCACGGGCTCGCGTTCGCCGCCGCTCTCTCAGCGAGTCTCTTCGGAGGTCAGCTCCTACGGTGACCGCGTTCGTGATCGCGTTCGTCGGGAGCGTCGCCTTCTGGTGGATCTACTTCGACCGGAGCGCTGAGGACGGCATCGAGGTGATGGCGACGGCGACCGATCCCGGCCGTCTGGGTGTCACCGCCTACACCTACTTCCACGTCCCGATGGTCGCCGGCGTCATTGCCGCTGCGGGAGGGTACGAGTTGGCGATCGCGCACCCACGCGATCAGGTCGACGCCGCCACGGCCTGCCTCATTCTCGGCGGCCCCGCCCTCTTCCTCGTCGGCCACACACTGTTCAAGCGGGCACTCTGGGGTGTCGTGCCGCGCGCCCGGTTGGCCGCGATCGGGGCTCTCATTGCGCTCATTCCCGTCACGATCGTGTCCGCGACTCTGGTGCTTCTCGCTCTCACATCGGCCGTGGTCGTTGCAGCGGCGTGGTCGAGCTCGCGAACGCAGACGTCGGCGGGCTTCTAGGCGGCCAGGTCCTCGAGGCCGCCCGCGCGGTCGAGCGCCCAGAGCTCCGTGTAGCCGCCGATGGGGCGGTCGTCGATGAAGATCTGGGGCACGGTCCAGCGGCCGGTCATGTCGAGCAGCTTGCGCCGGAATTCGGGATCGTCGTCCATGCGGATCTCCTCGTAGGCGACACCGCGCTGGTCGAGAAGCCCCTTCGCGCGGACGCAGTAGCCGCACCACTCGGTCGTATACATCCGGATCCGCGCCACTCCCGCTTACAACGTAACCGGCGGCGAAGGGATTCCACCGGAGCGGGCACTAGACTGGCCGCGTGTCGTCGCGCACCTGGAAGACGGAAGCCGTCGTCCTCCGCTCCATCCGTTTCGCAGAGGCCGATTGCGTCCTGCACCTGTACACGCTGGAGCGGGGCCGCATCGGTGCGATCGCCAAAGGCGTGCGCAAGACGAAGTCGCGCTTCGGCGCTCGGCTCGAGCCTTTCAGCCACGCCGACCTGCTCCTGCACGAGGGTCGCGGCGAGCTCCACACCGTGCGTGGTGCCGAGCTCGTTCGCTCCCACGAGCGGGGGCGGACCGACGGCTACCGGCTAGCGGTCGGGCATATCGGGCTCGAGGCGATGTTGCGCCTCTTCGTCGAGCAGGACGCGAACGCGCCCGCGTTTCACGCGCTGACCCGCTTCCTCGACCTCCTGGACGACGTCGAGACGCGGCTGCCGGCGCAGCCGGGCATCGATCCGCTTGTCCTCTCCTTCCAGCTCAAGCTGCTGTGGTTGTCCGGCTACCTGCCCCACCTGAGCGGGTGTGCCGCTTGTGGCGAGGAGCGACCGCTCGCCGGCTTCTCCGCCCAGGCGGGCGGCGGCGTCTGCGCGGAGTGCAGCGCCGGCTCGCTCGACGTCTCTCCCGAGGGGTTCGAGGCCGTTCGGGGCTTCCTGGAGCGCCCGCTCGCGGAAGCCGGCGACCCCGCCGCGACCCCTCGGGGCCTCCGCGAGTGCCTGCGGGTGATCGAGTCTTCGTACGAGTATCACGGCGGCTTCCGGCTCAGGACGCTCGCGCAGAGAGCCTAGGAACCGCGCGTGAGCGGCACCTACCAGGACATGATCGCGGGCCTGGAGCGCTACTGGGCCGACTACGGCTGCGTGATCATGCAGCCGTACCACACCGAGCTCGGAGCGGGCACCTTCAATCCGGCCACGTTTCTGCGCTGCCTGGGCCCGAAGCCGTGGAAGACGGCGTACGTCGAGCCTTGCATCCGTCCGACCGACGGGCGTTATGGCGAGAACCCGTTCCGCTTCCAGCACTACTTCCAGTACCAGGTCGTCCTCAAGCCGGCCCCGGAGAACGTCCTCGACCTCTATTTCGGCTCGCTCGAAGCTGTCGGAATCGACCTGAAGAAGCACGACGTCCGCCTCGTCGAGGACGACTGGGAAGGACCGACGCTCGGTGCCTGGGGCCTGGGCTGGGAGGTCTGGTGCGACGGCATGGAGGTGACGCAGTTCACCTACTTCCAGCAGCTGGGCGGCCTCGAGCTCGACCTGATTCCGGCGGAGATGACCTACGGGCTCGAGCGGCTCGCCATGTTCCTCCAGGGGAAGCGCTCGGCCTTCGACCTCGAGTGGGCTCCGGGCGTGACTTGGGGCGACGTCTATCGTGAGAACGAGCGCGAGTGGTCGGTTTACAACTTCGAGGTCGCGCCGGTGGACATCCTCACTCGCCGTTTCGAGGAGCACGAAGCCGAGTGCAGGGAACTCGTAGCGCGCGAGCTGCCGCTGCCCGCCTACGACCAGGTGCTCAAGTGCTCGCACACCTTCAACCTGCTCGACGCGCGGGGGGCGATCTCGGCCACCGAGCGAGCCGCCTACATCGCGCGAGTGCGCAGCCTGGCGCGCCGCGTGGCCGAGCAGTACGTGGAGAAGCTTGCCGGCGCTCCTGCTTGAGATCGGCTGCGAGGAGCTCCCCGCTTCGGCGTGCGAGGAGGCCCTGAGCCAACTGCGAGACCGGCTGCCCGCCTTCGGAGGCGGGCAGGTCTACGCGACGCCGCGCCGCTTGGTTCTGCTCGCCGACGACGTCCCCGATCGCGAGCCCGACGAATGGGTGAAGGGCCCACCGGAGCACCTCCGGGAGACCGCTGCCGCAGGCTTTGCCAAGAAGCAAGGCGTGTCCGTGGACGAGCTGGAGGTTCGCGAAGGATTTCTCGGGGTTGCGAGAGTCGGCCGTCCCCTGGCGGAGGCTCTTCCCGAGCGACTCGATGTGCTGGTCAAGGGGCTCGCGTTCTCCAAGTCGATGGTCTGGGACGAGAGCGGGGTTCGCTTCGCGCGCCCGGTGCGGTGGCTCTGCGCGAAGCTCGACGAGCAAACACTCGACGGCTTCCGCGGCTCGTCGTTCGGCCATCGCTTCTCCCGTGGTGAAATCGAGATCCCGCACGCCCGCGAGTACCTCGAACGCCTGCGAGGGGCTGATGTCGAGGTCGATCAGGCGCGGCGATCCGATGCCATCAGGAAGGGATTGCGCGATCTGGGACTCGAGCAGCCGAACGAACGCGTCCTGGCGGAGGTCGTGTACCTCGTCGAGAGCCCGGTAGTCCTCGCGGGAGCTTTCGACGAACGATTTCTGCAGCTGCCAGACCGCGTGATCGTCAACGCGATGGAAGCTCACCAGCGCTACTTCCCCCTGGGCGGGAACCGCTTCGCGTTCGTGGCGAACGGCGGCGACGCCGAGACGGTCGTCGCCGGGAACGAGAACGTCCTCGAGGGCCGGCTCGAGGATGCGGCCTTCACCTTCGAGCGGGACGTCGCGCGCGGAATCGAGGGCCTGCTGAAGGACCTAGGCTCCATCACCTTCGTCGCCGGCGCGGGCTCGTTCGCGCAGAAAGCCGAGCGTCTCGTAGCACTCGTCGAAGCCCTCGGAGGTGGGGAGGCCTCGCAGGAGGCGGCGCGGCTAGCCAAGGCCGATCAGGCGGCGGAGCTCGTCCGCGAGTTCGCCGACCTCGAAGGCCACATCGGCGCCGAGTACGCCCGCCTGGCGGGCTATCCCGAGGCCGTCTGTGCGGCCATCGACGAGCACTACCTTCCTGAGAGCGCAGGCGGGCCGCTCCCCGAGACGGAGGCCGGCCGCGTCCTCTCCGCCGCCGACAAGGTCGACAATCTCACGGTTGCCTTCGCGCTCGGCCAGAAGCCCACCGGATCGCGCGACCCTTACGGCCTTCGGCGTGCTGCGATCGGTCTCTGCCGCCTCGCCCTGGAGGCGAATCTCGGGCTCGACGTCCGTGCTCTCGTCGTCCGCGGCAATGAGCTGCTCGCCGCCCAGGGCGCGGACGTGAGGGAGGATCCGTCCGAGGTTGCCGACTTCGTCGAAGAGCGGCTCGAGGGCCTGCTCGACGTCCCGGTCGAGTTCGTCCGCGCGGCCCGGCGGGGCGGCGTCGCGGAGCTCGGGGCGATCGCGCGCCTAGCGCAGACGCTGGCGGACGCCGCATCGTCGGAGGAGTTCGAGCGAGCTTACGTGGCCTACGATCGCTCCAACCGGTTGGCCGGAAAGGCCGACGGCGCCGCGTCCGCTCTCGACGCACGGCTTGCCACCGACGAAGCCGAGATCGCGCTCATCGAGGCGCTCGCCGGAGTCTCGCCGAAGATCGAAGCTGCGCTCCAGGCCCTGGACTTCGACGCGGCGTTGGCCGCGGCCGCGGAGCTCGGAGCGCCGATCGACCGTTTCTTCGACGAGGTTCTCGTCATGGCGGAGGACAAGCAGGTGCGCGCCAACCGCCTTCGCCTCCTACTCGACGTTCGCGACGCGGTTGGCGCGCTCGGCGATCTCTCCCAGATCCCGCGATGAACGTCGCTCGCCTCCGGCTCGCCCCCTTCTTTGATGCAGTGAGGGAACCTCCCGGTTCCCTCACACACCCTCCCCACGCTCATAGGCCAGGGTCTGGCGTATGAGCGCGCCGCTCGAGATTCACGTCATCTCCGATTCGACGGGAGAGACAGCCGCCCGCTTCGCCGAGGCGGTGGAGCGGCAGTTCCCCGAGGAGGAGTTCGAGATCGTCCGCCACCCACGGATCACGAGCGTGGACGATGTTCAGCTGGCCGCCGCCAGGGCCCGTGGGCGACGAGCCGTGATCATGTACACGATCGTCGAGCCGCAGTTCCGCGAAGCGATGCGAACGCTCTGCAAGCGTTATCGCCTGCACTACTGCGACCTGATCGGTCATCCCATCGAGGCGGTTGCGCGGGTCTCCGGGCAGCCCGCGACGGGGACTCCGGGCGCCAAGCCGGTGCTCGACTCGAGCTACTTCAAGCGGATGGCGGCCATCGAGTTCGCCGTCCGTTACGACGACGGGGTTGCGCCGCAGGGGCTGGACGAGGCCGACATCGTTCTGGTCGGCGTTTCCCGGAGCTCGAAGACCCCACTCTCGATGTATCTCGGGTACCTCGGCTATAAGACCGCGAACGTCCCCATCGTGCGCGGGATCGAGCCGCCCAAGGAGCTCTTCGCGGTCGAGCCGGGCAAGATCGTCGGTTTGACCATGGACGCCGAAGCCCTCGCGGAGATCAGGACCGTGCGCGCCCGTGGCATGCGGGGAGGACGGGGACGCTATGCAGATCTCGAGGCGATCTACGAGGAGCTCGAGCAGGCGGAGATCGTCCACCGGCGACTAGGCTGCCCCGTCATCGAGGTCTCCAACCTGGCCATCGAGGAGACGGCGCGCCGCATCATCCACCTCGTCGAGCAGCGGCGGCTGGCCGCGGGCACATGACGAAGAAACGGCCGATTCCCTGGTACTACTGGCCCTTCTGGATGGTCGTCCTGGCGCTCGGGCTCTTCGTCTTCTACGTGCTCTTCACGCCCGTCTGGATGGGAATCCGCTTTGTTTCCTGGCTGGCCGAGCGGCGGAACCTCAAGGAAGCGCCGGCCCAAAAATAGAGGCGGCCGTGGTGCCGAGCCGCCTCCTCTCGGGCCGAGACGTAGACTGCGGCGCCCCACGTCATCCTGACCCGCTATGGACGGACCATGGCCCAGGATCGGTCCAAGCGCCATGACCGAATGGGGTAATCGGCGCGTACGCATTACGTGCGCTTCAATGACCGTCGAAGAAGCCGAGCTCGACTCCGCACGCGAGAGCGAGCGCGACGAGAACGATCAGCGCGGCTGCAGCTGGAAGGGGCATGCGAATGCAGGCAGTGTCCTGCGGGTTTCGGAGCGCGTCAAGACGGCGGAAAGGGACGTGCTCGACACGCGCGACGTGGGAAGATCTGTCTCCGTCCACATGGAGAACCACGTCTATGACTTCTCGGCAGGCGCCGAGCTCGGGCGCGAGCTGCTCGGTGGCAAGGGGGCCGGGCTCGCGGAGATGACCGCTATCGGCATCCCCGTCCCGGCCGGCTTCACGGTCACGACCGCGGCCTGCATCGAGTACGTGCAAAACGGGCGCAAGCTGCCGCCAGGGCTCGAGGAGGAGATCGCTGCGCATCTCAAGGGACTCGAGGAGACAGCCGGGAAGCGCTTCGGCGACGCTCAGGACCCCCTGCTCGTCTCGGTGCGCTCCGGAGCGGCGGTCTCGATGCCGGGGATGATGGACACGATCCTCAACCTGGGGCTCAACGACGAGTCGGTCGAGGGCCTCGCCCGCGCAACCGGGAACGAGCGCTTCGCCTGGGACGCCTACCGGCGGCTGGTGCAGATGTACGGCAACGTGGTCGACGGTGTCGACGCGCATGCGTTCGAGCAGGCGCTGGCGGCCCTGAAGGAGTCTCGGCGCGTGCATGACGACGTCGATCTCCGTGCGGACGATCTGCGCGAGCTCGTCGAGCGTTTCAAGGAGATCTACCGCGACGGCACCGGCTCGGATTTCCCTCAGGATCCGCGCGTGCAGCTCGAGCGCGCGGTGCGCGCCGTCTTCGACTCCTGGGAAACGCCGCGCGCCCAGGTCTACCGGCGCGCCAATGGCATTCCCGACGATCTGGGCACGGCGGTGAACGTCGTCCAGATGGTGTTCGGCAACAAGGGCGAGGATTCCGGGACGGGCGTCGCCTTCACCAGGAACCCCTCCACGGGCGAGCAGGGGATCTGGGGGGAGTTCCTGACCAACGCGCAAGGGGAGGACGTGGTCGCCGGGATCCGCACGCCGCTGCCGATCACGGAGATGAAGGATCGCTTGCCGGAAGCCTTCGAGCAGCTCGTCGACACCATGCGCCGCCTGGAAGAGCGCTACCGCGAGATGCAGGACATCGAGTTCACGGTCGAGGAGGGCAAGCTCTACCTTCTCCAGACCCGGAGCGGGAAGCGCACCGCTCAGGCTGCTCTCAAGATCGCGGTCGACATGGTCGAGGAGGGCTTGATCTCCCGCGAGGAGGCGGTCGCCCGGATCGATCCCAAGCAGCTCGATCAGCTTCTCCATCCCATGATCGACCCGGAGGCCCACTACGAGGCGGCCGCGAAGGGCCTGAACGCTTCACCCGGGGCGGCGACCGGGAAGGTCGTGCTCGACGCCGATACCGCCGAAGAGCGTGGCAAGGCCGGCGAGGACGTCATCCTCGTCCGCTGGGAGACGAATCCCGACGACATCCACGGCCTCCTCGAGGCGCGCGGCATCCTCACGGCTCAGGGCGGCATGACCTCGCACGCCGCCGTCGTCGCCCGCGGGATGGGGAAGCCGTGCGTGGCGGGCTGCGAAGGCCTCTCCATCGATCTCGAAGGCCGCAAGATCTCGCTCGACGGCCGCGAGGTCGCCGAGGACGAGGTGATCACGATCGACGGCGGCACGGGCGAGGTGATCGTCGGCGAGGTCGAGCTCGTCCCCCCGCAGATCAACGAGGACTTCCAGCGGCTGCTCGGCTGGGCGGACGACGCGCGGCGCTTGAAGGTGCGCGCCAACGCGGACACGCCGCAGGACGCTGTGAAGGCGCGCGAGTTCGGCGCGGAGGGAATAGGGCTCTGCCGCACCGAGCACATGTTCATGGCCGAGGACCGGCTCCCAATCGTGCGGGCGATGATCATGGCCTCCGGCGAAGACGAGCGGCGCGAGACCCTGGAGAAGCTCCTCCCGTACCAGCAGGAGGACTTCGAGGGCATCTTCGAGGCGATGGCGGGCCTCCCGGTGACCATCCGCCTGCTCGACCCGCCGTTGCACGAGTTCCTCCCTCCGCTCGCCGAGGCCGAGTCGCCAGAGATGGCGCGTCGCATCCGTGCGCTCCGCGAGGCGAACCCGATGCTCGGTACACGCGGCTGCCGGCTAGGGCTGCTGTATCCCGAGATCTACGAGATGCAGGTGCGCGCGATCGTCCGGGCTGCGGCTGCGGTGGAGGGGCGAACGGGAGCTGCGCCGCTCGTCGAGATCATGCATCCGCTCGTGGCGTTCGGCGAGGAGCTGCACCGCCTGCGCGAACTCACTGTGCGGACGGCCGCCGAAGTGGCGGAGGTGGACTATCTCTGCGGGACGATGATCGAGCTCCCGCGAGCCTGTGTTCGGGCCGACGAGATCGCGGAGCACGCCGACTTCTTCAGCTTCGGGACGAACGACCTCACGCAGACGACCCTCGGCTTCTCTCGCGACGACGCCGAGGGGAAGTTCCTGACGCACTACCTCGACGAGCGGATCCTGAGCGAGAACCCGTTCGAGACCCTCGACCTGAGCGGCGTGGGGGATCTCATGCAGATCGCAGTCGAGCGCGCAAGGAGCGTCAAGCCCGACATCAAGCTGGGGATCTGCGGGGAGCACGGCGGGGATCCGGCCTCGGTGGCTTTCTGCCACGACCTGGGGCTCGACTACGTCTCCTGCTCGCCCTACCGCGTGCCGCTCGCACGGCTTGCGGCCGCCCAGGCCACGCTCAAGGAAGCCGGCGTCGGTGAGGTGCAGGTAGGCGGCTAGCCGCCGAGCGGAACGATGTAGCGCTTGTAGGCGGCCAGGCTCTTCGGCTTCGAGCCGAGGTCCCAGATGGTGCCGCGCTCGCTCTTGTAGTAGACGATCGCCTCTACGCGCGGGTGGGACGAGACGAACTGGGCCATGTGCCGCACGAAGGCGGGATCGTCGATGCCCCAAAGGCCCCACTCGCCGATCGCGTAGGGCTTGGAGGGATGGGACCTGAAGAGGGCCAGGTTCGCGTCCCATGCGGCCCTGAAGCGAATGTCGTAGAGGTCGTTCGCGACGACGTCCACGTAGCGGTCTCCGGGGTAGTAGGAGTTCGCGCTGTTCTTCGCCAGATCGGGGCTCCCGTAGCCCTGCGGGTTCCAGAGGACCTTGACGAAGGGATTCTCGGGGATGTCGCCTGCGACGCGAAGGCCCGGCAGGCCCAGGCTGGCGAGCCGAGCGTTGATGTCGGCATGCGTTCCGCCGTGCATGATCAGGTAGATGCGGCGGAAGGCTCTGCGGAAGTTCCCCGTCGAGTGGGCACTGCCCCGATAGGAGCCGTTCGAGTTGTAGGCGCAGTAGTAGTTCCAGTGCCCGTTCATCTCTGCGAGCGGCCGAACGTACGAGTCGCGGCCGAAGCGATTCGCCGCCTTGCTGATTGCAACGAGGTAGCGGTCGCCGTAGCCCCTGGCGATGCCACGCGGCGTGATCGCCTCCTTGCCGTACGTGTTCTTCGTGTGCAGCGTGACCATCGGAATCGGGGTGTTCTCCGTGAAGAACCGATCCATGCCCGCGGGGTAGCCCAGGTGCGTATTCCAGGTCGTGAACTTCATTCCAATGTCGGACACCTGCCCCGTCTGGGAGCGGAAGCGCGACTTGTCGCCGACCACGCCGAGCAGGACGGCGTTCGCCGACGCGGGTAGAGCGAGGACGACCAGGACCGCGAGGAAGAGAGACCGCCGCACCGACTCAAAGTATCGGCAAACGAGCAAGCGTCGCCTTTCCCCTATTCGAGCGTGCTTTCTCCCCGGGGAAGCGGCGCTGAGGAATAGCGGGCGCGGATCTCGTCGACGAATGCGGCCAGGCGCTCGGCCAGCTCGGCGTCCTCGATCTCGAGGACGTTTTCGGCGTTCCGCTCGCCCGAGTGGGAGAGGTTGAAGCTTCCCACGAAGACGTAGTCGTCGGTCACGGTGACCTTGGCATGCATGTAGTCGTGCACGTCTCCCTGGCCGTACGGCGTCGACTCCTTGCCGGAGAACGGTGCTTGGCCGAGCACGCGGGCGATCAGCGGCATCTTCCACGAGGCGTTCCCGTTCAGCGTCCACTGGTGGTAGACGCCCTTCATCTGCGTGGCGTCGACGACCCCCGCGACGTCGACCTTGCCGTCCGAGATCGTCTCCGCGAGCGCTCCCAGGACTGGGCCGGAGGTGATCACCGGGGAAGAGACGCGGATCCGGCTCTTGGCACGCTTGATCCGGTGCGCGATGCGCGTCGCCATGGCCTCGCCGTGGCCGGGCGAGAACCAGGCCCGGACGCGCTTCCCTTCCACTCGGATGGGATTGGGATCGACGAAGCCGCTCTCGGCGACGTTGCCCGTGCTCCAGAGCTGCTCGAAGTCGGTTGCATACGCGTGCGCCAGTCCATCCGATCGGACGACGGCGATGACGTTCTCCTCGCGGCTCCAGGAATCGTCCGTCCAGTTGGTCGAGCCTGTGAAGACGAATTTGCCGTCACGGACGACGTACTTATGGTGCATGAGGTCGGGAACGCCCGGAATCGGCTTGGTCGGCACGTCGAGGCCGTCGATGAGGTTCGGCTCGGCGCGTGGCGGCGGGGGTACCGGGATCGGATTTTCGTAGTCCACGTTGAATGCCAGCCGAACCGCGACACCACGCCGGGCGACGTTCGACAGCGCGCTCGCCACGAGCCGGGCGGTGGGCTGCTCGAGGTCGAAGTCGTATAGGGCGAGGTCGAGGCTCTCTCGAGCGGCGGAGATGAACTCCCCGACGTATTCGGCGATCTCGAGAGCGCTCTGGCCGCCGTCCGTCAGTGTTCGGATTTCGACTGTCAGGCGTACCCGCGCACGCGGAGGTAGGCGATGGCGACGCTGACGACGCCGATCGCGAGGAGGCCCGCGGCCGCGGCGAGGTCGAAGCGGCCGTAGACGGCGTGCCCCTTGCCGAAGCGCGAGAGGACGAGCACCGTGAGGGCGCCGCCGACGAGCCCGCCGATGTGACTCCCGATCGAGATGTATGAGACCGTGAAGCTGAAGGCGAGGTTGAAGATCACGATGAACAGCGCAGATCCGCCGAAGACGTTGATGCGGTTGCGCTCGAGCACGAGTCCCGCCCCGAGGATGCCGAAAACGGCGCCCGAGGCTCCGATGGTCGGGTTCGTGGGCGAAAGAAGCAGGGCACCTGCGGCCCCGGCGAGGATCGACAGGAAGTAGACAGCGAGGAAGCGGCCCCGCCCCAACAGAGCCTCGAGCGCCCGGCCGAACCACCAGAGCATGAGCATGTTGAAGAGAAGGTGGATTGGGCTCCCGTGCAGGAAGCCGTACGTGATGAGCCGCCACCACTCGCCGGCTCCGACCTCGAATGCGCGCAGGTAGCCCTTCTGGAAGATCTCGCCTGCGGGGTTCGTGAACGTCCCCCCTCCGGAGGCCTGCACGAGGTAGGCGGCGATATTGGCGACGATCAGCGCGTTGGTCACGCTGAAGCCGGTGCCTTCACTCGCAGCCGCCCGGACCCGGGTGGCGGCCCGTTTCGTCCCGGTCGGCTGCCCGGCGCACTCGGGGCACTTGATGCCGACGGCGCTGAAGACCATGCAGTCGGTGCAGATGGGGCGCCCGCAGTTGGAGCAGCTGACAGCCGTCTCATTCCGTGGATGGCGGTAGCAGACCTGGGTCTGCGTCTGCTCGGGCGTCGCCATCGGATTCATCGTAACGAGCCGTGCGCGGATAACGTCATGAGCCGTGCGCGTGCACGTCGCCTTCGCACCAGCCGAGGCAACCGCGGTCCCCACGGGCATCGTCGTGGACGTCCTGCGGGCGAGCTCCACGATCGTCCAGGCGCTCGAAAGCGGCTATAGGCGGGTGCTCTGCTGCGCCGAGGTGGGGCAGGCGCAGGCGCTCCGGGAGGAGATCGCGGACGCCGTGCTCGCGGGAGAACGGCAGGCGCTCCGCGTCGAAGGCTTCGACTTCGGCAACTCGCCGCGGGATTTCCTCGAGCCTAAGGCTGAGACGTTGATCCTCACGACGACCAACGGAACGCGAGCGATCGTCGAGGCCGCGGCGGACTGCGACGTCGTCTTCGTCGGCAGCCTGCTCAACCTGGAGGCGGTGGCGGCGGCGGCTCGCGAGCGTGGGGAGGACGTGGAGGTGGTCTGCGCCGGCGTCGACGGCCGGTTTGCTCTGGACGACGCCTACTGCGCGGGCCGGATCGCCGAGCTGCTCGGCGGCGAACGAACGGATGGGGCCGAGGCGGCGGTGAGGATCGCGCGCTCGTTCCCGGCTGCCGAGGACGCCTTCCGCGCTTCGGTCAACCCACACGACCGGAGCATCGAAGCCGACCTTGCCTGGTGCGCTCGCGAGAACGCCGCGAGCGTGGTGCCGCGCTTCGTGGCGATGCGAGGCCCGGCGGCTGAGATAGTTCGCGCATGAAGGGCATCCTGCTCGTGGCGGTGCTGGTGCTGGCGGGCTGTTCCTCAGGCGAAACCGAGACCGTGGAGGTCACCACGACGGTCGAGGCGACGACGACGGTCGAGGCGGCGGCGCCCACGGTCGCCACGACCACGACCGCGCCCGAGCTCGCGGGCAACGATCCCGATGACGTCGACGGCCAGCTCGACATCCGCAACCTGAACGCCACCCGGAAAGGCGACCTGCTGGCGGTCTCGCTCACGACCTACGAGCCCTGGAGCTCGAACGTTCTCGTCGGGCCTGGGCCCAACCGCTATGGCCCGAATCGGCTCACGATCTTCTACGACATCGATCTCGACGGCACGCCGGACTACCGCGGCAAGATCGTCTATTCCGGCGGCGAGCTCTCGGTGTATCTCACCGGGGAAGGGCAGGCCTTCGAGCCGATTCCGGTCGAGCGCCCGAACAACGTGACGGCGCAGTTCGTCCATCCGGTCGACGTCTTCTTCGTTCCTGCGGGCGGATCGAGCGAAGTGGATATCGAGATTCGCGCGAAGAGTCTCTACAACGGACAGGAGGACAACGCGCCCGACGCCGGCACGTGGCTCCGGGTTCCGTTCAAGGCATAGACCATGTTTCGCCTTGGCCTTGTCCTCGCCATCCTCGGAACGATGATTGGCTTCGGTGGGATGGCGTACGCCGCCTTTTGGATTTACACCCATCTTTCCTAGGCCGCGTTTCAGACCCATTTCGTCGTTCCTTGGCTTGCTGTTCCTTCCTTCTTGACAGGAGAACGTGTGTTCGTGTAGAACATACGTTCCCATGATCGCATGCCTGAACATTCCAGCTTTCGCACTGCGGGCCGCCCTCCGGGATCGGCCTGAGCTTCGCAAAGCACCTGTCGCCCTGGCGGCCACGCCTGGAGAGCGGCCGCTCGTCGGTCCGTGCACACGCGCAGCCGAGGGGGCGGGGGTGCGCCCGGGAATGCGGCTCTCCGAGGCGCTCGCTACCTGCCCTGATCTCCACCTGGTCGAGCAGGATCCGGCCGGCGTCGAGGCGGAGTGGGAGCGAATCCTGCGCCGGCTCGAAGAGGCCGGTCTGGCGGTGGAGCCCGCCGAGCCGGGCTGCGTCTATTTCGAGACTCGTGGAATCGAACGGCTCGCGGGTGGAGTGCAGGCTGCTGTGCAGCGGGCGCTCGACGCCGTCGGGTCCGTTTGGGAGCCGCGGGTAGGAGTAGCTGAGCGGCGTTTCGCCGCGCTTGCGGCCGCGAGCGTCGCTCCTGCTGGGCGTGCTCTCGTCATCGACGACGAGGAGACGGGGCTCTTTCTCGCGCCGCTGCCGCTCCATCTTCTCCCGCTTGGTCCCGAGCGCCGTGAGGAGCTGTCCGAGCTGGGGGTCAAACGGCTCGGAGACCTCGCCCGCCTTCCCCGGGCAGCGGTCGCCGATCGTCTGGGGGCGGAGGGAGGGGAGGCCTGGCGGCTCGCCAACGGGGAAGGCGACGCACGGATCACGGCCCGGAGGCCTCCTGCGGAGATCGCCGAGGCGCTCGAGTTCCCCGAGCCGGTAGCGAACGAGCTCACGCTCGCGCGGGCGCTGTCGGCGCTCCTCGATCGCCTCCTCGCCCGCGACGAGCGCGGCGGCCGGATGCCCCGGCGTGTGACGGTCTCCGCGAGGCTCGTGGGCGGGGGCTCCTGGCGGCGGGCGGTGACCCTGCGCGAGCCGACCGCCGAGCGAGCACGGCTCCGGCAGGCGCTCGCGCCGAAACTTTCAGAACTGCCCGCGCCGGCGGTCGAGCTTCGCCTCGAGCTGGGGGAGCTGACGGAGTCCGTAGGGACTCAGGCCGAGCTCGTCCGCCCGCGCGGCAGTCGACTCCGAGGCCGTCTCCGCGAAGGGCTGCGGCAAGTGCGTGCGGCTGTCGGGATCGACGCTGTCTGCACCGTCGTGGAGGTTGCGCCGTGGTCGCGCATTCCCGAGACCAGGGCGATTCTCGTGCCGCGCGACGACTGAACGAGCCCCGCCCGGTCGACGTCGAGGCGCTCGAGGGAGCGCCGGCGGCGGTCGGTGGGGTGGTGGTCTCGTCCCTGCGCGAAGAATGGCGCGTGGCCGACCGCTGGTGGACGGACGAGCCGGTACGGCGGCGGTACTTCGACCTCGTCCTCGAGACGGGCGAGAACGTCGCGGTCTTCTATGACGAAGAGCGGGAGAGGTGGTTCAAGCAGAAGGCCTAGTGGTCGGGACTGGCGGTCGTGGCCACTTATTCGAGGGCCTGGTCGGCCAAGGCGGGCCAGCGGTCGGCGTGTCTGTGCGGGACGGCGACCCACTCCTTGAACGGCCGTCCGCGTCCGCCGGGGTCGAACAGGGCCGCTCCGTCGAGGGCGAGCGCCTGCTCTCGTCGAGCGGCATCCGGAAGCTTGAAGACCATCGTGTCCTTCCAGAAGCCGACGACGAGCTTGCCGTTCCGCTTCACGGACGGCATCCCCATCATCTGCGTCTTCTCGAGGTCTCCGTTCTTCGCCAGTACGTCGTCGACGATCTCGTCGAAGCGGGCCTGCGCGTCCACGGTTTCAACCTCCAATTTAGTGGGGCCACCCCGTACCACCACCCGCTATCAGCGTATCGCTGGAAGTCGCGCGGGTGGCACGCGGAACGTAACGCATGAGCTACATCGAGCTCCACGCCCACTCCGCCTACTCCTTCCTCGACGGCGCCTCGCTTCCCGAGGAGCTGGCCGTGCGCGCGGCCGAGCTCGGCTATTCCGCGCTCGCGCTCACCGACCACGACGGCGTCTACGGCTCGCTCGAGTTCGCCCACGCCGCCAAGGCTGTCGGCGTCAAGCCGATCACGGGCGCGGAGACGACGCTCGCCGACGGCTCCCACGTCACGCTCCTCGTGGAGTCGCCGCGAGGCTATGCGAACCTCTGTCGCCTGCTCACGGCCGCACACGCGCATGAGCGCCTGAACCCGCGCCTTGACCCGACCCTGCTCGCGGAGCAGAACGAGGGCCTCGTCTGTCTATCCGGCTGTGCTCGCCACGGTCTTGCCGTCCGGAATCCGAACGCGGCCGCGCGCCTCGCACGCGCCTTCGGCCGCGACCGCTTCTTCGTCGAGCTGCAGCGCCCGTACTCCCGCGGCGACGCCCGCCGTAACGCCGCTCTCCGCGACCTCGCCCGGGAGCTCGGCCTCCGCACGATCGCGACCGGTGACCCGCACGCGCACCATCCGCGTCGCGTCCACCTGCAGGACGTGCTCGTGGCCGTGAAGCACAAGGTTCCGCTGGAGGCCTGCGAGGCGGAACGGCATGGGAACGAAGAGCGAGCCCTCCTATCCCCAACGGAGGCCGCCGCCCGCTTCCCCGACGACCCCGGCGCAGTCCTGGCGACCGCCGGGCTCGCCGAGCGTCTGCAGTTCGATCTCACCCAGGAGCTCGGCTACCGCTATCCGGACTTCTCAGACGGCCTCGATCCCGCGGACGTCCAGCTCGCGCGGGTCTGCGAGCAAGCTTTTCGGGACCGCTACAGGAATGCGCCTGCTTCCCTGCGCACCCAAGCGGAAGCCCGGTTGCGGGAGGAGCTGGCGTTGATCGCCGAGCTAGGCCTCTCGGGCTTCTTCCTTCTCCACTGGGAGGTGCTCGAGCTCGCCCGCGAGGTCTCCTTCGAGGTGAGAGGGCCCGGCTCCCCGCGCCATCTGCTTCCCCCCGGAAGAGGGCGGGGAAGCTCGGTCGGCTCGATCGTCTGCTTCCTCACCGGCCTCTCACACGTCGATCCGGTCTCGGCGGGCCTCGCCCTCGGGCGCTTCCTCAATCGTGAGCTGGTGGCGGTGCCGGACATCGACCTCGATTTTCCCCGTGACATCCGCGAGAAGCTGATCGTCGCCGTGATCGAGAAATACGGCCCCGAGCACACGGCTCTCGTGGCGAGCTTCTCCACGTACCGCTCGCGCGGGGCCATTCGTGACGTGGGGAAGGCGCTCGGGCTCCCGCCGGCCGAGCTGGAGCGGCTCGCGCGCCTGACCGAGGGCAGTCCTCGCCGCGTCGCCGAGGAAATCGAGCACCTGCCCGGGGCGGCAGCCAAGCTCCGCTCGCCGCGCTGGCGGGCGCTCGGCGAGCTTGCAGCAGAGATCGGGGGCCTCCCGCGCCACCTCTCCCAGCATCCGGGCGGCATGGTCATCTCCACCCGACCGCTCGTCGAGATCGTCCCCGTCGAGCCTGCGGCCATGGAAGGGCGGCGTAACTGCCAGTGGGACAAGGACTCCTGCGCCGATGCCGGCTTCCTCAAGATCGATCTCCTCGGCCTGGGCATGCTCTCGGCGGTCGAGGAATGCGTCGACCAGATCGTCCGCCTGCGCGGCGAGACGATCGACCTCTCGCGTATCCCGCTCGACGACCAGGCGGTCTACAGGGAGATCCAGGGGGCGGACACCGTCGGTCTCTTCCAGATCGAGAGCCGTGCCCAGATGCAGAGCCTCCTCCGCACCCGGCCGGAGAACCTCGACGACCTCACGGTCCAGGTCGCGCTCGTGCGCCCGGGGCCGATCCAGGGGAAGGCGGTGCATCCGTACGTCGAGCGCCGGCAGCGCAAGCGGGAGGACCCGGACTACGCAGTCCCTTACGACCACCCGCTCCTCGCCGAGTGCCTCGAGGACACCCTCGGCGCGATCATCTTCCAGGAGCAGGTGCTCGACGTCGCCATGGCGCTCGCCGGCTTCAGCGTGGGGGAGGCAGAGGGCCTGCGACGGGCGATGAGCCGCAAGCGGAGCCACGACGCCATCGAGGCCTATCGCGAGCGCTTCTACGAAGGCGCTGCGAGCAACGGCGTCGACCGGGCGACCGCCGAGCTCGTCTTCACGAAGATCAACGGCTTCGCCTCGTTCGGCTTCCCCAAGTCGCATGCGGCCGCTTTCGCGCTGCTCGCCTACCAGTCGGCCTGGCTGCGCCACCACTATCCTGCCGAGTTTCTCTGCGCCCTCCTGAACGCCCAGCCGATGGGCTTCTACCCGCCCGCCAGCCTCATTCGTGACTCACAGCGCCGCGGAGTCGAGGTGCTGCCTCCGGACGTGAACACGAGTTCCGACAAGTGCCAGATCGAAGGCGACGGCGTCCGCGTCGGGCTGGGTTACGTCAAGGGCGTCGGCGAGGGGCCTGCAAAGGACTTCGTCGAGGAGCGCGAGCGCGCGGGCTCCTTCCGCAGCGTGATCGAGCTGGCCCAGCGTGCACCGCTCGACCGGCCGGCGCTGGAAGCTCTGGTCGCGTCGGGAGCATGCGATTCGTTTGGATGGCCACGGCGACAGCTCCTCTGGCGGCTCGGGTTGGCTCCACGTTCGGCGAGCGTGGGAGCCGGCGGCGCGGAGAGGCAGCTGGCCCTCC
>Ga0209887_1000063_pt1 | contig 28254 bp, 29 predicted proteins | sample GWRWN1_30_40_FD_187230 | JGI IMG/M metagenome (GOLD analysis project Ga0209887, IMG submission 187230) | Riverbed sediment microbial communities from areas with no vegetation in Columbia River, Washington, USA - GW-RW N1_30_40 (SPAdes)... | ecosystem: Environmental > Aquatic > Freshwater > River...
GCGAGACCAAGAGCCCGCGCCAGGCCCGGATGCTCGGCCAGCGCAGACCGGAGCCGCTCGAGGTCGCGGGCGCGAAGAGTGACGGGGCCGCGTCGCGCCGTTCCCCCGGTCGAGTAGGCGAAGCGAACGAGTTCGTCGCCCTTGGCGTCAGCCAGGAGCTGCACGATCGTCGCGAAGCGCTTCTCGCCTGCACGCTGCGGCACGGTCAGCTCTTCCACCACCTCGGTCTGGCCCCACGGGGTTGCGGCCTTCGGCATGCCACCGACGGTAACGAGCGAAATCGCGCGGATGTGTGCCGGAAGGCGCCGAATACGTGCGTTCCCCGGAATTTGACACGGCGGCTCATTGAGGTCGCGACCGCCGAAGAGTAGGCTCTGGGTTCCCACGCTCGTCCGCGAGCGACCCCCGGGATCTAAGGGAGGAAGCAACGGACACTGACGAGGTGATGAGGCGGATCCTGGCGACGTATGAGGCCGGCGATCTCATCACGACGTGCGCCTGGTGCGAGCGGGTAACGATCGACGGTGAGTGGGTCCTGGCACCCCGCGCGGCGCTGACCGCGATCGACTCGCCACTCACGCTGTCACACTCGATCTGCCCGCAGTGTGCCCTCGCACAACCGACTTCCGCGGCGAGTCACCATCTCGCGCAGCCGTAGCCGCCGCGCAAGCGCCTGCCTCTACGGCCCCTTCGGTAGCAGCAAGTACCCGTCGACTATTGACTGCGCCGTGTCGACGAGCTTGTTCTGCGTCCCGCGGGCATGGTCCCGGAGCATCTCGAACGCTCGCTCTTCGTCGACCGCGTGGCGCTCCATCAGGATGCCCTTCGCGCGCTCGGTGATCGAACGACGCTTGAACGCGCCTTCCAGGTCGCGGTAGTCGGCGAAGCGCCGCAGGACGATCTCGATCGAGTTCTGCCAGTCCTGAGGCTCGCCGTCGGTGATGTACGCGAACACGCCGCGCCTCGCCGCCTCGAGCACGAATTCCGAGTCGGGCGAGTGCAGGAGGGCGACAACCGGGCACGCCGCCTCGTGGACGATCTGCTCGATCAACTCCAGTGCGTGGTCGGAGCTTTCGCCGAGGCCGACAAGCGCAACGTCCGGCTGCTCACGCGCCGTCACCAACCCGACTTCGCTGACCTCGATCTGGGGGGCGATCACCTCATGCCCCAACCCGGCAACGACGGCCGCCACATCGGCGAGCCGGTCTTGACGCTCGTTGGCGACGAGCACGCGAAGCTTGACCACGTCCTGACACCTCAGTTAGCGACGAAACGAGAATACCTCGCCGCCCAGCGACGTACCAATAGGAGGGTCAGTGTTAGCCTCGGACGATGTTCGACCACGTGATCATCGACGTAAGCGACCTCGAAGCATCCCGGGCGTTCTACGAGCGCGCCCTCGCACCGCTGGGAATCTCGGTCGTCATGGAGTTCGAGGGGAGAACCGCTTTCGGGCCCGCAAACGGACGGCCGCAGTTCTGGCTCGTGTCACGGGGCACTCCCGCCGCGACCGGCGTGCATGTCGCCGTGACGGCTCCCGACCATGAGGCAGTCGATGAATTCCACCGCGCAGCGCTCGCGGCCGGCGGGCGCGACAACGGCGCTCCGGGCCTTCGTCCCCGGTACCACTCGACCTACTACGTGCCTTCGTCCTCGACCCCGACGGCACCAACATCGAGGCCGTTTACCACGGCGCTGCCTTCTGAGACCCCGATCCGCGCCGCGCCCAGAGCTCTGGACAGGTCGACCTCTCCGAAGACCAGGAGAGTGTCCATGCCCTCCGTGATCTCGAGTTTCTTCCGCTCGATACCGGCAAACGCCTTGAATGCAGAACCTGTTGCCGCGCGACAGCGGGAACAGTGGCAATTCGCGGCGTACAGGAATTCGTCCGCGACCCGATAACGAACCGCGCCACACTGACACGCCCCGACGAGCATCCGGTCGTCCGCACTGTTTTCGGACGGCACCTCGGAAGGCATCTCCATTCCGCTAGCTGCCCTCGACCAGCTCGACCCGGTAGCCGTCTAGAAACTGTACGACCGGGAGCTGATTGAGGATCAGCAGCCGCACCGCCTCGGGCAGCACTGCGATCAGGCGGCCGGTGTACCGGACCTCGCAGCGGGCGACGAGCAGGCGCATCCCGGCCACCCTATTGCCCTTTCCGGACAGGTATGCAATACTGAACTCAATGGTTCAGTATTCACGGGTCGACCGCACGTTCTCCGCGCTCGCCGACCCGACCCGCCGGGCCGTCCTCGAACGGCTCGGCGCCGGCAGCGCGTCGATCAGCGAGCTCGCCGAGCCATTCGGCATGTCGCTGACGGGGATGAAGAAGCACATCCGGCTGCTCGAAGAGGCGGAGCTCGTGACGACGGAGAAGGTCGGCCGCGTCCGCAGGTGCATGCTCGCGCCCTACGCCTTCGAGGGCATCAGCACGTGGCTGCAGCGGCTCGATCGCTTCGCGCAGGTAGTCCAACGTACGAAAGGAGATCGATGAACCCCACCACCGTCACCACCCCGAACGAGCTCGAGATCCGCGTCGAGCGGATCTTCGACGCACCGCGCGCGCACGTCTTCTCCGTCTGGACCGACCCGAAGCTGATCCCGGAATGGTGGGGCGACGGCACGGTCGTCGAGGAGATGGACCTCCGTCCCGGCGGCACGTACCGCTTCCGCACCGCCTTCGGCGTCGTCGAGGGCGAGTTCCGCGAGGTCGAGACGCCCGAGCGGCTCGTGCAGACGTTCCAGAACCACCTGCAGACGCTCGAGTTCGAGGATCTCGGCGACCGGACGAAGCTGACGCAGACGATGCACTTCGCCACGAGCGAGGAGCGCGACACGACGATGCAGTACGGGGTCGAGGAAGGAGCGAAAGGGGGGTTCGCACGCGTCGACGCGCTGCTCCAGCGGCTACCGCTCGACGCGTGAGCCGCCGACGATGGCATCCGTGCCGTCGTCGAACCGCACCCACGCCTTGCCCTTGCCGTCGTAGTCGAGCGTTTACCCGCGCTCGATCAGTTCAACCCGGTACGAATCCGGGTCACGGACGAAGGCGATCAGCGCGCCGCCCTCGCGCACGCTGTAAGGCGGCTTCTCGGGCTCGATGCCCTTCTCCTTCAGAGCCGACAGCGCCTCCTCCATGTCGTCGACCGTGACCGCGATGTGGCCGTAGCCGGTCCCGAGTTCGTAGGAGTCGACTCCGAAGTTGTAGGTGAGCTCGAGCTCGGGCTGCTCGTGACCCGGAATCCCGAGGAAGTAGTTGACGGCCTCGTCGCGGATCGGCAGCTCGCGGCGTTTCTCGAAGCCGAGCGCTTCGTAGAAAGCGACCGAGCGCTCCGGATCCGTGACCCGGTAGCAGGTGTGGGTCAGCTCCACGGCGGCAGCGTAAACGGATTCAGTCGCCGTAGAGGTGGTTCCAGCGGACGAGCTCCCAGCCGAGCCGGGCGGGCAGCGCGCCGCGCGCAGCCGCAATCGCATCGGGGAGCGAATCGCCGCCGCCGATCGCCGACCACTCGTCTCCTGCCGCCGATGCGAAATCGACGTTGAGCAGGAAGGCGTTGAAGTGGGGCGCCGAGTCGTTCGGGAGAGCCCCTGGAGCCTGATATGCCAGTGCGAGGTCCATGCGCAGATCGTCGCCTCCGCCAGGTCCCGCAGCCACCGAGCCAGCCCGCGTCTTGCGGTGCGGCTGGCCCTACTCCAGATCCTCGCGGACGAGCCCGAAAAGGACGCCGTCGGCCCACTCGCCGTGTCGCCAATACGCCTTTCGCTTCACTCCCTCGCGCACGAACCCCATGCGCTCGGCATGACGGATCGCGCGCTGGTTGAAGCCGTAGCACTCGAGCTGCACGCGGTGGTAGTCGAGATCGAAGAGCAGGTGCCGGACGAGCAGCCGGGCCGCCGCGTCCGCGATGCCGCGCCCGCGAAACTCCGGGAGGAGCATGAGGCTTCGCAAGTCTGCGATGCGGCTTCGGTGGCTGAAGGTCTCGAAGGCCATCACGCCGGCGCGCGCGCCGTCCACCTCGACCACGAAGCGCCCGTGCTGCTCGGGCTCCGCCTCGGACCGGCGGATCTCCTCGCGCAAGGCATCCGGCTCGCGGGCCGAGACCGCGGCCATGAACGGCTCGACGTCCTCGTGGGAGGCGAGCGCGACCATGAAATCGACGTCGTCCGCGCTCGCCCGCCGCAGACGGAACCCCTCACCTTCGAGCGCGTCGGTCAAGGTCTCGGCGTCGCGGGAGCCGCGGCCCGCCGCCGCGCGAGTTGCATGAACCCGGACCCGAGGGCGACGCCCGCGAGGATGAGCAGGAGTCCGAGAACCGCGTTCAGGGTCATCCGCTCGTCGAGGAAGACCACTCCGTAGAAGAGCGCGAACGGGGGCAGCAGGTACGTGACGAGCGAGGCGCGCGAGGCTCCGTAGCGGTTGAGCATCGCGTAGAAGAAGAGGAGCGCCAGCGCCGTGCCCGCGATCCCGAGCGCGGCGACCGACCCGAGCGCTTTCCAGCTCGGCACCTCCTCGGGCAGTTGAGCCAGAGCGAATGGCACCAGGACGAGGGAGGCGGCCAGCACAGAGGCCGTCGTGATCACGAGCGGCGAGGTCCCCGGAAAACGGTGTTGGGTGTAGAGGTTCGCCGCGGCATAGGAGAGAGAGGCGACGACCACGGCGAGGGTTCCCGCCACCCCCCACCAGCCTCCCTGGGGATGGAGCCCCGTCAGGACGCCGACGCCGACGAGCCCCAGGACGACCCCGGCGAGACGCAGGCCACGCACCCGTTCGCTCGGGTTGAAGCGGATGGCCAGAAGGGCGACGAAGATCGGGACGGTGGCGTTTGCGATCGCCGCGACGCCCGAGTCGATGTGCTTTTCACCCCAGGCGATGAGTACGAAAGGAAACGCCATGTTCGTGACGCCGAGGATGAACGCGCCGCGGCCCGTGGCCCGGATCTCGGCCGCCGCTCCCTTGAGGCCCAGGCGGATGGCGACGACAGGGACGAGCACCGCTGCGGCCAGAAGGAGCCGCAGATCCATCATCGCGGTCGGCTCGATCTCCCTGACGGCGACCTTGATGAAGAGGTACGAGGCCCCCCAGATCGCGGCGACGATGAGGAGCAGGGGCACGTAGCCGCGGACCACGCGCGTACGCTACCGGTCGCGATCCGGGCCAAGCGATATGGTGAGGTCCTCTTTTGAGCTCGGTCGCGGAACAGCCGCTACACCGCGCGCTCGGTCTCACCGACGGGGAATTCGACCGCATCAACGGTCTGCTCGGCCGTCAGCCGAACGACCTCGAACTGGCCGTTTTCTCCCTCCTGTGGTCGGAGCACTGCGGGTACAAGCACTCGGCGCTCCTCTTGCGCCGGTTCCCGACCGAGGGCCCCGGCGTCCTCCAGGGACCGGGTGAGAACGCAGGCGTGGTCGACCTCGGCGAGGGCGAGGCTGTCGCGTTCAAGGTCGAGAGCCACAACCACCCCTCCGCGGTCGAGCCGTTCCAGGGCGCCGCGACCGGGGTGGGCGGCATCCTCCGCGACGTGGTCGCCATGGGAGCGCGGCCGGTGGCCCTCCTGGACGGCCTGCGCTTCCGGCGGCCCGGCTTCGAGTTCAGCCGCGCCGTCGGAGGGATCGGGCACTACGGCAACTGCGTCGGCGTCCCAACCGTCGGAGGGGACACGTTCTTCGCAGACGCCTACGCGGGGAACCCGCTCGTGAACGCGATGTGCGTGGGGCTCGTGCCCACGGAACGGGTCATGAGCGCGCGCGCGACGCGACCCGGCGACCTCGTCGTCCTCTACGGCGCTACCACCGGACGCGACGGTATCGGCGGCGCGAGCGTGCTCGCGAGCCAGGAGCTATCCGAGGAGGACGAGGACAAACGCCCCAGCGTCCAGATCGGCGACCCGTTCACGGGCAAGAAGCTGATCGAGGCGAGCCTCGAGCTCGTGGAAGGCGGGCTCGTCGAAGCCCTCCAGGACCTCGGCGCCGCCGGCCTGGCCTCCTCGCTCTCCGAGATGGCGAGCCGCGGAGGCGTCGGGCTCGACGTGCACCTCGACCGCGTGCCGCTCCGCGAGCCCGACCTCGATCCAATCGAGATCGTCATCTCCGAGAGCCAGGAGCGCATGGCCGCGATCGTCAGCCCGGATCGGCTTGCGGACGTGCTCGGAATCTGCGGGAAGTGGGAGTTGAACGCCGCGGAGGTCGGTGAAGTGACCGACTCGGGGGTGCTGCGGATCTTCGCCGACGAGGAGGTCGTGGGCGAGATTCCCGTCGACCTCTTGACGGAGGAAGCCCCCCGCTATCCCGTTCAGACACGTCCGCGGCCGCTGGCGCAGCCGATCGTTCACCGACCGATCAAGGCCGACCCCCAAGAACTGCTCGACCTCCTGGCCGCGCCCAACGTCCGCAGCCGCGAGCCGATCTACCGCCAGTACGACCAGCTCGTGGGATCGCGCACCGTCCGGCGCCCGGGACTGGACGCTGCAGTGCTGCGCCTGCGGCCTTCCGTGAGAGGGCTCGCCGTCTCGCTCGACGGTGCAGGGCGCCTGGCGACTCTTGATCCTCGCGCTGGTGGAGCGCTCGCCGTCTTCGAGGCGGCGCGCAACGTGGCCTGCGCGGGCGGCCGTCCGCTCGCCGTCACCGACTGCCTCAACTTCGGCAATCCCGAGAAGGCCCAGGTGGCCTGGGAGCTGACGGAGGCGATCGAAGGCATGGCGCTCGCCTGCGAGGCGCTCGGGATTCCGGTCGTCTCGGGAAACGTCTCCCTCTACAACGAGACGGACGGGCGCGCGATCTGGCCGACGCCCGTGGTGGGCTGTGTCGGGCTCGTGACAGACGTGCGGCTCATCCCGGGGACCTGGCGAGCAGGCGATGAGGTCTACGCCGTCGGCGCTCCCGAGCTCAGCCTCGACGGCTCCGAGTATCAGGCGCTCTTCCTCGGTGGTCCGGCCGGACGCCCGCCGATGCCCGAGCTGACCGCCGAAGCTGCGCTGGTTCGCTTCCTCTGGCGCGCGTCACCGCTTCTCACGTGCGCGCACGACTCCGCAGAGGGCGGGCTCGCCGTCGCGCTCGCCGAAGCCGCACTCGCGGCGCGCCTCGGCGCAAGGATCGAGCTGGAAGACGACGCGGTCGCCTGGTTCGGCGAAGGCGGAGGCCAGGTGGTCGTATCCCTGTCCGACGAAGACGTGTCCGTGCTGGAGGGCATGCCGCATCGCAGGCTCGGCGTCGTGGGCGGCGACGAGCTGCTCGGCATCCCTCTCGCCGCGCTCGCAAACGCCCACAGGGGCGGCGTGTAGAAATGTGCGGCGTCTTCGGCATCTACGGTCCCGGGCGCGACGTCGCGCGCCTCTCGTACTTCGGACTCTTCGCGCTCCAGCACCGCGGCCAGGAATCCGCCGGCATCGCAGTCTCCGATCGCGGGCGCCTCACCGTCCTCCGGGACATGGGCCTCGTGTCGCAGGTCTTCAGCGAGCAGAAGCTCCGCGGACTCCGCGGGCAGGTGGCGATCGCGCACACGCGCTACTCGACCACCGGCTCGACGCACTGGGCGAACGCCCAGCCGATCGTCCAGCACGGGCAAGCGCGGACGGTGGCGCTCGGCCACAACGGGAACCTCACGAACACGAGCGAGCTCCGTGCCGAGCTCGTCGAGCAGGGCGTCCGCCTGAACTCGACGTCGGACACGGAGGTGATCGCCGCGTTGATCGCCCGCGACGAGCGGCCGCTCGAAGCGGCAGTGGCGGCGACGATGGCGAGGATCGAGGGAGCATTCTCCGCCGTCCTCCTCTCCGAGGGCAAGCTCATCGGCTTCAGGGATCCCGATGGCATCCGGCCGCTCGTGCTCGGGCGTCTCGACGGCGACTGGCTGCTGGCGTCGGAGAGCTGTGCGTTCGATCTCCTCGGTGCCGAGGTCGAGAGGGAGCTCGCGCCTGGCGAGCTCGTCGTCATCGACGGGGACGGCTGCCGCAGCGTCCAGGCGGTCGAGCCGAAGAACGCAGGCGCGCTCTGCATCTTCGAATTCATCTACTTCGCGCGGCCGGACTCGAAACTGCGAGGCGTCGAGCTCCATGGAGCGCGGATGCGAATGGGCGAGCAGCTGGCGGCCGAAGCCCCCGCGGAGGCCGACGTCGTCATGGCCGTCCCGGACTCGGGCACGCCGGCCGCGATCGGGTTCGCCCGCGCGAGCGGCATTCCGTTCGCGGAGGGCCTGATCAAGAACCGCTACGTCGGGCGGACGTTCATCCAGCCCGACAAGGCGCTTCGCGAGCACGGCATCAGGTCGAAGTTCAACCCGCTCGCCGAGGTGGCCGGCAAGCGCGTCGTCGTGGTCGACGACTCGATCGTGCGAGGCTCGACCACGAACCAGATCGTCGCGATGCTCTTCGACGCCGGCGCGCTCGAGGTCCACGTCCGGATCTCGTCCCCGCCAATCGTTTCCCCCTGCTTCTACGGAATCGACATGGCGGACGAGGACGACCTGGTCGCCGCCTCGCGATCGGTCGACGAGGTCCGTGAGCTGATCGGCGCGACCAGCCTCGCCTACCTGTCCCTCGAGGGCCTGCAGGATGCGACGCGGCGGCCCGAAGGAACCTTCTGCCGCGCCTGCCTGACGCGGAGCTATCCGACGCGGATCCCGGACGACCTCAAGCTGGCCAAGCTCCGCTTCGAGCCGGCGGCCCGCGCGTAAGCAGGAGCCGCGGCGCGGGGACGCCCGGAGGAGCGTCCCCGTCCGCCGACGACCCCTCTTAGGGGTACCTGTACGCCCACACAGCGTCGATGAACGTGTCGCCGTTTTGCACGGCGTCCCATTTCAACTTGAAGCCGTAGCGGCTCTCGCCGGTCCCGGGCCGCACCGAATTAACCGGACACGTTGTCAAGGAAGCCCGGGAGGGCCAAAACTTGCGCGTCTGAGCCCCGCCGCGAAAGCGGCCACCACGAGGAGAGCCGCTGTGAGCGGGACGAGGCCGATCGCGCCGAAGCCAAACGCTTCGGCAATTCCTCCGCCGGCGGCCGGGCCGGCCAGATAGCCGACCGCCCAGAGCTGTGACCACACGACCATGGCGAGCACCATGCGCTCTGTTCCGATCGTCTCCAGCAGGATGCCGAGGGAGCCGGACTCGCCGATGCCGAACCCTAGTCCGGCGATTGCGCCGCCCGCGAGCCAAACGGGAACCGAATCGCCGAGGCCGGCGATGGTGATTCCGACGACGATGAGCACGGTCGCCACGGCGAGGGCAGGCCGAGGCGGAAACCGTCCCGTCAGCGCCGCGCTGGTGCCGACCAGAACGGCGATCCCGACGTAGAGAGCCGAGATCTCCCGTTGGCTGAGGAGCGTGGAGAAGTGCAACGGCAGCGGCCCTTCGATCGTCCCCAGCGCGAGCGCAACGAGGAGGATGCCTGCGCAGGAGAGGAGGAAGGCAGGCGTCCGCAACGCGGTTCGGTCGGAACGAAAAACCGCCCGCTCTTGGGGCTTTCCCAGGAGCCGAACCGCCCCGGCGGCGGCGACGGTCAGCCCACAGTAAAGGAGGAACGGGCCTCGTATCCCACCCACGGCGCCGAGGCCCGCGCCAGCGATGCCGCCGACCGAGTAGGCGGCGAGGACACCCGTCAGGCGCTCGTACTCGTGACCGCGGAAGCGCTCGAGCGTGGCGAACGTCACCCCAATCCAGAGTCCGCCAGAACCGATTCCCATGATGAGGCGCGCGGCGAAGTAGGCGGCCAGGTGCCCGTCGCCGAGCACGAAGCCGAGGCTGCCGACGGCCATGAGCGCGATGGAAGCGCCGAGCACGAACGAGGCGTGGCGCCGCTGCACGCCCTGGCCGCCGAGAACGAATCCGAGCGCCATGCCGACGGCGAAGGTCGCCACGAGTGCGCCCACGACCCCGGGACCCGCGCCTGTCTCGTCCGCGATGGCCGGGACCACCGGCGCGATGACGCTGTAGCCCGCGGCGTCGAGCGCGCCGAGGGCGAGCAGGCTCAAATAGACCATGCCGGGGTCAGACCCCGCCGTGTCCTAGTCGGACAGGCCCCCGACGTCGAGCACGACCGTCCTCAGGTCGGTCATGTCGAGCATCGTGTACCGCCCCCCGATGCGGCCCCAGCCGGTCCTCGTCCCCGCTGCGCCTCCGAAGGGCTCATGCGCCTCCCAGTAGTCGGTCGAATCGTTCACGACGACGTTCCCGACTTGCAGGTTGTCGAGAAAGTGAAACGCCCGCTTCAGGCTCTTCGTGTAGACGGCCGCCTGCAGGCCCAGGTACGAGTCGTTCGCTACGGCAAGAGCTTCCTGGTCGGAGCCGACCGTGATGACGGGGACGATCGGGCCGAAGGTCTCGTCACGGTTGATGAGCGTGTCGACCCCGACGCCGTCGACGACTGTCGGCTGGTAGTAAAGCTCGGTGGGCCGGCCCGAGTCTCGGGTCCCGCCGACGACGATCTCGGCACCCTTCTCGAGGGCGTCTTCGAGGTGCCGGTCCATCTTCGCGGCCGTAGGCTCGTTGTTCATCGGCCCGACCAGCGTGTCGTCGTCGAAGGGGTCGCCGAGCGTCCAGCCCTCAGCCTCGCTCACGACGGCCGCGAGGAAGTCGTCGTGGACGCGCTTGTCGACGAGCACGCGCTCCGTGGCGCAGCAGACCTGGCCGGCGCAGAAGAAGCCTCCGAAGACGGCGCCCTTGGCGGCCGCGTCGAGGTCGGCGTCGGCGCAGACGATCACCGGGCCGTTCCCGCTCGCTTCGATCAGGCTCCGCTTGAGACCCGCCGCGCGCACGATCTTCTCCGCGGTCGTATGGGAGCCGACGAAGCCGACGCAGTCGATGTTTTCGTCCTGGATCAGGCGCTCGCCGACCTTCCCGTCGCCGTAGACGACGTTGACGACGCCCTCGGGCAACCCCGCATCGGCCATGATCTGCATGAAGTTGGCCATCGCTATGGGCGTCCATTCGGACGGCTTCATCACGATCGTGTTGCCGGCGGCGATGCCCGGCGCGATCAGCTCGACCGGAATCAAGGTGGGAAAGTTCCAGGGCGTGATGGCGGCGTAGACGCCGTTCGGCTTGCGGAACGTGATGATGCGCTTGTTCACGTCCTGCGAGGGGATGACGGCGCTCTCCATGCGCTTCACGTCCTCCGCCGCGATGCGGAAGTTCTCGGCTGTCTCCTCGATATCCGGAATGGCCTCGGCGACGTAAGGCTTTCCCTGCTCGAGGGAAAGCTCGCGGGCGAACTCGTCCTTGCGCTCCTCGATCAGGTCGGCGATCGCGTGGCAAACGGCGGCGCGATCCCAGGCGGAGAGCGCTGCCCACTTCGGCTGCGCCTCGCGCGCCGAGCGAGCCGCCCGACGGATGTCCTCTTCGCTCGCGTTGGGCGCGTCGGCGAGCTTCTCACCCGTCACCGGCGAGACGATTTCGCGGGCGTCGTCTCCCGTCGCCTCCGCCCAGTCGCCGCCGATGAAGTTCTGCAAGGTCCTTACCGTCGTGGCCATCTCACGCTCCTACTCTCGTATTGACCCGGTCCCACGCTTCGTCAAGCACCTGGCGCAGGACTCCGACCATCTCCTCGAATTCCGCCGGCCCGGCGACGAGCGGCGGCGAAAACTGCGCGCACGTCTCGCCACGATCGTCGAAGCGCATATAGACGCCCAGCTCGCGGGTGCGGGGGATGAGGAACCCCTTGATCAGCTCGTCCCGCTCCGCGGGAGTGAACGTCTCCCTCGTCTCCTTGTCCTTGACGAGCTCCAGCGAGTAGAAGTACCCGTCCCCGCGGACCTCGCCGACCATCGGATGCTCCTCGACGAGCTGCTCGCAGCGCGCGCGGAACTCACCCATGTGGCGCTGGACGTGCCCGATCAGGTCCTCCCGCTCGAAAACGGCCAGGTTGGCGAGCGCAATCGCGCACGAGAGCGGGTGCCCGCCGAACGTGATCCCGTGCGTGAACGCCGTCGTCGGCTCGGAGAAGAACGGCTCCACCACCTTCTGGCTGGCCACGACGGCTCCGAGCGGCGCGTAGGCTGAGGTGATCCCCTTCGCGAGCGTCATCACGTCGGGCTCGATCCCGTAGCGGGTCGTCCCGAACCAGTCTCCGACTCGACCGAAACCGCAGATGACCTCGTCCGCGACGAGGAGGACACCATGCTCGTCGCAAATCTCCCGCACCCGCTCGAAGTAGCCCTCGGGCGGCGTGATCGACCCGGCCGAATTTTGGACGGGCTCGAGGATCACCGCGGCGACGGTCTCGGGCCCTTCGTTTTGGACGATCGCATCGATCTCGTCGGCACATTGGAGCGTGCACCGAGGCTCCTCGGAGCAATAGGGACAGCGGTAGCGGTACGGAGTCGGGGCGCGCAGGCAGCCCGACAGCAACGGCTCGAACTGCGAGCGCAGGGCAGGGCTCCCGTTGATGGAAAGCGCTCCCAGAGTCGTCCCGTGGTACGCGCTCCGGCGAGTGATGAACTTGTAACGGGTCGGCTCGCCGCGGAGGCGGTGGTATTGCCGCGAGATCTTGAGCGCGGTCTCGACAGCCTCTGAGCCTCCTCCGACGAAGAAGATGCGGCCCACGTCGATGGGCAGGACCTCCGTCAGCTTCTCCGCCAGCTCCACCGCGGGGGGCGTCGCGAAGCCGACCCAGTTGGTGAAGAAGGGCAGCTGCCCGATCTGCTTCGCGGCCGCTTCCGCGATCTCCGGCCACGGCCCGTAGCCGATGTTGACGCAGTAGAGCGCCGCGAGCGCGTCCAGGTACCGGTTCCCTTCCGCGTCCCAGATGTAGCAACCCTCTCCGCGCACGATGACGATGCGGCCTGCCCCCGCGGCCGTGAAATGTCGCCAGAGATGATCGGTCGGCGCCTGCGTCATGAGATATTCGCGCGGATTCTCTCAGGCAATGAAGGGGACTGCATCAAGGAGGATCGCCGTCGTCGGGGCGGGGCTCTCCGGCCTCGCCGCTGCCTATCGCCTCGTGCAGGCGGGAGCCGACGTTGTCGTTCTCGAGGCACGGAAGCGCATCGGGGGGCGGGTGTGGCGAATCGAGGCCGGCGGCCTCCCGTTCGACGCGGGCGCCGAAGCAATCGACGAAGCGCACCGGCGCCTGCTCGCGCTCGCGGACGAGCTCAACGTGAGCACCTGGCGAACCGAGCCCTGGGCCGGCCCCGGAGAACTCTCTCCGCTGGTGGCCGCCCTCGAGGAGAGGATCGCCGAGCTTGCGGCTCGGATCGATCCCGCCCACCCCGAGGAGACGGATGACGCGTCGATGCTGGACGCGCAGACCCTGCACGGCTGGCTTGCCGAGCGGGACGCCTCCGCGGAGGTGCTCGCGGAAGCGGAAACGCATTACTCGGTGGCCTCATCGAGCGTTTCGATCGGCAAGATGTCGCTGCTCGCTTACGCAAACAAGGTGGCCGCCGGCGCGGCGCCGACGGGCCTAACCATGCGAATGCGGGGAGGGCCGAGCGCGCTCGCGGAGCGGCTCGCCGCCCGTTGCGAGGTTCAAACCGGCACGGTCGTGACCGGGATCGAGCAAGGCGCTGCCAGCGTGCGAATCGAACTCGCGGACGGAGCCACGGTCAGCGCGGCCAGAGCGATCCTGGCCGTTCCCCTGCCGCTCCAGCGCCGCCTCCGATTCGACCCGCCTCTTCCGGAGCATCGTCGGCTCGCGCTGGCGCGGGCCCGCTACGGCGAGGTGGTCAAGGCGGCGCTTCCTTACGACCGGCGGTTGACCGGCCGGCTGCCAGAGCTATCTGCCGCAGGGGTCGTCTACCAACCCGATCCCAGCGTCCCGCTTCTCGCCCTCTTCGCGGCGGCCGGAGCGGCCCGACGGGCGCGGACGATCGAGAGTCTCGCCGCTGTCGACTGGTCTCGGGAGACTTTCTCCCGCGGGAGCTACCTCATCTTCGGGCCGGGCGATCTGACCACGTGGGGACGGCGGCTCCCCGAGCCGCAAGGGAGGCTCCACTTCGCCGGCTCGGAAGCCTCGAGCCTTCCGAGCTACATGGAAGGCGCCGTGCGCGCCGGCGAGCGTGCGGCGGACGAGGTGCTCTCCGCCGGTTAGATTCGCCCCGTGCGCCGCCTCCTGCTCCTCGTCAGCGCGACCGTCCTCCTCGAATCGACGTTCTTTGCGGTGCTCGCGCCGCTCCTTCCTCATTACAAAACGGAGTTCGGGCTGTCGGCCTCAGCACTTGGAGCACTCTCGGCGGTCTACGCGGCGGGAGGGCTGGTGGGAGCAGTCCCGAGCGGTCTGCTCGCCGTGCGCGTGGGCGTTCGGCCGACGGTGCTTGGCGGCCTCGCCATCATCGTCGTCACGAGCGTCGCCTTCGGCTTCGCCGAGAGTGCCTGGGTCCTCTACGCCGCCAGATTCGGGCAAGGGGTCGGAAGCGCGCTGGCGTGGACCGGCGGCCTGGCCTGGCTCGTTGCCGCGGCGCCCAGGGGCCGGCGCGGCGAGCTCATCGGCATCGCGATGGGAGCCGCGGTCGCAGGGGCGCTGCTCGGGCCCGTTCTGGGGGGAGTCGCATCGCTGACCGGCCCCGCCCCCGCCTTCGCCGTCGTCGCGGCCGTAGGGGTGCTGCTCGCCGCCTGGGCCTGGACGACACCCGCCTTCAAGCCCGCCGAAGAGCCACAGCCGCTGCGCGCTCTCCTCCGCGCCTTCCGCGAGCGCCAAGTGGTGTCCGGCTTCTGGCTCGTGTCGCTCGCGGCCTTCCTTCTGGGCGTCGTCTCGGTCGTCGCCCCGCTCCGCCTTGACGAACTCGGGTGGGGAGCGCTCGGGATCAGCGCCGTGTTTCTCGTCTCCGCCGGCATCGAAGCTGCCATGAACCCGTTCATCGGGCGCTGGTCTGACCGGTACGGGCGGCTCGCCCCCGTGCGCGCCGGCCTGGTCGCGGCGATCGCGTTCTCCCTCGTCTTGCCCTGGACCGACGGCCGGTGGCCCTATCTGCTGCTCGTCACCGCGGCCGCGATCTTCTACGGCGTCAACTGGGTGCCCGGCACGGCGCTGCTCTCGGATGGCGCGGAGACGGCTCACCTCGACCAGGGGTTCGGATTTGCACTGCTCAACGTCGCCTGGGCTCCCGCCAACGTCCTCGGAGCCACCCTCGGAGGTGTGCTCGCCCAGACGGCCGGGGGTGGGAGCGCATATCTCCTCGCCGCTGGGCTCTGCCTCGTGACCCTGGCCGCTGCTCAGTTCACGGTGCTCGACCAGCGACCGCTGCCGGCGAAAGGATCGGCTTGACCCTCGACCTCTTCTGGCACGAGGACGCGCTCTTGCACGAAACCGGGAGCGGCGTCTTCGAACACCCGCCCTCGCCGCTTATGGCCGTGCCCGAGCTCCACCCGGAGAACGCCGTGCGCATCAGGAACATGAAGGCGATCCTCGAGCGCGGACCGCTCGCGCCGCACATTCGCCGCCGCGAGGGACGCCACGCTGAGGTGAGCGAGCTCACGACGCTCCATGACCCGGCTTACGTCGAGTCGGTGCGCGAGTTCTGCGGGGCCGGTGGCGGCGTCCTGACGTGGTCGACAACCGTGGCCGAGCGGTCTTGGGAAGCGGCTCTGGCCGCGGCTGGAACGACGCTCGCGGCCACGGATGCCGTACTCACCGGCGAGACGAAGACCGCCTACGCGCTCGTCCGCCCGCCCGGCCACCACGCCCAACCCGCGCAGGCCGACGGCTACTGCCTCTTCTCCAACGCCGCGCTGGCGGCCGAGCGGGCACGACGGTCCGGGCTCGAGCGCGTCGCCGTCCTCGACTGGGACGTCCACCACGGCAACGGAACCCAGGAGTGCTTCTACTCGCGAGACGACGTCCTGACGGTCTCGATGCACATGCGCCACGGCTCGTGGGGGCCTGCGCATCCCCAGACGGGCGCACCGGACGAGGTGGGCACGGGCAGAGGAGAGGGCTTCAACGTCAACGTCGAGCTTCCGGCGGGGACCGGCGACGGCGGCTACCTCCGCGCCGTGGAGGAGCTCGTCGCGCCCATCGTCGACGGCTTTGCGCCGGCGCTCCTCGTTGTCGCCTGCGGTCAGGACGCGAACCAGTTCGATCCCAACGGCCGTCAGTGCGTGACGATGGAGGGCTTTCGCGCGCTTGGCGCAGCCGCTCGAGCGATGGCTGAGTACTACTGCGACGGTCGCATGGTGCTAGTGCAGGAGGGCGGCTACGCGCGTTCGTATTCGGCGTTCTGTCTGCACGCGACGCTCGCGGGCGCGCTCGAGCGGGAGACCGAGCTCGAGGATCCGTGCGCCTATCTACCCGACGATCCCGGGCATGCGGATGAGGAGATCGCGGGCGCTCGCGACGTCCTCTCGCGATACTGGTCTCTGTGAGACTCAGCCTCGTCGCCCTTCTCCTCCTCGCCCTGGCGACAGGCTGCGGCGCAGGAGAGGAGTCTGCTCCGACGACGCCTGGGCCGCCGACGCTCCCCGCGTCCGCGTTACCGGACCTCGAGCAGCGGGCGCGGGCGCTCGACCTCGAGGCTCTCGCGGCCGACTCACTCGAGCCCGAGCCGCTTCGGCAATTACTCGAGGAATCCGGTTACGTGACCGGGAGCGAGCGCGAGTTCTCGGGCAAGACGCGGACGTTCGACCATGTGATCGCGCGGACGCTCGCGTTCGAAGAGCCCCGGGGCGCAGACGAATATCTCGCATGGCTGGGCGAACACGGGGACGATTTCCTCGGCCGCGCCGAGCCTGAGAAGCTTGAGCTTCCCGGCACCTCGGGAGTCGCCTTCACGCTGGCGGCCTGCGGTACGTGCAAGAAGGAGCTGCCGACGTTTCTCGCCGGCTGGCGGCGAGGCGCCACCGTCCTTTCGCTCCTCGCCTCGGGGTCCGGCGCTAACCCCGACCGCTTCGGCGCGCTGGCCCTGGATCTGGACGGAACCGTAGGATGAGCGCGATGAGCGGGCTCGAGGTCCGTGTCGCGTGCCAGCAGATCCACCCGGAAGTGGGCCAGCTGGAGCGCAACCGCGCTCTGACGAAGGAAGCCGTCCGGGAAGCGGTCGCGGCCGGCGCGCGGCTAGTCGTCCTTCCCGAGCTCAGCAACTCCGGCTACGTCTTCGAGTCGGCGGAGGAGGCGCGCGCCTGCGGGGAGCCGGCCGACGGGGCCACGCTCCGTGCGTGGTCGGAGGAGGCAGGCCAAGGCGACGCCGTCGTGGTCGGCGGCTTCTGCGAGCTCGGCGAGGACGGGCTCCTCTACAACTCGGCCGCGGTCGTCGACGGAGGAGGGGTGCTCGCGGTCTACCGCAAGCTGCACCTCTGGGACCGGGAGCAGCTCGTCTTCGAGCCCGGCCGCGACTGCGCGCCGGTGCTCGAGACCCGAGTCGGGCGAATCGGAGTCGGAGTGTGTTACGACCTCAACTTCCCCGAGGTCGCTCGCGGGCTCGCGCTTGCCGGCGCCGACATCATCGTGCTTCCGGCGAACTTCCCCGGCCACCCTCGCCCGGAGGGCGAGCGACCCATCGAGGTGACGCTCGCCATGGCGACCGCGCACCTGAACCACGTGTTCGCCGCGGTTTGCGACCGCTGCGGAGACGAGCGCGGCGTCGAGTGGGTCGGCGGAAGCGTCGTCTGCGACGAATGGGGTTGGATCCTCGCCCGCCCTCCAGAGGACGGGGGACCGGGCATGGTCGTTGCAGACTGCGACTTCGCGCTCGCCCGAAACAAGGCCTGGAACGAGCGCAACGACGTGTTCGGGGACCGGCGGCCCGAGCTCTACCGGCTGGACGAGCCGGCTTCGATCGCCTGAGCCGCCCGCCGGGCGGCCAGCGTCCCTTCGAGGATCGCCTCCTCGATGCTTCGCGGGCTCAGGCAGTCGCCGGCCTCGTGGGCTTCGAGCCCGCGCGCTTCGAGCCGCTCCGCGAGCCCGTGCACCGGAACGCGCCCGAGCGCGAGCACCAGCAGGTCGGCAGGGAGCCGGGTCTCGAGATCCGGGACGAACAGATTGCGAAAGCGGACGTGGGCGTCTTCGGCTCCCGCGAGCTCGAGATGGTGCTCGAGACGGATGCCCGCCCGGTAGAGGCGCGCGGCGTAGACGTTGCGCTGGTACTGGTGCAACGTTTCGCCCAGAGCCACGGAGCCGATGGCGACGATGACCTCGTTGCCGTCTCTGTTGAGCAGTTCGGCGGCGGCGAGGCCGGTCGCATCTCCACCCCAGTCGGCGACGACGACCCGGCGTCCACGCGGACGCGGTCCCACGAGGAGGTCCCAGGCCTGGACCGTCTCGGGGCCGGCGAGTGCGAGCGCGGGCTCGTACGGACGTGCGCCGGTGGCGACGATAACAGCGGCGGGAGCGAGCGCCGAGATCGCATCCTCGTCTCCCTCCGTCTCCAACCGCAGGTCCACCCCGTCGAGCAGCCGCTCGTAGTTGGTCCGCAGAGAGCGCGCTACTTCCTCGTGCATGGGAGCGGCGCCCGCGAGGGCGACCTGGCCCCCGATCCGGCGCGAGGTCTCGAGGAGGACCACGTCGTGTCCGGCCGCTGCTGCCTCAACGGCTGCGGCGAGGCCGGCCGGCCCCGCACCCACGACAACGATCCGGCGGGGGTCGGCGGAAGGCTCGGGCGGCAGCAGCGTCCGTTCTCGCCCGGTGCGGGGGTTCTGCGCGCAGGCGATCGACGTACCCGCGTGGTAGTGAGCGATACAAGCGTTGCAGCCGATGCAGCGCACCACGGTGTCGAGCTGCCCCTCGCGCGCCTTGCGCGGCAGGTCGGGGTCGGTGATGAGCGCCCGGGTCATGCCGACGGCGTCGCAACGGCGCTCGCCGATCAGCCGGTCCGCCTCGACGGGATCGACGATCCGTGAGGTAGCGAGGAGCGGGAGGCCGACCTGGAAGGGCGCAGTCAGCGCGGCAATGGCGTTCTCAGGGACAGGAGGCGGAGGCACGATCCCGGTCGAGCCCAGGTAGGTGGAGGAGTCGCCGAGGGCGAGCCCCAGGTAATCGGCGTGGCCGGCGACCTCTCCGGCGACCGCCTTCGCCGCCTCGGAGTCCGCGCTCAGCCGCACGCCCAGGGCCAGGCCCGGCGCGGCCGCACGGACGGCGGCGAGCACCGCGAGGAGAAAGCGGGAAGGCGCCGCCCACTCGTCCTCGCGCCGGTTCAGCTCCGGCGAGAAGAATTGGGCGACGAGATAGTTATGCGCGCCGGAGACCTCAACTCCGTCAAGGCCAGCTGCAGCCGCGTTGGCGGCGGCCCGGCCGTAGCCGTCCACGATCCCGGCGATCTCGCCGGACGAGAGCTCCCGCGGCTCGACGTGGAAGCGCAGGCTCGGGACCGCCGAGGGCCCGAGCGCTGGTGGCCTGGGCGGGCTCGCGATCCGCTCCCGCCCACCGTGGAGAAGCTGGAGGAAGAGGCGCGTGCCGTGCGGCTGCACGGCGCCCGCGACCCGCGCGAGGCCGGGGACGATCTCCTCTCGGAATCCGGCGAGCGTGTGGCCGGTGAGGACGCCCGACTGATCGACCGCTGTGGCCTCGAGGACGATCAGGCCCGCCCCGCCCCGCGCTCGCGCCTCGTGATAGGCGACGAAATCGTCCGTCGGGAGGTGGTCCCGGACGAGGGTCGTCTGGTGGGCGGTCGAGACGATCCTGTTCTGAAGCTCGACAGGCCCGAGCCGCAGTGGGCTGAACAGATGCTCGAGCATCGAAGGTCTTGCCCGGGAACCGGGGGCCGTAGATAGTACGCCGGGATCAGACGTGCCGCCTTCCTCGCCGCCGGTCCGCTGGCGGTCCTCGCCGGCCTGGCCGGGCTCGCGCTCGGCTCGGGCGGACGGACCGGCCCGCTAGCGCCCTGCTCCCAGACGGAACCGCGCGATCTTCCCGGTGAAGCCGTCGAGCTCGGCGCCGGCAACCGCATCTGGTCCGCCTGGATTTCGTATCCGCCCGCCGTCGGGGAGACGATCACCGTTCTCTGGCGGGCCGAAGGGTTCGTTCCGCCCCAGTTCGGGCTCACCGGCACGAACGCCGACGGACATCGACTCGCGGTCGAGTTCGGTCCCTCGCCCGTGCTGCCCCAACTTCGCGGCGGCGGCCTACAGTGGCCGCGTGTCGGCCGAGAGTGGGGCTCCCACGTTCGCTTCTCGCATCCAGGCTGCTGGCAGCTTCGGCTAAACGCCGGCGAGAGACGCGGCCGGCTCACGCTCTGGGTCCCGAGGTGAGGGTCGTCGTCGGGGATCCGGGGTTTCGCGTGGAGCGTGTGGGAGAGCTCCTGGAAGGCCTCGAGCTCGAGGTCGTCGCCTGCGGCGAGCCCTGGGCAGGCGACGACGTCGTCGCGCTCCTGATCGGCACCGACGTTCGAGTCGAGGCCGACGACCTCGACCGGCTTCCAGCGCTCAGGGTCGTCGCCACATGCAGCGTCGGCTACGACCACGTCGCTCATGAGGAGGCGGCGCGGCGCGGAGTCTGGGTCTGCAACGTCCCCGACTACTGCGTCGAGGAGGTCGCCGACCACTCGCTGGCGCTCCTGCTCGGGCTCCTGCGCGGCATCGTCGAGCTGGATCGCTCGGTGCGAGCAGGCGGGTGGGACTCCGCGGCGGCGGGAGAGCTGCGGCGCATCCGCGGGACCCGGCTCGGGGTCGTGGGCTTCGGACGGACGGGGCGCGCGCTTGCACAGCGCGCCTCGGCGCTCGGCTTCGAGGTCTGGGCGACGGATCCGGCAGTTCCGCCCGAGGCGATCGCAGCCGCAGGAGCGAAAGGCGCTTCACTGGCCGAGATCCTGGAGAGTTGCGAGGCGTTCTCCTTGCATCTCCCCCTCACGCCCGAGACGAAAGCGCTGATCGGCGCGAAGGAGCTCGCGCGCATGCCGCGCGGAAGCATGCTGGTGGACACGGCCCGGGCCGAGCTGGTCGACCTGGAAGCGCTCCTGCAAGCACTCGAAAGCGGTCAGCTCGCAGGCGCCGCCCTCGACGTGCTCCCGGCGGAGCCCCCGACGCCGGAGCGGCCGGCGCCGTCCACGCCGCGCCTCGTCGTGACGCCGCATGCCGCCTGGTACAGCGCCGAGGCGGAGGAGGCGGTCTACCGTCGCCCGGTACTGTCCGTTCGCGACGTGCTCGAAGGCCGGGAGCCCGGTGGGGCGGTCAACCGGCCCTGACCGTCGCCCTGATCAGCGGCGGAGGCACCGGCATCGGCCGCGCGACTGCTCGGGAGCTGGCGCGTGCCGGCGCAAGCGTGGCGATCTGCGGTCGGCGGCCCGAGCCACTCGAGGCGGTCAGGGCCGAGCTCGAGGCTGCGGGAACGGAGTGCCTCGCGGTTCCCGCCGACATCCGCGAGCCCGAGCAGGTCGACCTCGTCGTCGACCAGACGCTCGAGCGGTTCGGCCGCGTCGACATCCTGGTGAACAGCGCCGGCGGACAATTCCTCGCGCCGGCGGAGGAGATCTCTTCGAAGGGCTGGCGGGCGGTGCATCGGCTGGCAGTGGACGCGTCCTGGAGCATGACCCGAGCCGTTGCGACCCAGTCGATGATCCCGAACCGGGGCGGCGTCGTGATCTTCATCGGCTTCAGCCCGCGCCGGGGCATTCCGGAGATGGCGCACGCTTCGGCGGCCCGAGCAGCGCTCGAGAACCTCGCAGGCTCACTCTCGAACGAATGGAGCCGCTACGGGATCAGGACGCTCTGCGTCGCCCCGGGCACGATCCTGACCGAGGGCCTGGAGGGCTACGGCCCCGAACGGATCGCTGCGTGGGAGCACAGCATTCCGGCCGGCAGGCTCGGCACGCCGGAGGACGTGGCGGCGGTGATCGCCTTCCTCGCCTCACCCGCGGCCTCGTACGTGACCGGGACGACCGTGGTCGTGGACGGAGGCGCAGACGCCTGGGGGCTCGCCGAGCCGCCTCCGCGTCCCTAGGAGCTGCGTTTCCGTCGCGCGAAAGCCTGGGTGGCCGCGCGAGCTTCGTCGGTCTGCGCCAGCATCCCGTAGGCGATCCGCTCAAGCGCGACACCCGTCTCGCGAGAGCTCTCCGCGAGGAGATCGGCCGCCTGCTTGGCCACCGAGACGGCCAGTGGCGGCAGGGCCGCGATCCGCTCGGCAAGCTCGAGGGCGCGGGAGAGCGCCTTGCCTTCCTCGACCACCTCCGTCAGGAGTCCGAGCTCGAGCGCCTGGCCGGCGTCGAACCGCTCGCGCAGAAGCATCAGCTCCTTCGCCCGAGCCGGCCCGACGATGCGAACGAGCCGGTGGGTACCGCCGGAGCTGGGCAGGATTCCGAGCTCGACCTCGGGCAGGCCGAAGACCGCCGTCTCGTCGGCGACGCGAAAGTCGGCGGCGAGCGCGAGCTCGAACGCCCCGCCGAGGCAGTAACCGTGGATCGCCGCGATCACAGGTTGAGGAAAAGCGGCGACGTGCTCGTAGACGTCTCCGGTCTCGCGGTAATACGCGGCAATCCCTGCCGGATCCTGCCGCGAGACCTCGTTCAGGTCGGCGCCCGCCGAGAACGCTCGCCCGGCACCGCAGAGGACGATGCAGCGGCTAGAGCGGGCCTCTTCGGAGCCGAGGGCGTCGAGTAGCTCCCGCTCGACCGCCGCGGAGATAGCGTTCAGCTTCTCCGGACGGTTGAGGACGAGCACGCAGGCCGACCTCTCGCGTCGCAGCTCGACGAACTCAGGCATGCGTGGCGAGGCGGTCGAGCTCTTCGTGGGGAACGCGAAGCTCGTCCGCCGCGAACCGAAGGAGGATCTCGCGCATCCGCTCCGGCGTCATCCACGAGCCTCCGAGCACAGCCTTGAGGCCAAGGCCGTCGACCAGCGCGACGAGCCGGTCCGCGACCTCATCCGGGGGAGCAATCGGTCGAAAGGTGCCATTTGCCGTCCCGGAACGCACGACGTCGAAGAAATAGCTCCGCCAGCGCGAATCGGTGCTCTCCGCCGCAGCGAGGAGCTCCGGCCGGTGGAGGATCCGGCCCCAGAGCTCGAGGAAGAACACCCATTCCTCCCGCTGGGGTCCCGGATACGGAATGGAAAGCTCGAGGAGCGTCGCAAGCCGGGAAAGATCGTCGGCCTCTCGTCCGAGCAGCTCGTCCATCCGAGCATAGGGCTGGTCGTTGGCCGACTCGAGCGCGGCGAGCAGAACGTCGTCCTTCGTCTCGAAGTAGTAGTGGACGGTGCCCGTCGAGGTCCCCGCCTCGCGCGCGATGTCGGCGATGCGCGTGGCCTCGACGCCTCTCCGCACGATCGCACGGCAGGCGGCCGCGAGGATCGCCTCCGCAGTGGGACGCTCCGTCCGCCTTCCCTCGATTGTCTTGTCCTGGGCGTCCATTCCGTTCTTCCGCCACCTTCCCTAACCTTGACCGTGTTGTGCAAGTCGAATCTAATGGCACCTGACTGACGCGTCAGTCAACCTGCGGATCCCCAGGAGGTAGACAAGGATGAGCAAGGAGCGAGACGGCAGCCCGTTCGAGCGCAAGCTCGGGCGAGACGATTTCCTCAAGCTGAGCGCTTTGACCGTAGGGTCGGGGGTCCTGGCCGCCTGCGGCGCCGAGGGCTCTTCCGCGCCCGAGCCCGGCGGCGGCACGACCACCCAGGCGGAGCGGCCGCCGATTTCGTCGGAGCCGGGAGACCTCGAGGTCTTCGAGTGGGCTGGCTACGAGTACCCCGCGTACGGCGGGAAGCGCGGGCAGCTGTGGCCATACGTCGACAAGTACGGCAAGCCGAAGTTCAGCTTCCTGACGAGCGACGACCAGGCGCTCGGGAAGGTCAGAGCCGGCTACCGGCCGGACATCGTTCATCCCTGCGTCGACTACACCGGCAACTGGGTCGAGATGGAGGTCGTCCAGCCCTGGGACCCCGCTCTGATTCCGAGCTTCAAGGAGCTCGACCCCGTGCTCGTGAAGGGAGGCCAGATCGACGGGCAGCAGTACTTCATCCCGGCCGATTGGGGCTTCTCCTCGCCGCTCTACCGCTCGGACAAGGTAGAGCCGAACGGTGAGGAGTCGTGGGAGCTCTTCTACGACGATCGCTACAAGGGGAAGATCTCGTGGTGGGACACCCCGCTCGAGAACTTCGTCATTTGGGGTTACGTCAACGGCGTCGGCGACCCATGGAAGATGACCGATGACGAGCTCGACGAAGCGAAGGACTTTCTCATCTCCAAGAAGAACCTCTGTCGCAACTTCTGGTCGTCGCAGACCGACCTCGACGCGGACATCGCCGCCGGCAACATCTGGATCGCCTACTCCTGGGCGGGCTCGTACGTCGCCGCCAAGGACGCCGGTCTGGATGTCGTGTACAGCGAGCCGAAGGAAGGTCGCCTGGGCTGGAACTGCGGCTTCGTCCTCATGAAGGAGACGGAGAACTTCCGCCACGCGCACGAGTTCATCGAGGGGTGGAGCTCCAAGGAATCGGCCGAGTGGATCATCAACAACTACGCCTACGGACACGCGAACACGGCCGTCGACCTCTCGAAGGTGCCGGAGGACTACGTCAAGGTGTTCCATCTCGACGACCCGAAGGCCCGCGAGGAGCCGAACGCCCACTACGCTCGGCCGGTGTCAACCGCGGATCGCGCCCGCTACGCGAGCCGCTGGGACGAGGTGAAGGCCGCGTAGGCGAGCGCCGGCGGCGCGACGTGGCTGTCGAAGCCCAGGAGATTGCCCGGCCGGAAACCAGGCGGAGAGCCCGCCGGGCCCGGCCGGGCTTCGTTACGACCGGCCTCCTGGCTCCGCCGGTGCTCTGGCTCGTCATCTTCTTCCTCGTTCCCGTCGTCCTGATCGCCCTCTACAGCGTCAACGTCTTCTCGCTCTATCCGGGCGGGCAGTACTTCACCCTCGACTCCTGGAAGAACTTCCTCGACGGCTCGCCCTTCCTCGACCTCTTCTGGAAGTCCGTGCGCATGTCGCTGATCGTCTCCGTCGCGGCCGTCCTCGCCGCGTACCCGATCGCGTACTTCATCGCGCTCGTCGCCTCCCGCCGGAAGTACGTGCTCCTCCTGCTCATCCTGACCCCGTTCCTCGTCAGCTACTTCCTCCGGCTGCTCGCCTGGAAGGTCATCCTCGGCGACCAGGGCGTGATCAACACCTTCCTCTACTGGACCGGGATCAGGGCGGAGGGAGACCCGGTGTCCTGGCTCATCTACAGCCAGTTCGCCGTCATCCTCACCCTGGTCTACGTCTACGTTCCCTTCGTGGCGCTGCCCATCTTCGTCTCGCTCGATTCGCTCGACCGGCGGCTCCTCGAGGCGGCCGCCGATCTCGGCGCCAGCCGTTGGCAGGCGTTTCGCAAGGTGACGCTCCCGCTGTCGTTCCCCGGCGTCATCGCCGCCTTCATCTTCGTCTTCATCCCGACGATCGGGGAGTACTTCACGCCGCTCCTGGTCGGCGGGGTGAACGGAACGATGTTCGGGAACGCAATCGCCGACCAGTTCGGCCAGAGCCTGAACTGGCTGAACGGCTCGGTCCTGTCGTTCTTCCTCCTCACCGTCGTTGCCCTTTTGCTCGCAGTCTTCGCCCGCTTCCTCACCGTGCGCCGGGTGGCGACCGGGTAGGACATGGAAATCGCGACCTCCCCCAACGGCACGCGGCTCCTGAAGGTGTGGTTCGCGATTCTGGTCGTCTTCCTCTACGCGCCGCTCCTGCTCCTCCTCATCTTCTCGTTCAACGACAACAACCTGCCTGTCTTTCCGCTCAGAGGCTTCACGACCGACGCCTACCGACAGTTCGTCTCCAACCCCGAGCTGAAGGCGTCGATCGTTACGAGTGTCAAGGTGGCTGCGCTCTCGAGCCTGGGCGCCATCATCCTTGGGCTACTCGCGTCCATCGTGCTCGTCAGGCGAGACTTCTTCGGCCGCGGGGGCGTCTCGGCTCTCCTGCTCAGCCCGCTGGTCGTCCCCTACATCGCACTGGCGATCGGACTCCTGGTCTTCTTCAACGAGGCGAGCCTGCCCCTCGGTATCAAGTCGATCGTGATGGGCCACATCGTCGTCTCGATCCCCTACGCGATCCTCATCCTCGTCCCGCGGCTCGAACGGCTTGACGCCCGCCTCGAGGAAGCTGCTCGCGATCTCGGAGCCGGCGCCTTGCAGACTTTCCGCCTCATCACCTTCCCCCTGCTCCTGCCGGCGCTCGTGTCCGCCTACCTCGTCGCGTTCGTTCTTTCCTTCGACGAGATCGTGATCGCGTACTTCGTCAATGGCCAGGTGACGACGTTCCCGCTCTACCTCTTCTCGACGCTGCGCTTCCCGACCCTCCTCCCGCAGGTCCTGGCGGTCGCCTGTGTGGTCATGGCGGCCTCGGCGTTCATCCTCATCGGAGCCGAGATCGCGCGGCGCGTGATCGAGCGCCGGCTTGGCACCGACCTCTCCGAGTCGGCGGCCGAACCCGCCTAGGTCAAGACCGGTTCGGGCTCTTTGTAAGACTCGGCAAGCACCGAGCCGTACTCCGCCGGCCACGTCAGGACGACGTTGCGCCCGGCCTCGAGCGGCGCGCCGCCCTCGTCGTTCATGCGGAAGCTGACTACCCGGCCCAGCTTCGTGTCGACGTGGAACTGTGTCAGCGAGCCGAGATAAACAACGTCCGCCAGGACGCCCTCCAGACGGGTGCCGCCCTCGGGCGCGGGTCGCTCGGCCGCGTCGATACGCACTCGCTCGGGCCGTACGGCCACCTTCAGCGTCTCCCCCTGCGAGCGGCCGGCCGTCGGGACGATGAGACGTTCCTTAGGAGAGACATGCGCGACCGCTTGGCCGTCGGTGACCTCGTCCACCCTCAGGTCGAGGGCGTTCAGCGAGCCGATGAAGTCGGCTACGAAAGCCGTCGTCGGACGCTCGTAGATCTCTCGAGGCCCGTCGACCTGCTCGGCGATGCCCTCGTTCATGACCGCGATCCGGTCTGACATCGCGAGTGCTTCTTCCTGGTCGTGCGTCACATAGACGAAGGTGGTCCCGAGCTCGCTTTGAATGCGCTTCAGCTCGAGTTGCATCTGTTTTCGCAGCTTGAGATCGAGGGCACCGAGCGGCTCGTCCAGGAGGAGCGCAGCGGGCCGGTTGACGAGCGCGCGCGCGAGTGCGACGCGTTGCTGCTGCCCGCCCGAGAGCTGTCCAGGTTTGCGCTTCTCGAGCCCCTCGAGCCTGACGACGCGGAGCATCTCCTCGACGCGCTGCTTCTGCTCCCCCTTCGGCACCCGCTTGAGCCGGAGTGCGAACGCAACATTGTCGAAGATCGACATGTGTGGGAAGAGGGCGTAGTGCTGGAAGACCATGTTCACGTTGCGACGGTTCGGGGGGGTGTCGGTCACATCGGTCCCCCGCAGGAGAATGCCTCCTTCGTCCGGCACCTCGAAACCCGCGATCATGCGAAGCGTCGTAGTCTTGCCACAGCCGCTCGGGCCGAGGAGAGAGAAGAACTCGCCTTCCCTGATATCGATCGAGAGGGTGCGCACCGCTTCGACTTTCCCGAAGCGCTTGCTGACGTTCTCCAGGGAGATGCCTACGGGATCGGCCACGCGCCGAGTCTAACGCAGGTGATTTCCCTGCTAAAACCCCTCACGCGGATGAGACCCACGGCGCGGACTCGCGGGGACCTGCTCGTAGCGGGCGGCGCGGTCGTCATCCTCGCTGCAAGCGCCGATGTCGCGCAGACGGTGCAGGATCGCTTCGCCGTCGATCTCGCGGGTCTCGGCGCCCTCGAGCGGGCCGGGGCCACCCTCTGGGATCTCCGACCTCTCGGCACCGCGGTCTTCGCTGTGGGGGCCATCGGCGCCCTTGCAGGCCTCGGCGAACCCGCCGGCCGGCTCGAGCGCCTGCACGAATTCATGCGGAACGGCGTCGCAATCCTGGCGGCCGCGCACGCGGCACTCGCGCTCGTCGTGCTCGGTCTCGCGATCTGGGTCGGGACCGTGGGCGAAGTTGGAGACAGCGGAGAGCTCGGCTTCGTCTACTCGGGGAGCGACCGCGCTGTCACGCTCGCCACGCAGCTTGTCGGCTGGATCCCGTTGACGGGGCTACTCGTGCTGGTTGTCGTTGTCGCCACCCGCTCCGAGCAAGCTGAGGAAGAGCCCAAGCCTGAGAGCAGTGACGCTTCGCTCTCGGAGGAGCTGGAAGCGCTCTGGCAGGAGCGACTGGCCCACGGCCCGAGACGGGAACGCGCCCGCAACCTCCTCAGCCGCATCAAGGCGCTGGAGAGCGCAGGGGATCATGAGAAGGCCCGCGAGCTCGCGGACGAGCTGAGGAATCTCTAGGAGGGTTTGGCGGAGCGTCACTCGTCGCCGGGACGGGACGGTCGTACCGAGGCAAGGACGCAGGGAGCCCTCGTATCGACTTTAGATACGGGGGCGACCGAGGACACAGCCTCGGGGCGAGCGGCGCGCCTCCGGCGGCACAGAT
>Ga0209887_1000066_pt1 | contig 27858 bp, 25 predicted proteins | sample GWRWN1_30_40_FD_187230 | JGI IMG/M metagenome (GOLD analysis project Ga0209887, IMG submission 187230) | Riverbed sediment microbial communities from areas with no vegetation in Columbia River, Washington, USA - GW-RW N1_30_40 (SPAdes)... | ecosystem: Environmental > Aquatic > Freshwater > River...
CCGAGCGTCGTGCGCTCCGCGCCGATGGTGAGCGCGACGAGGGCGCTGCGCTCGCCCGGAAGCTCGAGCGGCGGCGTGAGTGCCCGGAGAAGAGCAAAAGCCTCGAGGTCGACGCCGACGAGACGAAGTCCGGCCTGCTTGCAGGCGATCGCGAACGAGTCGACGAGCTCGCGGTATGCAACCACCAGGAGGACGCGCTTCTTGTTGACTCCGTCCTCGACCGTCTCCGACAACACCTGGAAGTCGAGCATGGCCTGGTCGACGGGAATCGGTAGAGCCTCCTGCGCCCGGAAGCGCACTGCGTTGGCGAGCTGCCTCGGGTCTTCGATCCCCGTTACCTCGATCGTGCGGACGCCGATGCGGTTGTTCGCGATCCCGACTCGCACCGCCCGCTTCGGCAGCTTGTGCTTCTTGAAGAAGGCCTTGAGCTCGTTGGCGAGCGCGACGATGTCGCGCACCTCGCCGCCGAGCACGATCCCGCGCGGAATCGGCTGGCGAGCGACCTGCAGCAGCTTCGCCGAGCCGTTGACCTCGACGCAGGCTGCCGAAAGCTGCGAGGCCCCGATCTTCAGTCCCACGATCTGCCGCGCCACTTAGCCCCCCGCGACCCGCAGGCCCCCCGGGGGAGCCTCCTGCTGGGCGTCGACGGTGGCGATCCCGGCTCGCTGCAGCAGCCCGAGTAGCTGGTCGGGCCGGCTCGAGCGGGCCATCGCGGTCTCCTGCGTGATGATCCCGCGGCTGACGAGATCCACGAAGGCCTGCTCCAGGGTCTGCATACCCTTGTTCGAGCCGGTCTGCATGACCGAGTAGATCTGCTCGACCTTCGCCTGGCGGATCAGGTTCCGCACGGCGTCGTCGGGCAGGAGGATCTCGCAGGCGGCGACACGGCTTTGGCCGTCGACCGTCGGCACGAGGGTCTGCGTGACGATTCCCTGAAGCGTCGACGCGATCTGAACGCGGACCTGCTCCTGCTGGGCGCCGGGGAAGACGTCGATCAGGCGGTCGATCGTGGACGGCGCGTCCTGCGTATGCAGGGTCGCGAAGACGAGGTGACCGGTCTCTGCCGCCGTCAGGGCGGTCGAGATCGTCTCGAGGTCGCGCATCTCCCCCAGGAGAATCACGTCCGGGTCCTGGCGGAGCGCTCCGCGAAGCGCCTCGCCGAAGCTCGTGGCGTCGGGGCCGATCTCTCGCTGATTCACGAGGCAGCCTTTGTGGCGGTGGAGGAACTCGATCGGATCCTCGATCGTCATGATGTGGTCGTCTCGCGAGCGGTTGATCTCGTCGATGACCGCCGCGAGGGTTGTCGACTTACCCGAGCCGGTCGGGCCGGTCACCAGGACGAGCCCGCGTGGCTTCTTGGCCAGCTCGTGAAGCTGGGCCGGGAGACCGAGATCCTCCAGCGTCTTCAGCTCCGTGGGGATCATGCGGAAGGCGGCCCCCAGGCTCTCGCGCTGGAAATAGACGTTGACGCGGAAGCGCGCGAGGCCTGGAATCGAATGCGAGACGTCGATCTGCCGCTTGACCTCGAGGTGTTTCTGCTGCTCGGTGGAGAGGATGCGGTAGAGGAGGCGCTGGGTGTCGTCCGGCGTCAGGCGCGGAAACTCTTCGATCCTCCGCAGCCGGCCGTTGAGCCTGATCACCGGCGCGGAGCCGGTCGACACGTGCAAATCGGACGCGCCGAGCGCGACCATGTGCTCGAGCAGGTCGTCGATCGAAAAAGTGGCAGTGTCGGGCCGAGACGCTTCCATGAGCTCCCTTCGTCCGACTCATCGGCAGCGGCCGCCCACTTCTAAAGAGCCCTGCAAGATCCCCCGTTCGAGGGGACGCAGCGCACGCTCCAAAGGCCGATACACCTGCGTGAGCCACCGCACGCCTTAGCTCGATCAAAGGAGGAGTCCGCACATGATTCAGAGGCTCAGCAAGCGGGTCACGCAGAAGGAGAGTCAGGGGGGCTTCACCCTCATCGAGCTCCTTGTCGTGATCATCATCATCGGGATCCTGCTCGCAATCGCGATCCCGTCGTATCTCAGCTTCCGGGGACGCGCCGAGAAGTCCGCCGCACAGGCAGACGTTCGCGCCGCCATCCCGGGTGTGGAGGCGTACTACGCCGACCACAACACGTACTCGACCCTTACGTCCGCGGTCCTCAAGGTCTCGTACGACCAGGGGATCAAGAACGTAAACGTCGTTCGCGCGACCGCTACCTCGTACTGCATCCAGAGCACGGTCGGCCAGAACACGTACAAGAAGGGCGGCCCTGCGGCCGACATCACGTCGGGCGCCTGCTAGTTCGGGCTCAGCCTTTTGCTCGAGAGGGCGCGGGAGACCGCGCCCTTTCTTGTTAAGCGGAAAGGCCTGACTGCCGATAGGACAGGCATGGCGTCTCAGCTACGGCTGCACGTACTTCTTCCCGTCGCCGTCCTGGCCATTCTCGGCCTGGGCGTCGGAGCTTTTGCGACTACCCGGAACACTCCGGGGACGAGCGATGCCGACGCCGTGGCGGCGCGAATCGCGGCCAAGCAGAACGACAAGACCCAGAAGCCTTCGAAGCCGGCCGCGAACCCGAGCCCTCAGGTGTCGCCGCTCGTAAGTGGGCTCCGCCAGCACTCGGTGGTCGTCGTCCTCTTCTACGCGCCCGGCGACGACTACGACACGATCCAGGCTCGGGAGACCCGGGCCGGCGCCCTTGCGGCGAAGGCCGGCTTCCTCGCCCTGAACGTGACCAACAACCGACAGGTAGCTGCGCTTGCAGCGGAGTACGACGTCCGCGAGGCCCCTGCGACGCTCATCTTCACGCGAGGCCCACGGGTCGCCTTCCGCGTGGCCGGATACATGGACCGCCAGGCAGTGGCGCAAGCCGCCGCCGACGCTCGACGGTGAGCGTCCCTCGCCTTCGCTCGCTCCGTGTCATTCTGGACGCGCCAGCGTTCCCACGAGCCCCCTTCTTCGGTGCGGGGAAACCTCCCGGTTCCCCCGCGCCCCGTCCCCTCGCTCATAGGCCGGTTGGCCTATGAGCGAGCCCGCCCCAACGGTCGAAACGCTCACGGGAGATGAGCTCGACCGCCGCTCAGCGCGCAAGGACGGGCGCGAGATCGTCGCTCTCCGGTGCGTGCAGGCGAACGGGGGCTTCGCGATCGAGTGCGACGTCTACCCGGTGGACGGCCTGCGCGTAGAGCCCTTGCGCCCCGGGCCGTATCGCTTCGCCAGCCGCGAGGAAGCGAATGCCTTCATCGCCGAGGCTGTCCGCGCGCTCGAGTACCTCGGCTGCGAAGTGTCCTAGGCTGAGAGCCGATGGAGTGACGACCGCCGTCCTCGCGGTGCCCCTCGTGGTGGCCTCGCTCCTCCGAGGTCGATCTCGCGCGTATTGACGCCTCCGGGAAAGTGCGCCAGCACTTTTCCGGATAACTAGACGACTACGCGGGCGAGCTCTTCGAGGGAGGTCAGCCCTGACGTCACCTTGGCCAGGCCGTCGTCCCAGAGCATCTTCATCCCGGCCTCGAGCGCGGCCCGCTCGATGTCCTCGCGGCTTGCGTGCTGGGAAGCGAGACGGCTCAGGTCCTCCGACATGATCATGAGCTGGTAGATGCCCACACGGCCTTTGTAGCCAGTCTGGTTGCACCTTGGGCAACCGCGCTTGCGATAGAGGCCGACACCGTCCGCCGCAGCGGCCTGCTCGGCCGTGAAGCGGGCGTCGAGCATCTCCTGCTGGGTGGCCATGTACATCTCGCAGCAGTGGGTGCAGAGCTTGCGGACGAGCCGCTGAGCGAGCACCGCCGTGACTGCGGAGCCAGTGAGGAAGGGCTCGACCCCCATCTCGTTCAGGCGCGTGAGCGCGCTCGGAGCGTCGTTCGTGTGGAGGGTCGAGAGAACGAAATGGCCGGTGAGAGCGGCCTCGATGGAGATCTTGGCGGTCTCCACGTCGCGGATCTCGCCCACCATCAAGACATCGGGGTCGGAACGGAGGATCGAGCGCAAGGAGGAGGCGAACGTCAGGCCTGCCTTCGGGTTGACCTGGATCTGATTCAGGCCGGCCAATCGGTACTCGACCGGGTCCTCGACCGTGATGATGTTGATCTCCGGCCGGTTCATCTCGGTCAGCGCCGCGTAGAGCGTCGTCGACTTACCCGAGCCCGTAGGCCCCGTGACGAGGAGGGCGCCGGTCGGCTTGCGAATGATGTCCTCGAACTGCGCGCGCATCTCGTCCGAGAGCCCGAGCTCCGTCAGCGTCGGGGCCCGTTTGGACTTGTCGAGGAGGCGCATGACCACGCCCTCGCCCTCGACCGTCGGGAGGACGGCGACGCGGATGTCGAGGAGGCGGCCGGCGGCCTTCGCGTTCAGCGAGATGCGGCCGTCCTGCGGCTTGCGCCGCTCGGCGATGTCGAGCTTCGCGAGGACCTTGAGGCGGGTCGTCACTCCGGGCGCGAGGCGCTTCGGGATCCGCTGCACTTCGTGCAGGACGCCGTCGATGCGGAGCCGGACGACGAGCGCGTCGTCCTGGGGATCGAAATGGAGATCGCTGGCCCCGTCTTCGGCTGCCTGGAGGATGATCGAGTTGACCAGGCGCACGAGGGGCGCGTCGGAAACGCCGTCGTCCGCCTCCAGGTCGTCGCTGTCGCCCGCTTCCGCCTCATCCAGCTCATCCTCTACGAGAGCCGCGCGCTCCCAGGCCTCGGTGGCGCGGACGATGCGCTTGAGCTCGAGCTCGATGTCCTCGGGGGGCGCAACCCCGATCTCGAGCGTGTGCCGAGTGGCGATGCGCAGCTCATCGATCGCCTGGACGTTCGTCGGGTCGGCGACGGCGACGTAGAGCCGGTTTTCTTCGAGCTTGTACGGGATGGCGACCGCGCGCTCGAGCACGTGTGTCGGAATGGACTGAGCAGCAGCCTTGTCGACTCCCTCCGCCGCGAGATCGACGGTCGGAAGATGCGAGTGGTCGGCCTGGATCCGCCCCAGTGAACTCTTCGCGGTGGCGGGCGGGGTTTCCGCGACGGGCTGGGCGAGCCGTTCGTCGACGAGCGCCTCGGCGATCGACCCGGTGCCCGCCCGCGAGCGAGCCGCAGCCAGCCGGTCAGGCGCTACAAGGCCGGTAGTCTCGAGCAGGTCGGCGACGAGCTCGGTGACCGGGTTCGGCGAGATACCCGCCCCTGGAGGCGGGGTCGGCCGAGCGGACGAGGTCTCCTCGCCCTCGGCGGGAACGCCGCGCAGGTTGGGCAGGTCGTCGAACTCCACCTAATCGGGTTATCGGCAGAAAAGCCACTCCCCTGATGGGTGAGCAGCTCTTAGAAAAGGCCCAGATATGCGGAGAGAACGGCGTCGCCGGCGAACAAGGCGACCAGGGCCCCGAAAGCGAGGAACGGCCCGAACGGGATGTACATCTTGCGCGCGCCGAGCCCGTGCCTGGCGAAGAGCACGGTCGAGAAGACGAGAGCGGCGAGCATGCCGACCATCATCCCCACGGAGACAGCCTTCCCCAGCCCGGCGCCGAGCAGGAGCGCCAGCTTCACATCTCCCATGCCCATTCCCTTCGGGTAGGCGACGAGAGCGAGGAAGAGGAAGAGCGAGGCTCCGAGCGAGCAGGCGACCCACTCGACCGTGCGGCCCGGCTCGAGCGCGATGTTGGCGGCGAGCACGACTGCGAAGGACGGGAGCACGATCAGGTCGGGGAGGATGCGCCGCTCGGCGTCGATGGCGGAGAGGACGACCAGCGCAGCGCAGAAGTACGCGGCGACCAGAGCGTGTCCAGAAAGGCCAAAGCGCAGGAACGAGGCTGCGATCAGGAGCGCGGTGGCCAGCTCGACCGCGGGATAGCGCCAGCCGATGCGCGTGCCGCAAGAGCGGCAGCGGCCACGCAGGGCGGCGTAGGACACCAGCGGGACGTTGTCGTGCCACGCGATCTCCGAGCCGCACGTGGGACACGCCGAGCGCGGCTTGACGAGCGAGCGCCGTTCGGGCAGCCGCGCAGCGACGACGTTCAGGAAGCTTCCGAGCGCGAGCGCTGGTGCGAAGACGAGTGCGGCGAGGGCTACGTCCATCGCCTAACTATCGGCGGACCCGGTCGCGACCTTAGCCGCTGTAGAGCTTCGGCGCGTTCGGCTGCGCGTAGACGGCGGGGTTGCCCGGCATGCCGGCGGGCACCGTCTGGATGACCGGAAAGCTGTCGCTCGAGACGTTGTTCGAGAAGACGATGTAGCTTCCGACGAGCGGGCCGTCCGTCTTCGCATTGTTGAGGAAGTTCACCCCGTTCGTCGCGTAGATGCCGCCCTGGAGCTGGGAGCTCGTGGCGAGCTCGACGCTGAAGCCGGAGGGGACCTGCTCGCCGCCATTTCCGTTCGCGCCGTTTCCGCCGACAACGAACGTGAGCATCTCCTTGTTCGGATCCCAGGCCGAGAAGTCGCACTCCGACGCCGAAACGCCGCCGCAGAGCTTGCCGTCCAACCTCAGCGTCCCGGATACGTAGATCGTCGCGCGCCCGTTGTATTGGTTCAGCGAGTTGTTGGTCATCTTCAGGCTGCCGTCGATGAACATCGTTCCGTAGGCCGTGAGGGTCTTCGAGGTCGCGTCCCAAGCGAGCTCCCCGGTCGGATACTGCGTGCAGATGGGGGCCGTCTGGCCCGAATAGCTCGGCGGCGGCAGGCAGCCGGACGGCGAGCGCGCCGGTCCGATGCGACAGCTATACGAGCTCGCGGGCGTGAGCTCGAAGGGCGTCGAGACGCTCCCGTTCGTCGACGGGCTGCGAACGGTATTCGTGTCCCACACCGGGGTCGTGCCGCTCTTCGCGCCGTTCGTCGAGCTGCAGTCGATCGACGGGCCCGGAGAGGCGTTCGTGTACCAGGTGTCCCAATCCACGGCGGGCGCTGCGATTTGGGGGATCGAGCCCGCGGCCGTCGTCACGCCGATTGTCGAGCCATCGGGGAGCCTCGAGTAGACGTGATCCCAGTCGGAGCAGTTGGCGTGCCCGGTAGACGGGCTCCACGCCTGGTTGGCGTATTGGCAGTACTGGCCGCCCGAGCCGCCGACGTACGTCTCGACGCGCGTGCTCATGCTCGTGGACGCGCCCACAGCGGCATTGGTGTTCAGATGGAGGGTGCCGAGGACGATCAGAGGCTGGGACGTGACCGACACGTTGTTGTTCAGGCAGAGGTTGCCGCTGACGTAGAGCCGGGAGCCGCCGGAAACGTTGTTGTTCATGGTCTGATCGCAACCGCCCGGCGTGCCCGTCCGTGTCGAAAAGACGTAGTTCCAGGCAGGGTTGTTGAGCGGCTGGGCAAGTGACGGCGTCACCGGCACCTGGGCCGAGAGCGTCCGCAGGACGTCCGAGGCGTTCTTCCCGGTCGGATTCTTGATCCTGCCCGTCGACGTGACCGCCCACGTCTGCGTCGCCTGGTTCAGCGTCCCGGACCACGTGACCGTTCCGTCGGGATAGGTGCTGGTCGTCTGCGGCAGGAGGTCACCCTTCAGCGCGTTGTTCTCGGGCCGCGACAAGATGGCCATCATCTCGTTGACCCCGGCTTCGGCAAGGTCGTAGGCGGCCGACTTGTCGTCGGAATACGCCGCCGTGCGGGCATTCGTTGACGAGTAGTAGATCAGCGCCGTCCCCGTCATCGTGAGGACACCGAGCACGCCGATTGCCATGACCAGCGTGATGCCGTCTTGCCTTCGTAAAAGGCGCCGCAAAGAGCTCATGTGTTTTGTCCCGTGGTTGTTGACGCTATTGGCGCAGGGTGTTTCTCAAGACGATGTCGTCCACCAGGCGCCATTGCTTCCATCCCTCGTTCGGGTACACGTTCACCGGGAAGTCGACGTGGAGCAGCCCGCGGCTCGAAGCGGAGGGCCCCGTGTACCTGAAGGGATCGTCCGTGGTGAGGTAATCCGCGACGGGCACGGTGACGGTCGACTGCGTCCTTCGAACCTTCCAGCGGTTCGTGCCGGCCGAGATCGTGTCGTAGACGACGCTGATGTTCTGCCCCTTGGCGCTCGGACACTGCGAGGGGAGAGAGACGGTGATCGAGGCGACGTTGCCATCCCCGTCCCCGTCGGCCCCCGGGACGATGGAGTCGGCGCAGTGGAGCTCACGCCGCATCCGATCGAGGGCGAGACGCGCCTCCTGCTGGGCCTGGAAGCGGCGGTTCATGTCCAGCTCGGCCTTGGCGCCCGAGCTGAAGAGCTGCGTGAGGGCCGTGACGATGAAGAGGAAGATCGACAGGACGACGATCAGCTCGACGAGCGTGTACCCGTCCCGGCCTCGCAGGCGCCGGGCGAACCGGCGGAGGCTCACTTCGTGTTTGCCTCGACGTAGGCGAGCGCGCGGCGCGCGACCACCTCGCTGCGCGCACCGAAGTCGAAGCGTCGCACGAGGCTCTGATCGACCTTGATCAGGATGCGAAGGGCTTCGGCTCCGTCGTGCCAGCCGAACCGTGCTCCGGTGACGATCCACGCGTGCTGGTAGAGCCAGTAGTTGACGAGCTTGTTCGTCGGCTTGGACATGGCGTCCATGCTCCGCGCGAGCATCCGCGCGCGTGCGGGCAGCGTCAACTCGTCTGTGGGCTCTGTCGGTGCGCCGCGTACCTCGAAGTCGGGCTCCCGGGTCTCGGCGGGCTCGGGAGCAGGCTGAGTTTCCGTGGTGGTCGAAGTGGTTGTGGTTGTTGCCGTCGTCGTCGGGCTGGTGCTCGTGGTCTCCTGCGGCTGCTCGTGCTCCGCGCGCCACTCGCTCAGAGAGAGGATGCGCGTGCCGGGGTAGGGAGCCTCGTTCTCAGGAAGACCCCGTTCGCCGTAGGCGGAGTTCTTGGAGAGGCGAAGAGTCACCGTCGGGGCGCCGTTGTCGACGACGCGAGCGCCGGCACGGGGGCTCTGGTAGGCGACGGAGTTGGCGGCGTAGCCCTGGACGGAGCCCTGGACGCGCCACGCAAGACCCGAGTCCTGGAGGATCCCCTTCGCGAATACGTATGCCTTGCCGCGCACGTCCGGGACGGTGAGGAGCGTCGGTTTCGCAGCCTGCGAGGCGACGGTTTGCGTGGGAGTGGCCGCCTTCTTTTCGGCCGCGAGCGTGAACGTCGCCGCGCCCAGCAGCCAGATGACCGTGAGGGCGAGCAGGCGAGGAAGAAGCGCAGCAAAACGGGCCGCCATACCCGTTTCCATCGGCAACCTTGGCCGGAAAGTCAAGCCCCTAGCGGGTAAATGTGACGACGTTGCCGGAGAACGGGTCGCTGCCTTCGCCGATCACCGTGAAGACCTGACCACGCGGCTTCGCCCGGCGCTGCGGCGTCGGAGAGTCCTGCCAGCTGAAAGCCACACCTGCAAAGGACTCGAACCACGACTCCTCCTGCGGATAGGAGACAGCCGGAGCGAGCTGGAGGTGGAGATGTGGCCCGGTGGAGTGACCGGTCGACCCCACCAGTCCGACGGGCTGACCGGCGGCGAGCGCGGCGCCCGGGTGGACCGTCGGCTCGAGGTAGGAAAGGTGGCAGTACGTGTACTCGGTGCCGGTCTCGAGCTGGATCGTGAGGCCGATCCCGCACTTCCCGCTCCCGTCGGCATACGTGGCCATGACGAAGGAATCGGCCAGCGCGTAGAGCGGCGAGCCTTCGGGGGCAGCGATATCGGCGGCCGGGTAGTCGTGATGGCGGTGTCCGACGGAGACGACACTCGGCCCACCGCCGACGGGGAACACATAGCCCGCGATCGAGCCCGGAGCGCCGAGAGCGGCGGTGGCTGGATCGGCAACTGCGGCAGCGGCGAGCTGATCCTCGAGGTTGGTCACGGCTGCGACGGCCGCGTCGAGCTCGGCCCGGCGCCGATCGATGTCTTCGGCCGTTTGCTTCCGGGCGCGCTCCAGCGCGGAGATCCGGCTCTCGAGCTCCTGGAAAGTGTCGGTGGAAATGCTGGGATCTCCCGCCCTCTCGGCAAGGATCAGCGCCTTGCGCTCGAGCCGCTCGGCCTTGTCTTCACCTGAAGGAATCAGGCGCTGCGCCCGCGTGATCTCCTTGCGGGCATCCGCGAGCTGCTCCTCCAACATCGCGAGCCGGTAGTCCACCGCGCCCAAGCCCAGTCCGGCGGCGAAGCCTGCGTCGCCGGAGTCGAGGTCGGCCGCGAGGCTCAGGATCTCATCGACGTACCACTGCGCATGGTTGTAGGCAAAGACGGCGCGCGAGATGTCGGTGTGGGCTCCCGCGGCGGCGAGGTAGCGCCCGGCGGAGTAGACGGCGTCCTCGGGATCCCAGGGATTGGCGACTCCGTCGCCGTCGGCGTCCGTGCCCCAGCGGTCCCAGGTGGAGGGCATGAATTGCATCCAGCCCACGGCCCCCGCCGAGCTCGGTCCCATGTTCTGGCCGAAGTTCGACTCCACCTTGTTGATGGCGCCGAGGACCTGCCACGGCACGCCGTAGGCGGCGCCGGCGCGCTGCCAGAGGTCGCGCAGCTCGTCGTAGGAGAGGACTGCGGGCTGCGCCGGAGGAGTCGAAAGGGCGACCGGAAAAGCGACATCCCCGGGGCGGTTCGGCTGCTCGTAGCTCGGAAGCTTCTGCACGGCCTGCTGCTCCGCCTGCTCGGCGACGGGCGAGACAATCGTGAACGTGCGGGCGCCCGCCTGGGAGGCGGCCACGCAAACGACGGCCACGACCGCCAGGATGGCGCCGAAGCGCCTCATCGATCCGGCGACGCGAGCCGCAGACGCACCTCGTTGCCCTCCTCAGGCTCTGTCGCTTCCCCCGATTGCGCAGGCTCGGCCTCGACGGCGGCCTTCTCGGCTGCGCTCTTTCGCCGGAGGGCGTGCTGCACGGCGATCTCGAAGTCGTGCCGGTTGCTGGCCGCGTTCCCGGCGGTCTCTTCGTCCACCAGCCCCTCGAGCACGAGCTGGACGAGGTGCTGCGAGAAGCTCTGCATCTTGTGGAAGTCGCCGTCCTCGATCGCCTCCGTGATCTCGTCGGAGCGACCCTCGCGGATGAGATCGGCGATCCGTGCCGTGTTGACCATCACCTCGACGGCGGCCACGCGGCCGCCGCTGGTCTTCGGCAGGAGGCGCTGGCTCACCACGCCGCGGAGCACGCCCGCGAGCACCTGGCGCACCATGTCGTGCTTGCCGGGCGGGAAGAACTCGACGAGGCGGCCGATCGTCTCCGCCGCGTCGATTGTGTGCATCGTCGAGAGGACGAAGTGGCCGGACTCGGCCGCCCGGAGGGCGGCCTGGGCGGACTCCTCGTCACGGAGCTCGCCGAGCAGGATGACGTCTGGGTCCTGGCGCAGGACGCGACGAAGCCCTTCCGAGTACGAGTCGGTGTCGATGCCGACCTCGCGCTGATTGACGATGCAGCCCCAGTCGTCGTGGACGAACTCGATCGGGTCCTCGATCGTGACGATGTGGTGCTTCCGACCGCGATTGATCGAGTTGATCATCGTCGCGAGCGTCGTCGACTTCCCCGAGCCGGTCGCGCCAGTCACGAGCACGAGCCCGCGATGCTCGTCAGCAAGCGCCTTCACGCCCTCCGGCAGGCCGAGCTTGTCGAAGCTCGGGATCTCTTTCGGGATGAAGCGGAAGGCGAACGAGATGGCTCCGCGCTGGCGGAATCCGTTGACGCGGAAGCGGCCGAGCCCCTCCGCCATGTAGGCGGTGTCGAGCTCCCCGTGCGTGAAGAAGGCCTCCCGCTTGGCAGGCGTCAGCTCAGTCACGAGGGCGACGATGGTCTCGAGGTCGCTGTCGCTCAGGAGCCGCTCCTCGAGGGGAACGAGCTCTCCGTCCACGCGCGCCATCGCCGGCGATGCGACCTTGAGGTGCATGTCGCTGCCGCCGAGCTCGATGACTCGTGCCAGTAGGCCGTCCAAATCCATAAGGCGCCATCTGGCCTATCGGCGGCCTGCTGGGGGCTCGCTACCCCTCAATGGGGGAAGGATCGGCGGTGCCGCTCCGAGCCAGGGAGCCCTTCGGCCGGCTCGCTACAATGCGCGGGCTCGCGGGGGAGTTCCCGAGTGGCCAAAGGGGACGGGCTGTAAACCCGTTGGCTCAGCCTTCAGAGGTTCGAATCCTCTCTCCCCCATGACCCCGCCCCTAGGGCTCCGTGTGGACGACGACCTCCGCGATGCTCGGCTGCGCGCGGCGGATTCTCTCCTCGACCTCGCTCGCTCGCGCATGCGCCTCGGCCAGCGGACGCTCCGGCTCCATGCCCACCGTTAGGAACGCGACCAGGCCGACCTCGGTGTTCAACAGCCGCAGCTCGCGCGGCTCCTCGCCGGTGACCGAGCGGACGATCTCCCGAATCTCCTCAGCGGCTCTGGAGCTGTCGCCCTGGGCGAGAGGGCGGCCGGCGGCCGGCTCCTTCAACGGCTCGAGGTGGGTCTGGACGGCGTCCACCTCGGGAAGAGACGCGAGGATCTCGTGCTCGACAGTGGAAGCGACCTCATGCGCCTGCTCCAGGGAGAGCTCGCCCGGCAGCTTCAGATGGAGCGAGACCTCGATGCGGTCTCCTACCTCGAGGATGACGATGTTGTGCACCTCCTGCACGCGCGGGTCTCGAACGGCCGCCGCGTACGCGCGCTCCCGTAGGGCTTCCGCCTCTTGGGGCTCGACGTGGACGACCACGTCCGCGCCGGGCACAACGCGCTCGACAGCCTCCTCGATGGCGTCCGCGACAGCGTGGCCTTGCTCCACCGCGGCCGCCGAGGGAACGGCCACGACGACATCGGCGAAATGACGGCCCGCCGCGCGGCGCATGCGCAGCCGGCGGAGCTGGACGCGAGGACCAAGCTCCTCGATCGCAGCCTGAGCGGCATCTCTCTCGCGGGCGGGAACGCGATCCATCAGGACGTCGACGTTCGTCTTCATCAGGCGGCTCGCGGCTGCGAGGACGAGGACGCTGACGAAGAGGGCCGCCACCGCATCGCCCTGCGGATGGCCCGCGCGGACCACGAGCAATCCCACGAGCACGGCCGTCGAGCCCGCGAAGTCGCTCACGAAGTGCAAGGCGCTCGCCGCGAACGCCGCGCTGGCGTACCGGCGCGCCGCGCGCGCCGACACGGACGCGCGGCTGACGTCGACGGCTATGACGATCCCGATTACCGACAAAGCGATCCAGTCGACGGTGACGTGGCCGCCTCCCTCGACCAGCCGCACGATCGCGCCCCCGGCGATGGCGAGCGAGATCAGGACGAGCAGCGCGGCCTCCGCGAGCGCTCCAAGGTGCTCCGCCTTGCCGTGCCCGTAGGGATGGCCCGGGTCGGCCGGGCGACCTGCGACGCCGACGGCGAAGAACGTGAGGAGCGCGGCCACCAGGTCCGTGCCTGAGTGGGCTGCCTCGGAGAGGAGGCCGAGGCTGCCGGCGTGGATCCCGGCCGCCACCTTGAGGCCGATGAGGGCCAGGGCCGCGAAGACCGAGACGAGAGCGGTGCGCCGCTGCGGCGACATGCGACACAGTGTGCACCGCGAGCGTGGCTATCCTCCAAGGATGGCCCAGCCCCCCAAGGCGGACGGCCCCTATGAAGTCCTCTGCCCTCACTGCAACAAGCGGTTCGAGGCGCAGCTCCTGAGCGGCGAGTCGGACCGCCATCAAGGCTTCAAGTGCCCGCATTGCCGGCTCTTCATCGCCTACGCCCGGGCGGAGGAGCAGGACCGGGTCGAGCGGCAGTAAGGCTCGGAAGCCTCCTAGCTCAAGGGGCCCGAGGCGTAACCCGATAGAGGGAGCGTGGCAGTCGCCGCCCGCTCCGATCGTCTCGCCCGCACGCGAGCGGTCACACTCGCTCGCGTCAAGCCCCTGCACTGGCTGGGAGCGATCGTCGCGGCCAGCTTCGTCGTTCGCACCCTGACCGGCTGGCTGCGCGCCAGTCCCGTCTACTTCCCCGACGAGTACATCTACTCGGAGCTGGGACGTTCGCTCGCCGAGCACGGACGTCTCCTCGTGCGTGGGTCGGCCGCGCACTTCCCGGCCGTGCTCCAGCCGCTCCTGACCGCGCCGGCCTGGCTCGCGGGCGACGTCGAGACGTCGTTCCGGCTCGTCCAACTCGAGGGGGCCTTCGTCATGTCGCTCGCAGCGGTGCCTGTCTACCTCCTCGCCCGCCGGCTCGATCTCAGCGCCGGTCCCGCCCTCGCGATCGCCGCCCTCTCCCTTGCGGTGCCGGACATGCTCTACGCCGGCTGGGTGCTCGCCGACCCCTTCGCCTACCCGCTCGCCCTCTCCGCGCTGGCCGCCGGGGTGTCCGCGCTCGCGCGTCCGTCCCGACGCTCTCAGGTGGCCTTCGTGGCGTTCGCGGGGCTCGCGACGCTCGCGCGTGTGCAGTTCGTCGTCCTCCCCGCATGCTTTCTGCTGGCCTCAGTGGCCCTCGGATTGCGGGAGCGCCGGCTCAGGCAGACCCTCACGGAGCAGCGGCTTGCCTTCGGTCTCTTCGCGCTCGCTCTGATTCCGTTCGCCGTGGCCGGCCCCGACGCGCTCCTCGGCTACTACCGCGGCGTCCTCGACCTCGGGCTCGACCCACTCGCGATCGGGAAATGGGCCGCCGCGGACGCGATGCTCGTCCTCTACTCCTCGGGCTGGGTGCTCGCTCCCGGCGCGGTCCTCGGCCTGGCGCTCGCCGTGTGGCGCCCGCGCTCGCGAGCCGAGCTCGCCTTCGGCGTCCTCGCCTCGCTGTTCTCGCTCGCCGTCCTCTTCCAGGCCGGCCTGTACGCCGCGAACGGAGCCGACCGTATCCAGGAGCGCTACTTCTTCTATGTCCTGCCGCTCGCGTTTCTCGCGTTCGGGCTCTTCGCCTCACGCGGGTGGCCGCACCGCGTTCCCCACGCTCTTCTGGCCGGAGCCCTGATCGCGGTTTCCGCCCGCGTCCCGCTCGCGGGTTTCGCCGCCTCCGACGGGCGCAGCAACTCGCCGCTGCTCTTCTCCGCCGGGGAGCTCGAGAATCTGATCGGCGACACGGGCCTCGCGTCCCTCGCCATCGCGGCTACTGTCGCGCTCCTTTCCCTCGCTGCGGCGCTACTCGGCTTCCGGCCGCGGCGCGCGACGGGGGTTGCCGTCGCTCTCGGACTCGGAGCGTGCGCGCTCTCCTCAGCCGGGGCGGTGGCCTACGACCACGGACTCTCCACCCGTGTCCGCGCCAACGTCGTCCCGGGGAATCCGTCCATGGTGGACGACGCAGAGCTCGGTGATGCCACACTGGTGCAATCGCCGCTCGGGGACAAGGGCTTCGCGACCGAGGAGCTTTTCTGGAACCGCTCGCTCAAGAGCCTCGTCCTCATGCCGGGCACCCCGCTGCCCGACGCCTTCGCCGTCGAGCACGCCCAGATCGGGCGCGACGGCACGCTCCTCGCGGGCGGGAAGCCGCTCACGCGACCGATGCTTGTCGATTCGTACGGCGCCACGATGCGCTTCCGCGGGGCCCGGGAAGTCGCGCGAACGCGGCTCTACCGGCTCCTGGAGCCTTCCAGCCGTCCGCGTCTGGCGCTGTACGCACCAGGTCGCTATTTCGACGGCTGGCTCGCCCCTGAGGGGAGCGTCCGCGTCTGGCCGGCCACGCCCGCAGGGAGCGTTGCCGGACGGTTGAGCTTCTCGCTCTCGCTCCCAAGCTCTGCGGATCCGGTCGTCGTCCGCCTGCGCTACCCGAGGGGCCGGCAGGTCGTCTCGGTGCGACCCGACGCGCCGACCTCCGTGACGCTCTCAGCGTGCTCCCCGGGTCCGTGGCAGGTTCATCTCTCCGCACCCTTCACCGGAAGCATCGGCCCGCGCTTCGTCAGCGTCCGCTCGACGGAGCCCGTCTTCCGCGCAGACCAGAAAGCCTGTTAGCTCAGACGCAATCCTTGAGGCCCTGGGCCTCGGGGAGTCCTTCGAGCTTCTTGAGGGTGTTGTTCTCGATCTGGCGGATCCGCTCGCGCGTGACGCCGAAGGCGCGCCCGACTTCCTCGAGCGTGCGCGGGCTCTCGCCCTTGAGACCGAAGCGAAGCTCGATCACCTTCCGCTCCCGAACCGGGAGAGAGTCGAGCGCACGGTCGATGTCCTCGCGGCGCAGGTTGAGCGAAGCGGAGTCGAACGGCGATTCGGCCTGTTCGTCCTGGACGAAGTCGCCCAGCTCGGAGTCCTCCTCCTCCCCGATCGGCTTCTCCAGGGAGACAGGCAGCTGCGCCATGCGGAGGATCTCCCGCACCTCGGCCGTCGTCATCTCGAGCTCCACGGCGATCTCGTCGGGCCGCGGCTCGCGCCCGAGCCGCTGGACGAGCTGGCGCTCGATGTGGACGACCTTGTTCAACTTCTCGACCATGTGCACCGGGATCCTGATCGTGCGCGCCTTGTCGGCGATGGCGCGAGTGACCGCCTGCCGGATCCACCAGGTCGCATACGTGGAGAACTTGTAGCCCTTGCGGTAGTCGAACTTCTCGACGGCGCGGATCAGCCCCAGGGATCCTTCCTGGATCAGGTCGAGGAACGAGAGGCCCCGGCCCAGGTAGGCCTTGGCGATCGAGACGACGAGGCGGAGGTTCGCCTCGATCATCTGTGTCTTCGCGCTCATGTCACCGCGCTCGATGCGCTTGGCGAGGTACACCTCCTGGTCGGCCGTGAGCAGTGGCACGCGGCCGATCTCGCGCAGATAGAGCCGCAGGGAGTCCAGCGAGGGCTCGACGGTGAGGTCGAGCTTCGGCACCTTCTCCTCCTCGGCCAGGGCGGGCGCCTCGTGGGGCGGCGCCTTGTGCTCGACTCCCTCGACGAGCTCGATGCCGTGATCGACCAGGTAGGTGTAGAAGTCCTCGACCTGCTCCTTCGTGAGGTCGACTTCCTCGAGCCCGGCGACGATCTCGTCGTAGCTGAGAAATCCCTTCTCGGTGCCTTCCGTGACGAGTTTCTGGAGCTCCTCGATCTCCGGCAGGGAGATGTCGACCGTGAGCATTGACCTCGCCTTTCTCGTTACCGCTTCAATCTGGAATGGGAGGAACGAAAAGAGCCGGAGAGATCCCGTTGGTCCCCCGGCTCGCAGCCACCGGCCGCTGATTCTACAACGGTTGTGGAAAAGCGCTAGCTCGGATTTCGTGCGGCCGCGAGGAGGCGTCCGAGCGAGGCGCGGCCGGGAGATCGACGACAAAGGTCGAGCCCTCCCCCGGGCTGGAGACAAGCGAGATGCGGCCGGACATTCGGCGAACGAGCTCGCGGCAGATGTAGAGGCCGAGCCCGGTGCCACCGACTCCGCGGGTCAGATCGGGATCGAGGCGGTAGAACTTGTCAAAGACGCGGGTCTGCTGGTTGGGCGGAATGCCGATTCCCTCGTCGCTGACGGAAAAGCGTACGGACGGGCCTCGGTCCTCGATTCGCACGGTCACGCGCCCTCCATCGGGCGAGTACTTGACCGCGTTGTCCACCAGGTTGACGAGGACCTGGCGCAGGTGCTCGCGGTCGGCCGTCACCGCCGGCATGTCCGCGGCCGCCTCGAGCTCGATGGCGATGCTCTCGGGAGCGACGACTCTGGCGGCGTTCACGACCTCGGTTGCAGTCTTCACCGGGTCGAGCCCAGTCGGGTCAATGCGCAGGCGGCCCGAGTCGAGGTAGTCTGCGACGAGAATCTCGTTGACGATGCGCGCGAGGCGATCCGATTCGTGCGCGATGACGCCGAGCAGCCGATCACGGTCTTCCTCGTTCACTTCGATGTCTCGTCGGCGCAGCGTCATCGCGGCCCCGTAGATGGCCGCCAGGGGTGTACGGAGCTCGTGCGAGGCCGTTGCGAGGAACTCGCGCTTGAGGTCGTCGATCGCCCGTTCGGCCGTCAGGTCGCGGAAGGCGTAGACCGTCGCGTCACCAAAACGCACACCGGAGACGGACAGCCAGAGCTCCCGGCCCTCGAGCTCGACGGGAAAAGCTTCGAAGGCGCCGTCCCGGTCGCCCGGCGATGCGGCGACGTGAACGACCGGCACGATTGCCCCCCAACCCGGAATTGCACTTTCCGCGGGTCGTCCGACAACCGCCTGCTGGCTCAGGCCCGTGATGGCCGCAGCGGCGGGGTTCCAGAGCTGGACGACACCGCCGTCGTCCACGAGGAAGACGCCGTCGCCGACGTGGTCGAGCACCTGGGCATGGCGCTCGAGGGCCTCACGCTGCTCTGAGACTCGCCGGTCGAGCTCCCGCAGCTGGATCGCGCGCTCGAGCGAGGCGACGAAGTAGTCCCTGTCGATCGGCTTCTGGATCAGGTCGTGCGCGCCGCCGCGCAGCGCGGCGACCGCGAGGTCGCGCTCGCCGTGACCCGTGATCAGCAGGGTCGGCGTGGACGGGCGACGCTGCTTGATCTCCGCCAGCAGCGCCAAGCCGTCCATTCCAGGCATCTTGATGTCGCTGACGATGACCTCGTAGTCGTTGCTCTCGATGCGCGCGAGCGCCTCGGGCGCCGAGTCGCAGGTCTCCACCTCGACGTCTTCGAGCCGCAGGCGAACGGTCTCCGGAAGCGCGTCGAGAAGCGCGCTGTCGTCGTCGACGACGAGGATGCGCGCGGCCATCAGCGCCCGTTCCCCGAAACGTCGCGGGCGGGCGGCAGAGCGATCGTGAAGGCGGCGCCTTGACCGTGCTTGTTCTCGACAGTGATCTCGCCGCCGTGCTCCTGGACGATTCCGTAGGTGATGGAAAGACCCAGGCCGGTCCCGGAGCCGACGTCCTTGGTCGTGAAGAAGGGGTCGAAGATGCGCTGCTCGAGCCCGTCGGGGATTCCGGGGCCGGTGTCGCGAAAGACGACAACGACGGCCTCGCCCACCGAGCACGCGATGTGGACCTCCTTGCGCTCGGACGCCTCGAGCGCATCGCGCGCGTTCGTGAGCAGGTTGATGAACACCTGCTCGAGTTGAATGGCGTTGCCGAGGACGACCGGGCTCTCGGGCAGGAAGTCGAGCGTGACGGAGATCTGGCGGAGTCGCAGCTGTTCCTGGACGAGCGAGAGGGCTCTGTCGATGACGTCCTGCACCGCGACCGCCTCAAGCGAGACGGGCGCCGCGCGCCCGAACGTCCGCAGATGGGTGATGATCTCCGTCGCCTTCTGCACCTGCTCGACGACGCGCTCGAGGTCCTCGACGATGCGGTCGAGGTCCTCCTCTCCGGCCTCGACCCGGTCGATCACGTTCCCGACGAAGAGCCCGATGTTGTTGAGCGGGTTGTTGAGCTCGTGCGCGACACCCGTGGTCAGCTCGCCGAGCGTCGCCAGCTTGCCGGCCTGGACGAGCTGCTCCTGCTTCTCCCGCAGCTCGTGCTCGCGCCGCTCCATCTCCGCGGTCGTCTCGCGAAGATCGCCCATGATGTGGATCATCGCCTTGCGGCTGTCCTCGAGACGGAGGTTGGACCGGTGCGAGTCCTTGAGGATGTGCAGCATCGCCTTTCGCTGCTCGCCGAGGCGTTTGTTGGAGTCGTGCAGGTCGCCCATGATGTGGAGCAGGGCGCGGCGGCGTTCCTCCGCCTGGCGAACGCGCTGCTCGAGCTCTGCAACTCGGGCGCGGAGCTCCTCCGACGACCCATCGGCGGGGAGGTCCGGGAGCGTGTCTGCCTCGGGCATCAGCCCGTGGACTGGTCCGTCCCGGCCTGGCCCACCTCGGCCCGAAGCTGCTCCAGCTCCTTCTCCAGCGCGATCATCTTCAGCTCGCGGCCCACGACGACCTCCTCGAACTTCTCGAGGTCGAGGATCTTCTCCTGGAGCTCGGCCTTGGACTGCTCGAGATCGTGCACGACCTTTTCGTAGGCGCGCATGTCACGGAGGATTCCGATCGCGCCGATCACCTTTCCGTCCGGATCGCGCAGGGCGGAGGCGTTGAGCGTGGTCGGGATCACCTCGCCGGAGGCGCTGCGCGGGTTGAGACGCGCGTTGCGCGTCACGCCCCGCTCCACCACCTCGCGGAGGGCGGCGGTGAACTCACGGGTCTCTTCCGGGCTGATGAAGCGCGAGAGCGACTGCTCCAGCACTTCGTCCTGGCGGAAGCCGAGAAGCTGCGAGACCGCGTCGTTCGCCTGCAGGATCTTGCCTTCGAGGTCGGAGACGAACACCGGGTCGGGGGCGTTCTCGATCAGACTCTCCGCGTACGCGCGCGCCTTGTCCAGCTCGCGCATGTCCCGGAGGACTCCGATCGCGCCGATCGCGTTCCCCTCCGAGTCCCGCAGGGCCGAAGCATTCAAGCTGGTCGGGATCACCTCTCCGGTCGCGGCGCGCGGGTGCAACACCGCGTTGCGGGTCACGCCGTGCTCGACGACCTCGTCGAGCGCCGCGGTAAACTCGCGCGTCTCCTCGGGGCTGATGAAGCGCGAGAGCGACTGCTCCAGCACTTCGTCCTTGCGGAAGCCGAGGAGCTCCGAGACAGCGTCGTTCGCCTGGATGATCTTGCCCTCGAGGTCTGAGACGAACACCGGGTCGGGAGCGTCCTCGATCAGCCGCTCGGCGTAGGCGCGCGCCTTGTCCAGCTCGCGCATGTCGCGGAGCACTCCGATCGCGCCGATAACGTGGCCGTCGGGATCCCGCAGCGCCGAGGCGTTCAGCGTGGTCGGGATCACCTCGCCCGAGGCACTGCGCGGGTTGAGGATGACGTTCCTGGTCACGCCGCGGCGGACGACCTCGTCGAGCGCCGCAGTGAACTCGCGCGTCTCCTCGGGGCTGATGAAGCGCGAGAGCGACTGCTCCAGCACCTCGTCCTGGCGGAAGCCGAGGAGCTGGGAGACCGCGTCGTTCGCCTGCAGGATCTTGCCTTCGAGGTCTGAGACGAACACCGGGTCGGGGGCGTCCTTGATCAGGCTCTCCGCGTACGCGCGCGCCTTGTCCAGCTCGCGCATGTCCCGGAGGATCCCGATCGCGCCGATCACGTTCCCGTCCTCGTCGCGGAGGGCGGAGGCGTTGAGGCTCGTCGGGATCACCTCGCCGGAGGCGGAGCGCGGATTCAGGACGGCGTTGCGCGAGACGCCGTGCTCCACGACCTCGCGCAGGGCAGCCGTGAACTCGCGCGTCTCCTCTGCGCTGATGAAGCGTGAAAGCGATTGCTCGAGCACCTCGTCCTTGCGGAAGCCGAGGAGCTCCGAGACGGCGTCGTTTGCCTGCAGGATCTTGCCTTCGAGGTCGGAGACGAACACCGGGTCGGGGGCGTTCGCGATGATGATGTCGGCGACGAGCGCTCCCGTCGGCGCGCCGTTACGACCGTCGTCGGCCTTCGTGCTTGGCTTGACTGCCTTCGCCATGCCTTCTCCTTGGGGGGTATCGCGGAACGGCGACGCCTACGTTCCGGGCGCCTTGGGCGATGGGTGTTGCTGGGCGTTTTCGACCAAGAAGGTCCCCCTCCTGGCTCGATCCGCGTTATAGCAGAGGGTTGGGGCGCTGTCAGGCCTGCGCCACGATGCGGCCGACCACGTCCCCGCGGCTGTTCTCGATCGGCGTCTCCGCCAACGCGGAAACGTTGAGGAGCGAACCCGCCGCGGGCCCGAGCGATCGGGACGCACCGTCCTCGCATTTCAGGGCGAACCCGACTCCATCCCGGTAGCCCACGCAGAGGAGCCCTTCGGCGCCGCCCTTGGCGATCACGCCCGGAAGCGCCTTCATCACCTCGGTCGTCGTACGGCCGGGGCCTTCGACGAGCTCCGGCTTGGCCGTCATCGCAGCGACGATCCTCTCGGCCCCCTCGAGCTCGCCGAGAGCGAGCCGGCCGAAAGCCTCGGCCATGTCCGCGAGAGAAAGGGCGAACGTGACGACCCCGCACCCGTCGATCGCCGTCGGGAGAGCTTTCCTTGCGCCCGCGGCCTCCGCCACGAGCGCGGCGATCTCCTTCTGCAACGGATGGTCAGGGAGCCGGTAGCCCTCACGGCGCCAGCCGCGGGCGGCGCAGACGGCCAGCATGCCCGCGTGCTTGCCGGAACAGTTGTGCCGGAGGCGGCTGCCTTCCACCGGGCCGCACTCGAGATCGTCCTCGCTCGACCAGGAGCGCGCCAGCAGAAGCTTCACGGCCTCGAGCTGCTCGGGCGCCGCCCCGTGCGAGGCGCACGCGATCGCTACCTCCTCGTCCGAGAGGTTCTCGTAGATGCGGACGAGCGGAAGCGCCTGGAGGGGCTTCGCCGAGGAGCGCATGAAGGTCACAAGCTCGGGATCTCCCCACGCCTCGACGGCCTTGCCGCCCTCGACGCGGACGGCGTGCACGCGGTGGCGCGACTCGACGATCCCTCCCCGCTCCACGGCTACTGTGATTGGGTCCACCACGGAATCTATGCCCGAGTTTCCTGAAGTAGAGGGTTTAAGACGGTCGCTCGACGACCCGGTGCGCGTCTACCCGATCGAGAAGGCCGGCCCGGCGCACGTGGCGACGCTGAAGACGTACGACCCGCCGCTCACGGCGCTCGCAGGCCGCCGCTTCGAGGGCGTAGAGCGCCGCGGGAAGAACCTGCTCTTTCGCACGGAAGACGGTGAGCTCGTCCTCCACGTCCATCTCATGAGCGCGGGCCGCCTCCGCTACCTCCGCCCGGGGGAGAAGCAGCCGAAAACACCTGCTTTCAAGCTCTCATTCACGGACGGGGCCGTGCTCGTCCTGACCGAGGGCGGGCCGAAGAAGCGGGCCAAGGTCGGCCTCTACCGGCCGGAAGCGATCGACGAGGAGCTCGCCCACCTCGGGCCGGAGGCCTACCGCCTGGGAACCGAGCGCCTCGCCGAAATCCTGGCCGCCGATTCCCGCCGCCTGCACGCCTTCCTCCGGGACCAGCGCTCGCTCGCCGGCATCGGGCGCGCGTGGGCGAACGAGATCCTTCTCACCGCCGGGCTCTCGCCCTATGCGCTCACGACCGACCTCGAGCCGGAGGAAGTCGCCCGCCTGGCCGCTGCAATCGACGGTGAGCTGGCTCGGGGCCTGGAGCTCCGCGAGCGCGGGGCCTCGGACAAGACGGCGTACCGGATCCACAACCGTCTGGGCGAGCCCTGCCCCGTCTGCGGAACGCCGATCGCACGCGTCGACTTCGACGAGCACACGATCTTCTACTGCCCCAACTGTCAGACCGAGGGCCGGGTCCTCAAGGACCGGCGGCTTTCGCGGCTATTGCGCTAGCCGGATTTCCACGGATCGAGATAGACGTCGTCGATCCGAATTCCGGCCGTGTTCGCCGGGACGAAGCGCAGCGAGATGCTGTCCACGGCGAGCAGCCCCGTGACGTTGGTGAGGAGCAGACCCACCTGCGGAGACGGCCGCCACGTCGAGCCGCTCGACGCCGCTCCGCCGTCGAGGATGCTGACAACGCCGAGGAGGCTCTTGACCACGATCTTGACTCGCACCGTTCCCGAGCCGACCGAGAAGAAGCGCGCGTTCCAGTCGCCGAGGCCGAAGCACATCGGCGGGGTCGTCGCCGAGCTTCCCGGCGGCAGGTAGAGCGAATACCGGTCGGCCGTCGAGCGTACGTAGAAAGGCTCGTTCCCGGAGACGACCTTCGCTCCCCCGTTCAGCTTCCAGCCTACGGCCCCGGACTCGAACGAGCCGCCGGGGACAAGGACGTAGTTCCTCGTGTCGCCCCAGCGCGCGAATGGCTGCGAAGTCTTGGTGTCGCAGGTGGCCGGCGTGTCCGACGGCGAGACCAGCCCCGAAAGCACACCGGTAAGGAGGCTCGCATGTGCTGGAGCCGCCGGCGCGAGTGCGCAGACGATCACAGCAAGGATGAACAGGGGCCGCTTTCCCACACACTCTCCGGTATTGACTCTGCTTGATCTCGCGGCCCGGGGCGATCACCCCTTCAGGTGGTCTGAAGCCCTCGAACGAGGGATTCCCGGGGGCGCACGTCAAGCGAGAGGCGCCCTCGACCGATTCCTCTGCGCACATGGCGAATGTGGCGACCCATCAGGCGACGCTCGACCCGGCCGTCGAGGACGCCATCGGCGATCTTCGCGCCAGGCGGCCGCGGGAGCTCGCCAGGCGCGAATGGCTGTCCTCACTCGCGCTTGGGGGCGGGTTCCTCGTCGCGGCCACTATCGCAGCTGCGCTCCTCCCCGAGTCCGATCGCCGGCCTGGCATCCTCGTCCTTCTCCTCCTGCTGGCCGCATACGGTCTCGCCTTCCGGCTGGACTTCGAGGTGGGAACCGGATTCGCCGTGCCGACGCAGCTCGTGCTCGTGCCGATGCTCTTCGTGGCTCCACTTGCTTGGGTTCCGTTTCTCGTCGCCGGCGGAATCGTGCTCGGAGGCGCCATCGATTACGCACGCCGCTCGATCCACATCGAGCGCGTGTTCCTCTCGCTTGTGAACGGCTGGTACGTCTTCGGGCCGGTCGCCGTCCTCAGCGCGGCAGGCGAGGCGCCGCCCGCCCTCGCAAGCGTCCCCGTCTACATCGGCGCTCTCGCCGCGCAGCTCGCGGCCGACTTCGCCAGCTCGGCTGCGCACGAGCGCCTCACGCTGGGCGTGCGCCCAACGGCGCAGCTCCGAGCCATGAGCCTGGTCTGGCTCGTGGACTCGGCGCTCGCCTCGGTCGGCCTGGCGGTCGCTTTCGCCGCCGTGGACGACGACTACGGCTTCCTGCTCGCGTTGCCCCTGATCCTCTTGCTCTCTGTCTTCGCGCGCGAGCGCAGGCTGCACATCGACCATGCCCTCGAGCTCAGCGCGGCGTACCGGGGGACGGCCTTCCTGCTCGGAGACGTGGTCGAGGCCGACGACGCATACACCGGAACCCACAGCCGCGAGGTGGTCGATCTCGCCGTGGCTGTCGCGGACGAGCTCGGCCTGGGCAGCCAGGAGCGCCGCGACGTCGAATTCGTCGCTCTCCTCCACGACGTCGGCAAGGTGCGGATCCCGAAGGAGATCATCAACAAACCCGGCCCGCTGACGGAAGACGAGCGCGCGCTCATGAATACGCACACGATCGAAGGCGAGCGGATGCTCGAGAAGGTGGGCGGCCTCCTCGGACAGGTGGGAGCCGTCGTGCGCTCCTGCCACGAGCGCTGGGACGGAGGCGGTTACCCGGACGGGTTGTCGGGCGAGGAGATCCCGCTCGTCGCTCGGATCGTCGCCTGTTGCGACGCCTACAACGCTATGACGACCGACCGCCCGTACCGCGCGGCGCTCCCGGAGCACGAGGCGCGCGCGGAGGTCGAACGGCATGCCGGCGGCCAGTTCGACCCTACGGTCGTCGAGGCGCTTTTCCGCGCCCTCGGCCGGTCCGAGCCCAGCTAATCGGGCAGGCGGACGACGAGGCGCTCGCCGACGACCTCAACGGAGCCGCCCAGCGCGCGCACGAGCTCCGTCGCCGCCGCCGCGCCCAGATCGCGGAGCTCCTCCCCCAGGAGGACCGGCCCCGATGCCCGCGTGACCGGTGAGACCGTGACCGTCCCACCTTCGACTTCAACTGCCACCGAATCGAAGCCCCCATGCCTGCTCGCGGCCCGGGCGAGCTGTGAGAGGGCGCGGCGCATCTCTTCCTCGGGCACGCGCACAGTCCCGCCCTTACCGGAGACCTCGGCGCGGCCGTCCTCGAGCTCGGCTGCCGCCTCGCGCGCCAGCTCCAGCGAATCGACGGCGACGAGCCGGGGTTCGTACCGCCCGGCTTCGATTCGCGCCAGGAGAGATAGCTCATCGAGCAGCTCGCCCAGCTGCGTCGAAGCGGCGTCGATCATCTCGACGTAGCGGTCGGTGGGCGGCTCCAGGTCCGTCCGGGCCAGTGTCCGGGCAAACCCGAAAACCGTGGCCAGAGGGGTTCGGAGATCGTGACAGGCAAGCGTCACGAGCTGGGCAAACGTCTTGTCGTCGGGCATCTGCTCCCTTGCTACGGTTGGCGCGTGGACGAGAGATTAACGGCCGCGCCAGACCTGCAGGCGTCCGCGCCCGAAGTGCGCATCGGCCTTTCTCGCGCAGGGGTCACAGGCGTCCAGAAGGCGGTGCGGATGCAGCACGGCGGGCACGATGCGCTCGTCTCCGCCGAGATCGACTGCTTCGTCGACCTCGACCCGGCCCAAAAGGGCGTTCATATGTCGCGGTTCCCCGAGGTCTTCGAGGAAGCCATCGACGAGGTCGTGATCGACGGGAAGCTGCTGGTCGAGAACCTCGCCGAGCACATCGCCAAACACATTGTCGAGCGCCAGCAAGCGCTACGCGCCGAGGTGAAGATCGCCGCGCGCTACCCGATCGAGAGGCTGACCCCGGTCACCGGGCTCCGCACGCAGGAGCTCGTGACGCTGATCGGGCTCGCGGCCGCATCCCCTTCCTCGACTCGCCGTGTCGTCGGCGTGGAGGCGACGGGGATCAACGCGTGCCCCTGCGCCCAGGGCCTGGTGAGGGAGGAAGCAACCGAACGGCTCGGCGAGGCGGGCTTCGACGAGGCCGACGTGGACCGCATCCTCGAGCTCGTCCCCCTCGCCACTCACAACCAGCGAGGCAGAGGAACCCTCTATCTCGGAACACGGGTCCGCCTCGACGCCGAGGACCTCGTCGACATCGTCGAGCAGTCCATGAGCTCCCCCATCTACGAGCTGCTCAAGCGGCCCGATGAGCTTTTCGTCGTCGAGCACGCGCACCTGACGCCGCGTTTCGTCGAGGACTCGGTGCGCCTGATGGTCAAAGGCGCGCTCGACTCCTACCTCGAGCTCGAGGACGAAGACTTCGTGCTGGCCCGCCAGGTCAACTTCGAAACGATTCACAACCACGAGGTCCTCGCGGAGCGCTTCGGCACGGTCGGGGAGCTGCGGGCCGAGCTGGCGAACGGCGGGCACTCGGCCCGCCACACCGAGCTCAGAGACTGGTTGCGCTCGGTCGTCTGAGCCGCATCCGGTTCTCCTGACCCCGGACGAGCCGCGCAATGTTCGTCCTGTGCAGGAGGACGATCGCCACCGCTCCCCCCGCGGTGAACGCGAGGACGGGCCACGAGGCGTCGAAGAGGAGCGCGAAGAGGGGCAGGCTGGCCGCGGCTGCCATTGAGGCGACCGAGGCGTAACGCGTCACCAGGAAGACGACGATCCAGACAACCGCCGCCGAAAGTGTCGCGAGGGGCGCAACGGCGAGGCCGACGCCGCCCGTCGTGGCGACGATCTTGCCGCCGCGGGCGAACTGCATGAAGAACGGCCGCCAGTGCCCGGCCATGGCGGCGCAGCCCGCCAACACCCCGATCAGGTCATCGCCGAGCCAGCGCCCGAGAAGAGCCGCCGCCGCTCCCTTGGCGATGTCGAGCAGCGCGACGGCGAGCCCGAGCTTGAAGCCGAGCGTCCGCCAGACATTCGTCGCGCCGATGTTCCCGCTGCCGAGCGTGCGCATGTCGACGCGGGCGACGAGCCGGGGCAGCCAGAGCCCCCACGGCAACGAGCCGAGGAGATAGCCGGCGCCGACGAGGAGAGCGTCCCTCAGGCCTGGATCTGATACTTCGACACCCAACCGTTTATGACATCCCAATCGAGATTGTTGAAGAACGCGTCGATGTAGGAAGCCCGGTCGGTCTGATAGTCGAGGAAGTACGCGTGCTCGTAGACGTCGAGAGCGACGAGCGGCGTCGCGTTCCAGATGGGGAAGGTGTTCTGAGCGTCGCCGATGTAGTTGAAGAGGCGCTGCTCGTCCCAGTCATAGGCGGTCCAAGCCCAGCCGCGGCCACCCATCCCCGTCGCCTTGAGGTCCGTGCGCCACGCCTGGACGGAGCCGAAGTCGCGCTCGATGAGCGAGCCCACCGTTCCGTCGGGATCGCCGCCGCCGCCCCCGAGATGCTCGAAGTAGATCTCATGGTTCTTGACGCCTCCGATGGCGAAGGTGAGGTCGATCTTGAGGGAGCGGATGTCTGAATAGACCTGGTTCGCGCTCGAGGCGTCCACGTCGGCGAGCTTCGTCAAGATCTCGTTCCGCTTGTTCACGTAGCCCTCGTAGAGCTTGTAATGGGCTTCGACGGACGCTCGCGAGATGCCGTCCAGCTCGAGGAGCTCGGGTTTGAGCTCGCGCGCCGCAATTTCCTCGTGATTGAAGACCAACG
>Ga0209887_1000067_pt1 | contig 27836 bp, 32 predicted proteins | sample GWRWN1_30_40_FD_187230 | JGI IMG/M metagenome (GOLD analysis project Ga0209887, IMG submission 187230) | Riverbed sediment microbial communities from areas with no vegetation in Columbia River, Washington, USA - GW-RW N1_30_40 (SPAdes)... | ecosystem: Environmental > Aquatic > Freshwater > River...
CCCGACCGCGGGCTCGACCTCGACGGTCGCGCGGTCACTGCGCTCGCGGACGACCTGCGGACGGTCGACCGCCAGCTGGCGCTCGAGCAGGGCCTCGTCGCGCTCCGCCTCCAGGTTCAGGGGCTGCCGCATGCCAGCGAAGCGGTGCACGGCCTGATCGACGCGCCGGACGTGGCCTGGCGAGCGTACGCCGCCGGGCTCCTCGCTGAGGAGCTCGGCGGCGTAGACGATTGAGTCGCGCTAGCGGCCGGCCGGCGCGATGCCCGGCTGGGCCCGCTCGTACTCTCGCTCGATCCGCTCGAGCTCTTCGTCGGTGCCCTGCCTGATCGGGCCCTTGAACCACCTATGAGCCGAGAGCAGGTACCAGCCGCCGAACAACAGGAGCGCGCCGCCCACCGTGATCGGCGTGTAGTTGACGAAGTCCCAGGTGAAGCCTTCGTTCCCCGGAATGCCGACCGAGGCGAACGGAAGCAGAAAGACGATCGAGATAAAGAAGATCCAGATAATTGCGACCCAGTCGATCCACTTGTAGTGGCGTCCGAGATGCCACGCCCCGCGCTCGAAGCTCTCGCCCGCGCGCAGACGGAGGATGATCGGCAGCACGAACGCAATGTAGAGACCGATCACGGCGACGGAAGTCCCGACCGCGTAGCCGACGAACGCGTTCCAGAGCGTCGGGATCATCAGCGCAAATGAGAGGACGCAGATCGCCCACACGGTGTAGACCGGGATGCGGTCGGCCTTCGAGACTCGGCGCCAGAGCTGGTGCCCAGGGACAGCCCGGTCGCGCGAGAACGCGAACATCATCCGCGACGCCGAGGTAGTCGACGCGATCGTGCAGAACGTCTGCGCGACGACGGCTATGAAGAGCAGGAACTCGGCCCAACGTGTGCCCATCGATTCGGTCCAGATGAACGTGACGATCCCCTGGCCGGCGCCCACGAGGTCATCGTTCGACGCGTTGGGGATGGCGAACGTGACCGCGACGAGGAGGATGAAACCGAAGATCACCGAGACGACTACGGACATAACCATCCCCCAAGCGGCCCCGATGGAGGCACGCCGCGTCTCCTCGCTCATGTGCGCCGAGGCGTCGTAACCGGTGATCGTGTACTGGGCCATCAGGAGGCCAGTAGCGAACACGTACCAGAAGACGATGCTGCCGAAGTTCGAGCCAGAGAAGCCGGTGTTGTTGACGGTCTCACCGAAGACGTATCCGGCCGACTTGTGCTCGTCCGGGACCACAATCAGGATCCCGACGATCACGAGTACACCGACCATGTGCCACCAGGCGGAAAAGGCGTTCAACATCGCCGTGATCGGCACCTTGAACATGTTCACGAGCCCGGCCCCGAGGAGGATCATCCCGTACGTGAAGAGGATCCAGCGGACGGTGTTCGGGTAGTCGAAGAGCAGGTTGAGAAGTGACGTCATGAACACGGCACAGCCGTAGCCGATCGCGGCCGTGACGGCGATCTGCCCGACCAGGTTGAACCAGCCCGTGAACCAGCCCCAGGCCGGACTTCCGAGTTTCGACGCCCAGTAGTAGAGGCCGCCGGCCGTCGGGTAAGTGGACGCGATCTCGCCCAGTGCGAGGGAGACGATGATGCAGAAGCCGCCCACGAGGAGCCAGCCCCACGTGATCGCGACGGGGCCTCCCTGGTTGAACGCGATGTAATAAGAGGTCAGGCACCCCGCCAGGATCGAGATGATGGTGAACGAGATGGCGAAGTTCTGGAACCCGCCCATCGCGCGGAACAGCTCCTGGGCGTAACCGAGCTTGTGGAGCTGGCGCTCGTCGTCGAGGTAGTCGGTCGCTACCGCCCGCTCTTCCCTTTCCATGCCTCTCCTCTCTCGAAGGCCCCTGGGTTGCGGATATTTACGCCCCTCCGCTCGGTTTTTGTCAAGCAGCCCGAGCACGGACGTTAGGCTCCCTGACGTGTTGACGCTCGACGAGCTGAAGGAGGCGGTCGGCGACGGTTCGATCGACACGGTGGTCGTCGCCTTCACCGACATGCAGGGGCGCTTGATGGGCAAGCGGCTGCACGGTGAGTTCTTCCTGGAAGGCGAGGTCGCGGAGCACGGTGTCGAGGGGTGCAACTACCTCCTCGCGCTCGACATGGAGATGGTTCCGACCCCCGGTTACGGGATCGCCAGCTGGGAGCGCGGCTACGGCGATTTCGCGCTCAAGCCTGACATGGCGACGCTGCGCCGGATTCCCTGGCTGGAAGCCACGGCGCTCGTCCTGTGCGACGTCGCCTGGCACGACGGCTCGCCCGTGAATCCCTCCCCCCGCCAGGTGCTGAAGCGCCAGGTGGATCGGGCCGCGGAGCTCGGCTACACGGCGAAGTTCGGCTCCGAGCTCGAGTTCTATCTCCTCAACGACACCTACGAGGAGGCTCACGCCAAGCATTACCGCGACCTGACGCCCTCGGTCCCGTACATCCTCGACTACCACATCCTCGCCACGACCTACGACGAGCCGCTGATCCGGCAGATCCGCAACGGCATGCAGGGCGCGGGCATCAGGGTGGAGACCTCCAAGGGCGAGGCGTGGCCGGGGCAGCAGGAGATCAACTTCCGCTTCGACGACGCGGTCACCATGGCCGACAACCACACGATCTACAAGAACGGCGCCAAGGAGATCGCGCACCTGAACGGTCAGTCGATCACCTTCATGGCCAAACCCGACCACACCTGGATCGGCAGCTCGTGCCATATCCATGCGAGCCTCTGGCGGGGGGAGGACAGCGCTTTTGCCGGCGAGTCCGACGTCTTCAAGCAGTTCCTCGCAGGCCAAATTGCCTGCTTCAAGGAGCTGGCGATCTTCCTCGCGCCGACCATCAACTCGTACAAGCGCTATGCGGCCGGAAGCTGGGCGCCGACGACGCTTGCCTGGGGCCACGACAACCGCACCTGCGGTTTTCGCATCGTCGGTCACGGGGACGGCCTGCGGGCGGAGACCCGGATCCCGGGAGGCGACGTCAACCCCTATCTCTCCTTCGCGGCCGTTCTCGCCGCCGGCCTGTACGGGATAGAGAACGAGCTCGAGCTCCCTCCGGCGCTGGAGGGCAACGCCTACGAGTCCGACGCCGAGCGCTTCCCACACTCGCTCCGTGAGGCAATTGCCGCCCTCGAGAGCGGGACGATGGCGCGAGCCGCGCTCGGGGACGACGTCGTCGACCACTACCTCAACTACGCGCGCACCGAGCAGCGGCTCTTCGACGAAACGGTGACCTGCTACGAGCGCGAAAGGATGTTCGAACGAGGATGAGCAAGCCGATCCTCGGGATCACGACGTATCTCACCTCGGCCCGCTTCGGGACCTGGGAGGAAGATGCGGCGCTCATTCCGGCCTCGTATGTGCGCGCGGTGGAGGCCGCAGGCGGCCGCGCGCTCCTCGTGCCTCCCAGCATGGACGGCATTGAGGAAACGCTCGACGCGCTCGATGGACTGCTCTTCTCAGGCGGCTCCGACCTCGACCCGGAGCTCTACGGCCAGGAGACGCACGCCGAGACGGCGAACGTAGTGCCCGAGCGCGACCGCGCAGAGATCGCCCTCCTCCAAGCCGCGCTCGAGCGCGACATGCCCGTCCTGGCCGTTTGCCGGGGAAGCCAGGTCCTGAACGTCGCCCGCGGCGGCGACCTCGTCCAGCACCTCCCCGACGTGGTCGGCGACGAGAAGCACAAGCACACGCCTGGCGTATTCGCCGACCACGACGTCGCCCTCGTCTCGGGAACGCGGGTGCAGCAGATCCTCGGCGATCACGCGCCCGTGAAGAGCCATCACCACCAGGGCTACGGGCAGCTCGGAGAGGGGTTGCGCGAGGCCGCCCGAGCCGATGACGGGACGATCGAAGCCCTCGAAGATCCTTCCCGCCGCTTCGCGCTCGGCGTGCTCTGGCACCCGGAGGCCGGGGACGATTTGGCGCTCATCGAGGCGCTCGTCGAGGAGGCACGCGCGTACCGCGACGAGCGCCGGTAACGCGGCCGCTTGCGCACCGCCGCGGGGAGGAGCATCATCGTCGGTGATGCCGGTCGTCTACGGCTCCCCGGACCTGCTGCCTGGCCTCAGTGTGGTCTACGTCTGCGGGTGCGGCCTGCGGATCGGTGAGTACGGCGCTCATGCCGCGGAGCCACCGCCGGGGTGGGTTCGGATCGCCGAGAGCGACTATGTCTGCGAGCACTGCGCCGCGTACTTCGCGTCGGAAGCGCAAGCGCGGCCGCGCCAGAGCCCCCCGGCCTAGCGGCCGTCAGCAGAGGTCCCTAGGCTTTCCGTTGTGAGGCGTGCTGCCGTCATCGCCTTGGCGCTCGCGGGCGTCCTTGCCTTGGAGGTCACTGCGGGCTGTGGGTCGGGCCAGAGCGAACCGCAGGTCGAGCTTGCCACACCCGGCCAGGTCATCGATCAGTTCAAGCGCGAGACAGGACGACCACTCGAGCGGGCCGCCATGGAGGACGAGGCGTTCGATCAGCTGAGCTACGGCCTGAACCCGTCGAAGAAGCTGCTCGACCGGTACGGGATCTTCTCGGTGTACGTCGCCAAGAAGGGGCATATGGAAGCGGTGAGCTCGCTCCTCCGGGACAAGGCGACGAAGAAGGCTCTGGAGCGCGACTCCGAGGGGGTCTACTGGGAGCTCGACTCCAACAGCGGCACGTGGGTCGCCTACAAGCGCTACTCGCGGAATGTCGTCCTCGTCTGGTTCAGCGGCTCCACCGCGCGAAACGCCGACACTCGTTGGGCGCGACTCGACCGGGTCCTGACCGACCTCCCCGGCTAAGCTCCGCGTCCGTATGGGTCGACTCGACGGCAAGGTCGCGGTCATCACCGGCGCCGGGGGCGGGATCGGACGCGAGGCGACGCTCCTCTTCTCAGAGGAGGGCGCGAGCGTCTGCGTCGCCGACGTTGCGGAGGATCAGGGGCAACGGACCGCTGCCGACGCACGCGAAGCTTTTTTCCAGAGGGTCGATGTCACCGATCCGGAGAGCGTCGAGGAGATGTTCCGCGCCACGGTGGATCGCTACGGCGGCATCGACGTCCTCTACAACAACGCCGGGATCATGCCGGCTGACGACAGCTCGGTTCTCGAGACCGACCTGGGCGGCTGGCAGCGCGTTCAGGACGTCAACACGAAAGGCGTCTTCCTCTGCTGCAAGTACGGGATCCCGCATCTCCTCGAGCGCGGGGGCGGTTCGGTAATCAACGTTGCCTCGTTCGTGGCGCTGGCGGGCGCCGCGACCTCGCAGATCTCGTATACCGCCTCGAAGGGAGCGGTGCTCTCGATGAGCCGCGAGTTGGCCGTCGAGTTTGCTCGGCGCGGAGTCCGAGTGAACGCGCTCTGCCCGGGCCCTGTCGAGACGCCGCTCTTAATGCGCCTCCTGAATGAAACCGAAGGCGCCCTCGAGCGCCGCCTCGTCCACATCCCCATGGGGCGGCTCGCGCAGGCGAAGGAGATTGCTTACGGAGCCCTATTCCTGGCGAGCGACGAGTCCTCGTACGTGAACGGCGCCACCTTCCTGGTCGACGGCGGCCTGACCGCCGCCTACGTGACGCCCGAATAGCCGCTGGCGTCAGCGCGGCGGCGGTGGAGGCGGCGGCGGCTCGTAGGGCGGTCTCCCACCCCACATCGTCAGGAGGAACGTGAGGAGAAGGATCGCCGCGCCGGTTCCCATCAGGATGTCTCCCGTCGTGTGAAGCTCGATCCAGTCGAGATCGGTGTTGATGGCAAACCGAAGGATCGCCCCGACGGCGATGAGGAAGAGGGAGCCTCCGAAGCTGCTGTAGACCACGGCAGAGTCACGCTACCGGAGCGCTCGCGAAGCGCGGGCTCGCCTCATGCAAAGGCCCGTTGGGCGCGGCGCCATGCCGCGGGATGCGGTTGGGTCGGCAGTATCCTCGTGCCGAATGGCCTCACTCTCGTTGGAAGACGTTCGCACGCTGCTGGAGGCGCCTGCCGCGGCGGTGCTGACGACGACTCGCAAGGATGGGACCGCGCTGACCTCGCCTGTTTGGTTCCGCTGGACCGGCGTGGCGTTCGAAGTCGTGATCGCACGAGACGATGTCAAGCTGCGCCATCTCGAACGCGACCCACGCTGTGTCTTAGTTGTCTTCGAAACGACCGCTCCGTTCCGCGGCCTCGAGGTGCGGGGCGAGGCGACCTTGAACCGCTGCGACGTGACGGAGATGAGAAGGTCGATCGCCGGACGCTATCTCGGCAAGGAAGCCGGGGAACGCTTCGCAACCGAACGCGCGGAGAAACCAGGTGTGCTGCTTCAGCTTTTTCCAGAGGAACCCCGGGTGTGGGACCTCGCCGACATCCTCCAGCACTAGATGATCACATCAGCCGTTTCGGCAGACATAGAAAAAGCCCCGTTTCCGAGGCTTTTTCGTTAGCAGGCCTGTAAGCCGGATTTTGTCGAGGATGACCATCCATCTAGGCCACCGGTTTCCCGGCGGCTCCAGCAGCGCACCCGGCTCCTCGGCGGGCAGCCTACGAGCGGAGCCTGTTCGCCTTGCACCGGACGGGGTTTAGCTAGCCGTCGTGTCGCCACGACGCTGGTGGGCTCTTACCCCACCGTTTCACCCTTACCTTCGGCGTCTCCGGAGAGTTTTTCGCCGCCGGCGGTCTCCTTTCTGTGCCACTTTCCGTCGGCTTTCGCCGCCTGGGATTTCCCCAGCGTCCTGCCCTTCGGTGTCCGGACTTTCCTCGGACCGTCGAAACGGTCCGCGATCACCCGGCCTGCAAACCCAATTGTAGCCGCGATTCCGCGGCCGCCTCAAAGCCCGCCCCGCACTCCGGGCACACGATCCCGCCGCGAACGTGCATGACGAACTCTCCGCAGACCGGGCACTCGAGGCTCGCCCCACGCATGAGCGCGAGGAGCTCCTGGTCGAGCGTGCTGTTGAGGGCGACGACCTCGCTCACTACAGGCTCCTGAAGACTCCCGTGACCTTGCCCAGGATTCGAACGTGATCGGGAAAGAGCGGTTCGAGCGCCGAGTTCTCGGGCTGAAGGCGAATGCGTCCGTTCTCGCGGAAGAAACGCTTGACGGTCGCCTCGTCGGCGGCTTCGTCTTGCCCCGCCAGGGCGACGACGACGTCGCCGTCCCGGGCCGTCTGCTGACGGTGGACGACGACATAGTCCCCGGGCAGGATGCCCGCCTCGATCATGCTCTCCCCCTTGACGCGGAGGAGGAAGTCGTCCCCTCCAGCCGCGAGAGGCTCGGGAACGGCAAGGTAGTCCTCGATGTTCTCCTCGGCGAGCAGCGGACCGCCCGCCGCGATCTCGCCGACGAGCGGCAGCCGCGGAGCCTCCGGCGCCGCGATCCGGGCCGGACCGAGAGCCGCCACCGCGGGCGCCCGCTCGCGGCCGACGACCTCGAGGGCGCGCGGCTTGGTCGGGTCGCGCTTGAGGTACCCGGCGCGCTCCAGATTGGCCAGGTGCGCGTGAACGGTCGATGGCGAGGCGAGCCCCACTGCCTCCCCGATCTCGCGCACAGTGGGCGGATAGCCGTGCTTGTCGGCGTATGCGACGACGAAATCGAAGATCTCTCGTTGGCGCTTGCTGAGCATCCCGGCACCTCGCTGGTCGAACATCTGTTCGATACAAGGTAGCGAGGGGAGCGGACGGAGTCAACCGCTACAATTCCTTCCCCAGCGCTGGTGGCGGAATTGGTAGACGCGCAAGGTTGAGGGCCTTGTGGGCGAATAGCCCGTGGAGGTTCAAGTCCTCTCCAGCGCACTCGGGGCACCCGTCGGGGTGCCCGCACTCCTTGGACGGCTAGGCGGCGAATCGCCTAGCTGACGACGAAGAGCTTCTTCGGAGAGGCGCCCGTCATCCACGGCTTGCTCGACGATCCCGGGTAGCGCCAGCGCATGTAGTACCGGCCCGGGAGGACCCAGGAGCCGCGTGCCGAGACGCCGCCTCGCGAGCCCACCCGCCCGCTGGTTGCCGTGCGCCAGAACGAGTTCGACGTCTTCCGCCATTGCAGCGTGACGATCGCGCCCGCCATGTTCGGGCGGGTCTTGCCGGTGACCGTGAACGGCACCGAACGCCCCACGACGTAGTGCCCGCTGACCCATCTGAGCTTCGAGCCCAGAGTCAGCTTCGGCACGACGTAGACGACGTGAGCGGGAGTGGACGCGGCGGCCTGTCCGGCTTCGCCGAGGAAATAGGCGCGCCATGTCGCCTTGCGCCTGAAAGCGGTCGAGAGGGACAGGGACCAATGCCCAGCCGCATCCGTGACCGCGGTCCAGGCTCGGATGCCCCTGCCGTCGGTGAGCTCGACCCAGACTCTCCGGTCGGAGATCGGCGCGCTCGCCGTCGTGTCCACGAGGTCACCGCTGAAGACCACCGTCTGGCCGTACGTGATCTTCATGTTGGTCGTCGGGCTCGCCGTGAGCGAGGATCCGTGCACGTCGACCGGGGCCGCCGTGTAGTCCTTGAGATCCTCGGCAAGGAGCGCCGCGTCCAACGCGCCGAGGCCCGTGGCGAGGTCGTATCCGGAGCCGGCCGCGTACTTCCCCAGCGCCTCGACGTCGTTCGAGCCGGTGGTGACGTCGACGAAGAACGGCGCCGCGTTTGCGAAGCGGTCGTAGAAGAAGGGGCTGGCGAAGCCGAGCCGCTCCCCTCCGTTCGTGAGGGAATAGTCGTTCGCGTCAGCAGTGATCGCCGCGAGGAGCGGCGCCGCGGCGCTCGTCCCGCCGACTTTGAGCCAACCGAGGAAGTTGCAGTCCTCCCAGAAGCAGTAGACGATGTAGCCGTTGTCGGGATCAGCGTTGAGGGCGACGTCGGGGACTTGCCGGCAGTAGCCGGTGGATACTCCGCAGGGGACTCCGGAAGAGTCCGGCCCGACGACGCCCGACTGCCACGCAGGCATCGGCCAGAGAGACGAGAGACCGCCGCCCCCCGCTCCCAGATCGCTGTTCCAGGCTGTCTCGGCTCGACCGGCGGACAGGTCAAGGTTCGTCCCGCCGACGGCAGTCACGTAAGGCTGTGCGGCGGGATCGTCGACAGCGAGCCCCGCTCGTTCGGGAAGGCAGTCGCTCGAGCCGTTGTCCCCGGAGGCGGCGAAGACGGACATCCCCGAAACGGCCGCCAACTGGAGGGCGGCGTTCGTTGCGGAGAGCTCCCCGCGACTGATGAATGCCTCGCAGAGACCCCAGCTGATCGAGACGATGTGTACGTCGGTAGTTCCCTGGCCCGCGACGATCTGGTTGATCATCACGGCCATCGAGGTTGTGTTCGGCGCGATGTAGACCCACGCGGCCTCGAGACCCGGTGCGGCGGCGAGGGCAATCTCGATGTCGAGGTCGACCTCGGCGGTGCCGGAACGATCGAACGTGCCGCCGTTGACGGAGACGTTGTTGACCGGCGTGGTGAGCCCGAAGCAGGTCTTGAACTCGTTGACGTCGCCAACGGGGTAGTTCGAAAACTCGACGAAGGCGATGTTCTCTCCCCCGCCGTCGGCGCCCGCGTCCAGCAGGGCCTGGTAGTTGTAGGCGCCGGCCGCGGCCAGGTCGGCGGGGAGATAGCCGCCGTTGGCGCTCTGGAAGTCGGGCGCTTCGCAGGTGGGGTCTGGGGTGACGGCGTTCGCGGTCAACTGTTGGGCCGGCCGGTAACGTGCGAGCGTGTCGAGCCCGTCGACGGCTGCCACCTTTCCGGCGAGTCCGGCGGGAAGGCGGAGCGGGCCGCTAGGGCCCCGAAACGCGCGGCCACGAGCATCGCGATAGAGCGCGAGGTCGACGCCGAAGGCCTCTTCCGCGGCCGCGGCAGGGCCGGCGAAGAAGAGCGATAGGCCTTTGACCGAGCGAAATTTGAAGCCGTGGCCGCCCAGGTACGAGCGCACCGCGGCGATGTCTGCTTCCACAGGGAAGAAGAGGGCGCGGACACGCTCCGGGCTCAGAGGCTTGCGGCCGCTCGATTCGGCGGCGAGGGATGCAAGTAGCTCGGCGTTGCGCGGCTTGAGAGTGACCACGAGGTCGAGGCTCTGCTCCGCACGGACGTGACCGACCATGCGGGCGTGGGCGAGCCCGCGGGGGGCGGAGCCGGGCAGCACGGCCTGCTGCTCACCTGAAGCAGCCACCGGCCCGCTCGCGCCGAGGACGAGCACGGACGCAACGAAAGCCGCAACGATGATCTTGTGAGCTCGAGGTGACACCGACCGGAACCCTCGACTGACCGTATTCGCCGTCGGTGGGTGCATCTATGGCCCAAAAGGGCCATCCGTACTACTTTGGGTTGGGGAGGGAGCCGGTGCCGTAATGTACGCCGGACACGTGCGGGAGCTGTGCGGACAGGCAATCGACGTTGCGCTCGGCTCAGGCGCCGGCTACGCCGACGCGCGCGCGGTGACCCGACGGGTGCAGAACGTGGCGACCAAAAACGGCGAGGTCGAATCTGTCTCCGACGGAGAGACGGAGGGGATCGGAGTGCGCGTCCTCGTCGACGGCGCCTGGGGCTTCGCCTGCGACCGCAGGCTCTCCGACGCTGGCGCACGCGAGGCGGCGGAGCGCGCCGTCGCATTCGCGCGGGCAAGCGCCGGGAGGGCCGGCCGACGCAAGGTCGAGCTCGCGCCGGCGGCCGCCGGGCAGGGCGAGTACCGCACGGCCGCCGAGCGGGACCCGATCGACGTGCCGCTCTCCGAGAAGGTCGACCTCTGCCTGCGCGCGGAAGCAGGCATGAAGCACGAGGACGTCCAGATCACCGAGGCCAGCATTCGCGCCCAGCGGGAAGCACGGGTCTTCCGTTCATCCGAGGGCGCCGACATCCGCCAGGACTTCGTCGAGTGCGGCGCCGGGATCGACGCGCTCGCCGTGGCTGACGGACGGGTGCAGGTCCGGAGCTACCCGAGCGCGCACGGCGGGTCGAGCGCACAGGCCGGCTGGGAGTACGTGGAGCAGCTCGCGCTCGAACGGGAAGCACCGCGTGTCGGAGAAGAGGCCGCCGCGCTCCTCCAGGCCGACCCCTGCCCCGCCGGCGTCACGACGGTCGTGCTGGACAGCGAGCAGATGGTCCTCCAGGTGCACGAGTCGGTCGGCCATCCGACCGAGCTCGACCGCGTCTACGGAACGGAGGCAGCCTACGCAGGCACGAGCTTCCTGAAGCCGGGCGATCTCGGAAGCCTTCGCTACGGATCCGAGCTCATGAACGTCACCGCCGACTCCACCACCCCCGGCGGCCTCGGAACCTTCGCCTACGACGACGAAGGCGTGCCCGCTGCCCGGCAACCGGTCGTCGAGGGAGGCGTCCTTCGAGGCTTCCTCTCCTCGCGCGAGACCGCCTCCATGATCGGGGCGGGCCACGGCGGCTCGATGCGAGCCGACGGGTGGAGCCGGATGCCCCTCGTGCGCATGACGAACCTCCATCTCGAGCCAGGGGAGGGGAGCTTGGACGATCTCCTCGCCGACGTTGACGACGGCCTCTTTCTCCAGACGAACAAGAGCTGGTCGATCGACGACAAGCGCCTCAATTTCCAGTTCGGGACGCAGATCGCCTGGGAGATCAAGGGCGGCATGCTCGGCAAGATGCTCCGCGACGCGACGTACATGGGCGTCACCCCAGTCTTCTGGGCAGGACTGGACGCGGTAGCGGGCCCTGACGAATGGCAGCTCTACGGGCTCACGAACTGCGGCAAGGGCCAACCGGGCCAGCACGCGCACGTCTCGCACGGAACCCCGGCGGGGCGCTTTCGCAACGTCCAGGTGGGCGTCCTGTCTTGAGCGCCGTGGCGGAACGGGCCCTCGAGCTCGCCGAGCGTGCCTGGCGAGCGGCTGAGGCGGACGAGGCCGACGCGGTCGCGCACCTGGAGGATTCCGGCTTCGCCCGCTTCGCAGCCTCCGAGGTGCACCAGCCGACGCTCATCCGCAACGAGACGTTGACGCTCCGTGTCGTTCGAGACGGAAAGGTCGGCTGCGCTGTCACCAACAGGACTGACGACGAAGGCCTGCGCGAAGCGGCGCGCAGGGCGGCCGAGGCCGCGGACAGCGCGAGAGCCGATCCCGACTACGCCGGGCTCCAGGCCCCCACGCCGGTGCCAGAGGTGGAGGGCTTCGACGAGGCCACGGCGGCGCTCACACCCGAGGAGCAGGCCGCGGCCGCCGCGGCAGCGATCGAGGCGGCACCGGGCTATGGGCTGTACGGCTACTTCACGAGCGGCCTCACGGAGCTGGCGGTGTCCTCGAGTGCGGGTCATACCGTCTCGCAGACCATGACGGACGCGAGCGTCCTCACGATTGCGGCCTCGGACGAGGAATCCGGCTACGCCGAGGCGACTTCCTGGAAGATGGCCGAGCTCGATCCTGCAGCCGTGGCGCGGCAAGCGGTCGAGAAGGCAGCGCGCACGAAGGGTGCCGTGGAGATCGAGGCGGGAACCCACGCGGCGGTGCTCGAGCCCTATGCGTTCTCAGAGCTCCTGTGGTACTTCGGCTTCACGTCCCTCAACGCGCTCGCCTGCCTGGAGAGCAGGAGCTACTTCTCCGGGCGCATCGACGAGAAGCTCTTTCACGAGAGCTTCACGCTCGTCGACGACGGTCTGACCCCGAGGGGCCTCCCCAAGGCCTTCGACTTCGAAGGCGTCCCGAAGCAACGTGTGACGATCGTGGACAAAGGCGTGGCGAAGGATGTGGTGTGGGATCGGCGCACGGCGAAGCGCGCCGGAGGGGGGCGCACGTCCACGGGCCATGCCCTCTCGGCGCCCGTCCAGGGATTCGGCCCGTTGCCCCTCAACCTCACGATGGCCGGCGGAGACGCCACTCGCGAGGAGCTCGTCTCGCGCGTCGGCGAGGGGATCTATGTCACCCGGCTGCATTACCTCGGCGTCGTCGACCCCCGGGAGGGGATCATCACGGGCATGACTCGCGACGGCACCTTCCGGATCGAGGGCGGCAAGGTCTCGAAGCCGCTCGTCAACCTGCGGTTCACGACGTCCTTCCCCAAGCTGGTCGAAAGCCTCGTCGGGCTCGAGAAGGACGTCGAACTGGTGAACCGCAGCGACTTCTACGAGGAGCGCTACCCGTTCGGCACGCTCGTGCCGGCGGTGGCGACGGAGGCGTTCACGATCGTCGGCACCGGCTCAGGACCTGGCCTCTGATGGTCCGGATCCTCGTGGGCACCAGGAAGGGCCTCTTCATCTTCGTCGCGGGGGACGAGCGCCGCGACTGGACGCTCGAAGGCCCGCATCTCGTCGGGTGGGAGATCTTCCACGCGGTGCTCGACCCCCGCGACGGCTCCATCCATGCCGCGACGAACAACGCCGTCTACGGCGCGACCGTCCACCGCTCCACCGACCTAGGCGTCTCGTGGACGCGTGCAGAGGAGCTCGGCCTCCCCGAGGAGAGTGGGCTCACTCTCGAGAAGACCTGGCACGTCGAGCCGGGCCGCGAAGACGAGAACGGCCGGCTCTGGCTCGGCGGCGCGCCGGGTGTCCTCTTCCGCTCGGACGACGGCGGCACCAGCTGGGAGGCGGTCGAGAGCCTGGTGAGCCATGAGACGCGCGACCGCTGGCACCCTGGGGCGGGCGGCATGTGCTGCCATTCGATCCAGCTCGATCCGCTGAGTCCCGAGCGGATGTACGTCGGCATCTCCGCAGCCGGCGTCTTCAGGAGCGAGGACGGCGGGGGGAGCTGGACGCCGGCCAACCAGGGCACGGCAGCCGATTTCCTCCCCGACCCCTTCCCGCCGGTCGGCCAGTGCGTGCACAAGCTACTCGTCCATCCGCAGCAGCCCGAGCGCCTCTGGCAGCAGAACCACTGTGGCGTCTACCGCTCCGACGACCGCGGCGAACAGTGGCAGCGCCTGGAGGGGAACGGCTTGCCGAGCGGCTTCGGCTTCCCGCTCGCTCTCGACCCGCGCGAGCCCGACACCGCATTCGTCGTCCCGGAGGTCGGGGCCGAGAACCGCGTCACGCCGGACGGGCGCCTGGGCGTCTACAGGACGCGGGACGCGGGCGCGAGCTGGGAGCTGGCCTCGAACGGGCTCCCCGAGCCTGCGTGGGTGGCCGTCATGCGCGAAGGCTTCTCCTTCGATCGCCTCGACCCATTCGGCGTCTACCTCGGCACCCAGAGCGGGTCGGTGTTCGTCTCGGCGGACGGAGGCGAGAGCTGGAGCGAGGCGGCATCGCAGCTGCCTCCGATCCTTTCGGTCGAGGCCGTCGCATGGCCGTAGTCCTCCTCCCCTCGCTACTGGCGACGGAGGCAGGCGGGCAGCAGCGCTTCGAGCTGGACGCAGGAACCGTGGCGGAGGCGCTGCGCGCCCTTCCCATCGTGGACCTCATCTTCGACGAGCGCGGTGAGCTCCGCCCGCTCGTCAACGTCTACGTGGACGGAGTGGACCTGCGTGACCGCGACGGACTGGAGACCGCGCTCGCCGGCAGCGAGGAGATCCGCCTGGTCGGCGCCGTCGCCGGCGGCGGCACTAACTAACTAGAGAACGTAGAAGAGAGCGATCGTGTTGATGCCGAAGAGCGCGGCCACGAGCACGGTCAGGCGCGTGAGATTTCGCTCGACGATGTGCTGCCCGCCCTGCGAGGCAGGCGTGTAGCCCATTCCACCAAAGCCCGTGTCCCGGCCCGAGTGCATGAGCACGAGCAGTGTGAGGAAGGCCGCGAGCAGGACCTGGACAACCGGCAGGACGACGTCGAACACCACTCCAGAATAGCTAGCCTCGAGCCGCGGCCGAGCACCTCTTAACGAAGCTCGGCTCGCTTCGGTCACGAATGGGAATCGGCCGAGCGGCCGATTTGCAGTCCACTTGCGGCCGCCGCGTGCTCCACCTGCAGGGTCGAATGCTCGACAGCAAAGCGTTCCTGGAGCATCCGCTCGAGCTCGATGCGAATCCGGTGACAGTCCGCACCCGGCTCCACGAGCACGTGAGCCGAGAGCGCCGGGAACCCGCTCGTCACGGTCCACACATGGAGGTCGTGCGTCTCGACGACCCCCTCGTGGCCGGCAATTGCCCGCCCCACGTCGGCCGGGAGTACCGAGGAGGGCGCGCCTTCGAGAAAGATGCGCGTCGACTCGCGCAGGAGCGAGGCCGCGGCGGCGAGCATCAGCGCCGCGACCAGGATCGACGCGAGTGGATCGAAGCGGTCCCAGCCCGTCAGCACGATCAGGCCACCGGCCACTGCGGTCCCCACGAACGCGACGAGGTCCGTGGCCACGTGCAGGTAGGCCCCGCGGATGTTGAGGCTCTCCCGACGGGCGCGCGCGAGGATTCCGAGCACGCCCAGGTTGACGGCAATCCCACCGAGCGCCACTGCGCCGACAATCGTTCCGTCGACGTCGGGCGGATCGAAGAGTCGGCGTACCGCCGAATAGAAGATGAGCAAGGCGATCACGAGCAACGTGATCCCGTTCGCCTGCGCCGCGAGGATCTCGGCGCGAGCGAAGCCGAACGTCCAGCGGCCTCGCACCGGTAGGCCGGCCGCCCAGGAAGCGAAGAGAGCAAGCGCGAGCGCGGAGGCGTCGGTGAGCATGTGACCCGCGTCGGCCAGCAGGGCGAGCGAGTGAGCGAGGATTCCGAGCACCACCTCGGCGACCATGAAGACGCCCAATACGACGAGCGCCAGCGCGAGGAGCCGACGGTCACTCCGCGCGTGCTCGTGCTGGTGCATCGAGGTCATTGTGACTCTCCCCGCAGGACCTCGGCGACGCGCCGGGCCTGGAGGCGCACGTCGTGCTGCTCTGCGATCGCGCGGGCCGACGGATTCGGGTGCGGCAGCTCCGCGGCCTCCCTGAGACCCGCCTCGATCGACTCCACGCTGTCCGGGTCGACCAGCACTCCCGTCTCGCGGGTGACGAGCTCGGGCGGACCGCCGATCCTGGTGGCGACGACCGGTCGCTCGGTCGCGAGTGCCTCGAGGACCGTCTGGCCGAACGGCTCGATCAAGCTCGGCTGGCAAAGCACGTCGCACGCCGCGATCCAGTCAGGGACGCGCTCGTGGGTTACGCGGCCGACTAGGTGAACGCGCGGCCGCCCCGCGAGCCTGTCGCGGAGTGGCCCGTCACCCACGAAAGCGAGGCTTCCTCGCTCGAGCCGGCCGAACGCGTCCGCGAGCCGGCCGACGTTCTTGCGCTCGTCCAGTGTTCCGACACAGAGGTAGAGAGGCTCCTCCCCCTCCCAGCCGAGCTCCGCGCGAAGCGGGCCTGGCTCGCGATGCCGAAAACGCTCCAGGTCCACTCCCGAGTCGATCACCGTCGTCTTTCCTCGGGCCTCCGGCAGCTTCGCTTCGAGCTCCCGGCGGAGAAAGTCGGAAACGGCAATGACTGCGTCCGCCTGGCGAACGACCATCCGCGTCGCCGCCGCCACGCCCGGAATCGCGCCCACGTTTCGGACGTCGCGCCCGTGCGCCGTGACGACGAGCCTGGCGCGGCTGAGGCGAGCGGCCAGCGCTCCGGCCGCGCCCGCGGGGAAGAGGAAGTGGGCGTAGACCGCGTCAGGCCGAAACCGGCGCGCAGCAGCCGCTGCCCGCGCGGCCAGCAGGCCGTATTTCGCTGGGGTACCGCCTCTGCGGTCGATGACCACGCGCTCGACCTCGTTACCCTCCTGCTCCAAGGCATCCGCGACCTGCTTCACGAAGACGCCCAGATCGGGAGCCTCGGGCCCTGGATACATCTGCGATACGAGCAGGATTCGCATGGTTGTGACAAAAAGCACGTCCGCCCCGATCGGGGGAGGCTCGCCTTCAGGTGCCCCGCTACCGTCGATCTATGCCGAAAACTGTGGCAAACGGCGTCGACGTGGCTGCCGTCGAAGCGCACCTCGCACGCTACGTCGTCTCGTGCCCGCTTTGCAAAGCGGTCGATCAGCTCGGCGTCGGCCAGCACCTCGGCCGGATCGAGTCTGCCAACGGAGCCAAGGACTCGATCTCCGCGGTCGTGGTGGTCTGCAAGCGCTGCGGCTACCTCATGCCGCTCGCCGTCGACCTCATCGGCGGCAACGGCAAGGCCGCCTGAGTTAGGCGGCCTTGCGACGTGTCGAGTCGCGCTCGAGCCGTTCCTCGGCTCTCGCGCGTGCCTGAATGAGCTCTGGGGCGCCGAAACGCATCCGCGCCTGCGCGGCGCGGGCCTCGGCCCAGAGCTCCTCGATCTGGCTCGAGAGACGGGCGGCCTCGGCCGACTTGGCCGGGTCCACGCCCGCTCCGAGCTCATGCCAGAGCTCGGCCCGGCGGTCTACCGCCCGATCGAGCTCGGCCCTGATTTCGGTCATGGTTCTCACGCAAGTTAAAACGCGCCGCCGAGGGCGCTGTATTCCTAAGAGCTGGGCGCGCTGAGGCTCGGGTAGCGATCCGTGAGGACGGCCAGATATGCGTAGGTCTGCGCCTGGAAGCGCAGGCAGTACGCGCTCAGGTCGCGCATGCCCTGCGGCATGCGTCCGAGCGCAAGGCAGACGAACCAGCCCAGGAAACCGATGATCTGGATCACGTACTGGAGCACCTGGTTCAGAATCGCCGCTGGAATAACCAGGATGATCCGGAAGCCGGTCTTCCAGCGGTTCTGAGGCTGCGGCGGGTCGATCTCCACGTCGATCGGATATCCAGGCCTTCCGGAGAAGCTCGGGAAGGGGTCGGCGACGAGGTAGGCGTAGGCACTCACGTGGGTCGAGTAACGCACGTAGGCGGCCAGGAAATTATGGAGTCCCGCCGGCGAGATTCCGTTGATCAGCGTCACGGCCCAGTTGGCGATGCCGGCGAAGAGCGCCGCGATCGACCACAGCGTGAGCCAGATCAGATGTGGGATCGCGAGGATGAGCCGGAAGAAGACGGTAAGCCGATTGCGCCGCAGATCATCGGTCACCACCAGGCGGACGGGATGGTAGGGCGCGGGGACCGGAGCAGCGGGGGGCGGCGGCATGGGTTCCATGCGCCGATGCTACGCCTTCACGCGGACAATCGTGAAGCCGGAGGCGGGACTCGAACCCACGGCCTAGCGCTTACAAGGCGCTTGCTCTACCAGCTGAGCTACTCCGGCAGCGGGGCCAGCGTAGCTGAGCCGCCCATGACTGGCGACTCTGGGGCGGGGCTCGCTAGTCGATCACCTGGCGCTCCTGCTGATGCTGGAGCACCTTCCGCTTGACGCGCTGGAGAGCGTTGTCGATCGTCTTGGTGTCGCAGCCGAGATCCTCGGCCATCTCCTCGTACGAGTTGCCCTCCAGGTAGAGCCGCAGAGCGTCGCTCTCGAGCGGCGACAGCCCTGTGCCGAGGCAGAAGACGAGGCTCTGGAGCTCCTCCGTCGAGATGACGCAGACGACCGGATCGTCGACGCCGGGGCCCGGAAGCGCATCGCCGAGCGTGCAGTCGCTGTCGTCCTGCCCGGCGGGCGTATGACTGAATGACACGTACGTGTTGAGCGGTGCGTGCTTGAAGCGGGTCGCCGTCTTGATCGCCGTGATGATCTGGCGCGTGATGCAGAGCTCGGCGAAGCTGCGAAACGACGTCTCCTTGTCGGTTCGAAAGTCGCGCACGGCCTTGTAGAGGCCGATCAGGCCTTCCTGGATGAGGTCGTCCGACTCGCCGCCGGCGAGGAAGTAGGAACTCGCTTTCAGGCGGACGAAGCCGGTGTAGCGGCGAACGAGCGCGTCGAGCGCCACGTCGTCGCCGTTGCGAGCGCGCAGGACCAACCGGAGGTCCTCGACTTCTCGCTGGGTTTTCTCAAGCGGGCGGGCCGTAGCCAGCTGACGACGGGGCATCGCTTCCTCCCTGGGCATAGAGGCCAACCCTAACCCTCAGGTTGAGGTCACGATCGTAGCAAGCTGTTTGCAAATGTTCAATAGCCTCTGCGCCAACCTTCGAGACGGCGCCGCGTCTCCTCGTCGAGCGCGTCCTCCACGGTGGAGCGGGCCAGCGTGTCGGGGCCCGCACGCTCGTCCTTGAGCTCCCGCAGGAAGGTCTTCGCGGAAACGCGCCGGGTTTCCTGCCCGGCGGTGGCGCGAATCGCCCGGTCGGAGGAGACGACGGTTACGGACTCGCGCCCGCGATGGTCCGCGGCGAGGCGCTCGATGATGTCATCCGCGTGCACCGCGTAGCGAACCTCGAGCGGACCGACCACTGAGTCGTCCCCCACGCCGTCGAAGACCACGACACCCCGCGCTCCCTCCATGGCGACGTGGCCGGCAAGCCGGTCGACCAGCTCGCGCCGATCACGAAAGCTCCCGGCGTGCAGGATGTTGTTGCCGTCGAAGAGATAGAGCACCGCCTGCCAATGATGCCGTGGCGAGCGCGAGCAGGGCGGCCACCACGGCGAGAAGCCCGATCCCCGCCCGGAGCCCGGCCGCTCCCGAGACGCCGCCGATCAGCGGCGGTCCGGCGAGGAACCCGAGGTATGCGACAGTGGTGACCGAGGCGACTGCGCTCCCGCGCTCAGCTGGATCGGCCCTTCGACCCGCTGAGCCGAACGCGATTGGGGCGGCTACGGAGATGCCTGCTCCGCCGAGAAAGAAACCCAAGACGGCGACGGAGAGCACGGACGCCGAGGCCGCCACGGCCAGGCCAACTCCCGCCAGCGCTGCTCCCGCGGTAAAGAGCCGGCGCTCGCCGAGCCGCTCCTCGAGGCTCTGGCCGGCGGTTCGTCCGATCACCATCGCGACGGCGAAGAATCCCGGCCCGAGCCCTGTCGCAGCGGGCGACGCGCCCAGCTCCTCCTGGAGGAAGAGCGCGCTCCAGTTCTCGATCCCGCTCTCGACCACGAAGGCTACGCCGCAGAGAGCACCGAGAACGAGCAGGCGCCGTGAGATCGTGAGTCGGCGCCGCTCCGAGCGATACGGCATGCGCGGCAGGCCGGCGTTCAGCCAGGCCACGCCGGCGAGCAGCACGGCGGCGCCTGCGAGAACGGGGAGGGGATCGGCTCCCGCCTGGCGGGCGAGTCCGACGGCTAGGGCCGACACCAGGAACCCCGCGGAGAAGAGTGCGTGGGCAATCTGGATGAATCTCGCACCGCTGGCTGCCTCTTCAGCGGTTGCGGCCGTGTTGATCGCGACGTCGAGGGCTCCGCTCGCAGCTCCCACGGCGACGAGGGCGATTCCCAGCCAGACGACGGAATGGGCGAGCCCAGGCAGCACGATCGCCCCGGCAAAGAGGAGCAGAGCGGGGGCGACGAGACGGCCACCAAGCCGGTCGCTCAGCCTCCCGGCGACAACCATCGCGGGTAGGGCACCCAGGCTGATGAAGAGGAGCGCAGCACCGAGCTCAGCCACGGACGCGTCCACCTGCTGCTTGACGTCCGGTAGTAGAACTCCCCAGGTTCCCCAGAAGACGCCGAAAGCCGCAAACGCGGCGAGCGGCCCAAGCCGGCTACGCGCCACGCCGCTGCCTGGCGGCTTCGAACAGCGAGATCCCCGCCGCGACGCTTACGTTCAGGGATTCCACCTTGCCGGCGAGCGGAATGGCGAAGGCGTTGTCACACGTCTTGCGGACGAGCGGTCGCAGGCCACGGCCTTCGGCGCCGAACACGAGCGCCGCTCCCGTGGTCAGGTCGGCAGACCAGAGTGGGGTCTCGGCGTCGCCGGCGGCCGCCCACACCCAGAGGTCGTTGCGTTTGACCTCCGTCAGGTAACGGGCGAGATTGACGACCACGGCCACCTGGACGTGCTCGACTGCCCCTGCCGAGGCACGGCAGACCGCTGGAGTCACGCGGGCCGACTTGTGCTCCGTGATCACGACGCCCGTCGCTCCCGCTCCGTCGACGCTGCGGCACACGGCGCCGAGGTTGTGCGGGTCGGTCACCTGGTCGAGGCAGGCGATGAGTGGCCGCTCGCCCTTCACCAGCTCGTAGGCGTCGGCGTAGCGGTACGGCTCGCAGAACGCCACGACCCCCTGGTGGTCGCGAGAGCCGGCGGCCGCCGTCAGCGCGGCCTCCGGGCGCACTTGCACCCGGAGCCCGGATTCCTCGCGGAGCCAGGGCTCGGCAGCGAGCGCACGCTCGGTGGCCAGGAGCTCGAGCACCTTCCGGCGCCCGGCCCGCAGGACCTCCCTGACGGGGCGGCGCCCGTAGACGACCTCGCGCGTCACGTTCGAGGAAAGACCACTGGGCCTACGAGCTCGTCCTTCACACGCCACCCCAAACTCTCGATCTCCTGGCGAAGCCGATCTGCCGTCTCGAAATCTCCGGCCATCCGGGCTTCGTGGCGTTCCTCCACGAGCCGTCGAACTTCATCCGGCGGAACTCGTGGGGGCCCTGAGACAATGCCGAACAGACGAAGCGCCCGTCCCAGCAGCGACGACTGCCCTGAGGCTGCCCATTCGTGCAGGATCGCCAAGGCTTCAGGGGTGTTGAAATCATCGTCCAGCGTCGCCGCGAAGGCGTCCCAGGTCGCCGAAGGCCGGCTCTGCGGCGGCGACAAGAGAGCCTCAGCAAAGCCGCGAAACTGTGACCGAGCCTGCTCCATAACGACATCTGAGTAGTCGATCGGGCTGCGCCAGTGAGCTCCGAGGAAGTAGACGAGGATCGCCCCTGGCCCGTACGCGTCGAGCACCTCGCGCAGCGACACGATGTTGCCGAGCGACTTCGACATTTTCTCCTGATCGAGCTGGAGCATCCCGTTGTGCGCCCACATATGCGCGAACGGCCGGCCTGCGCCCTGCGACTGCGCGATCTCGTTCTCGTGGTGGGGGAACCGGAGATCCAGGCCTCCGCCGTGGAGCTCGAACTCCGGTCCGAAGCATTTCTCCGCCATGGCCGAGCACTCGATGTGCCACCCTGGGCGGCCCAGGCCCCACGGTGAGTCCCAGGAGGTGTCCTCGTGCGCCTTGTTCGCTTTCCAGAGGGCGAAGTCGCGCGGGTCCTCCTTCAGGTCGCTCGGCTCCTGGGCCACCATCTCGTCCGGGTCGGCCCCCGAAAGCCGGCCGTAGTCAGGGAATGCGCCTACGCGGTAGTAGACGTCTCCGCTGGATTCATAGGCGAACCCTCGCTCGACGAGCTCCTCGATCAGGGCGACGATTTCCGGGATGGTTTCCGTCGCGAGCGGCTCGACATCGGGACGGCCGAGCCCCAGGTCGTCCGTGTCCTCGATGTACCAGCGCGTGGCCTGGGCGGCGAGCTCGGCACTCCCCATCTTCCGGTGGGCGGCGGCCGCGTAGATCTTGTCGTTGATGTCGGTGATGTTCTCGACGAGCTTGACGTCGTAGCCCTGCTCCTCGAGCCAGCGCTTCATCCACAAGAAGACGATGTACGGCCGCGCGTTCCCGATGTGGATCCGTTGGTACACCGTCGGACCGCAGACGTACATCCGGATCGGCCCCGGAGGTGGGGGGAGCTCGACCTTCTGCCGCGTCAGCGAGTCGTACAGGAGCACCCGGGCGTTATAACCGCTGGGCGCTCAGCGCTCGGAGAACTGCTCTTCCTCTGTCGAGCCCTTCAGCGCCAACGTCGAGCTGTCGCCACCCGAAACCGCCTGCGCGACCTGGTCGAAGTAACCCGCTCCGACCTCCCGCTGGTGCCGGGTGGCCGTGTAGCCCTCCGCCTCGAGCGCGAACTCGCGCTCCTGCAACCGCACATAGGCCGTCATGCCTTCCTCTGCGTAGCCGCGCGCGAGCTCGAACATCGACTCGTTGAGGGCGTGGAAGCCGGCGAGGGTAATGAACTGGAACTTGTAGCCCATCCCGCCGAGGCGCTCCTGGAAGCTCGCGATGGCCTGGTCGTCCAGGTGTCGCTTCCAGTTGAAAGACGGCGAGCAGTTGTAGGCGAGCAACTTCCCGGGGAAGCGGTCGTGGATCGCATCCGCGAACTCACGAGCCTCCCCCAGGTCCGGCGTGGAGGTCTCGAACCAGATCAGGTCGGCGTACGGCGCGTATGCGAGACCGCGTGCAATCGCCGAGTCGAGGCCGCTCTCGACGAGGAAGTAGCCCTCCGGCGTGCGCTCGCCGGTGACAAACTCGCGGTCGCGCTCGTCCACGTCGCTCGTCAGCAGGGTCGCGCTCAGGGAGTCGGTGCGCGCGAGGATCAACGTCGGGACATCGCAGACGTCGGCCGCGAGCCGCGCCGCGGTCAGGGTGCGGATGAACTGCTGGGTGGGGACGAGCACCTTGCCGCCGAGATGGCCGCACTTCTTCTCCGACGCGAGCTGATCTTCGAAGTGGACGGCGGCAGCCCCCGCCTCGATGAAAGCCTTCATCAACTCGAAGGCGTTCAGCACGCCGCCGAAGCCAGCCTCCGCGTCCGCCAGAATCGGGGCGAGCCAGTAGCGGCCGTTGGAGGACTCCTCAGACCACTCGATCTGGTCGGCGCGTCGCAACGCGTTGTTCAAGCGGCGAACGAGAGCCGGCGCGCTGTTCACCGGGTAGAGGCTCTGGTCCGGATAGACCTCGGCGGCGAGGTTGGCATCCGCCGCTACCTGCCAGCCGCTCAGATAGATCGCCTTCAGGCCGGCCTTGACCATCTCGACGGCCTGGCCCCCGGTCATGGCGCCGAGGGCGGCAACGTAGTCCTCCTCCTGGAGCAGCTGCCACAACCGCTCCGCGCCCAGCCGCGCGAGCGAGTGCTCCACGTGGACGGAGCCGCGCAGGCGGCGCACGTCCTCTTCGCTGTACGTCCTCTCGATGCCGTCCCAACGCTCCATCACGCCCCTCCTCAGTCCAAATACTCGTAAGCCGGCAACGTCAGAAACTCCTCGAACTCCTCCTCGAGAGCGACCCGGTCGAAGAGAGCGTGCGCCTCGTCCCAGCGGCCCTTGCCCGCCAGCTTCTCGAGCTCGGCCTCCTCGATCTCGCGCACGTGCTCGCGCTCGGCCTTGCCGTGGCGGATCCACTGCCAGATCTGGGCGCGGGAGATCTCCGCAGTCGCCGCATCCTCCATCAGGTTGTTGATCGCCGCGGCGCCGACGCCTCGCAGCCACGACTCCAGGTACTGGAGCCCGACGCTGACGTTTTCTCGGATTCCGTCTTCGGTCACATCGCCGCCCGGAACGCGCACGTCGAGGAGGTCGCCGGCCTCGACGGAAACGTCGTCGCGGCGCCGGCCGACCTGATTCGGACGGTCGCCGAGGGTCGAGTCGAAGACCTCCGTAGCGACGGGGACGAGGTCGGGATGAGCCACCCAGGTGCCGTCGAACCCGTCGTTCGCCTCCCGCTCCTTGTCCTCGCGGACCTTCGCGATCGCGGTGGCGTTCACGTCCGGGTCCTTGCGGCTGGGGACGAAAGCGGCCATTCCGCCCATCGCGTGCGCTCCGCGCCCGTGACAGGTGCGGACGAGGAGCTCGGTGTAGGCCCGCATGAACGGGATCGTCATCGTCACCTGCGCCCGGTCGGGCAGGACGAACTCGGGACGGTCGCGGAACTTCTTGATGATGCTGAAGATGTAATCCCAGCGCCCGGCGTTGAGCCCGGCGGCGTGCTCGCGGAGCTCGTAGAGGATCTCGTCCATCTCGAAGGCGGCCAGGATGGTCTCGATCAGGACGGTGGCCTTGATCGTCCCGCGCTCCATGGCGAGCTCCTCCTGCGCGGTGACGAAGACGTCGTTCCAGAGGCGCGCCTCGAGATGGCCTTCGAGCTTGGGGAGGTAGAAGTACGGGCCGCTGCCACTTTCGAGGAGGCTGCGGCCGCAGTGGAAGAGGTAGAGCCCGAAGTCGAAGAGGCTCGCCGAGATCGACTCGCCGTCCACCAAGACATGGCGCTCGGGAAGGTGCCAGCCGCGCGGGCGGACGATCAGCACAGCCGTCTCCTCGTTCAGGCGGTAGTCCTTGCCCTCCGGAGTCGTGAGCTCGATGGTGCGCTCGATCGCGTCGATCAGGTTCGCCTGCCCCTGAACGCAGTTCTCCCAGGTCGGCGAGTTCGCGTCCTCGAAGTCGGCCATGAAGCAGCGTGCTCCCGAGTTGAGCGCGTTGATCATCATCTTCCGCTCGACCGGTCCGGTGATCTCGACGCGGCGGTCCTGCAAGTCGGGAGGCGCCGGATCCACACGCCAGTCGGCCTCGCGCAGCTCACGGGTCTCCGGAAGGAAGTCTGGCAGCTCGCCTGCCGCGATCCGCTCCTGTCTTTCCACCCGCGCCAAAAGCAGCTGCTCCCGCCGCGGGTTGAAGCGACGGTGGAGGCCCGCGACGAACTCGAGCGCATCCTCGGTGAGGACTTCCTCCGCCCGCCCCTCGAGAGACGCGCGGAGCTCGACCCCGTCTACGACCAGCAACGGTCTAATCCCTGTCGTGGTCGCGTTCGCACGCCTCCGGGCACGTGCACTCTGCGACCTCGGCGGTGCTCAGATAGGAGAGGCGGCGAGGGAGCGTCGGAGCGTCCTCGCGCTCCTCGGATTCGGCTTCCAGTGCGGTTGCGGCCTCCATTGCACCATGGTAAGTCCCTCGCGTCTATAGATCGAATGATTTCTGTCGATCCTTGCTATCAGTATCATCTATGGATGCTCCTGGCCCAGATCGCCGCCTTCGTCGAGGTGGCCCGCCGGCAGAGCGTGAGTCGAGCTGCAGAGGCTCTCTTCGTGACGCAGCCGGCGTTGACCGCACGGCTCCAGAGACTCGAGGGCGATCTCGGTGCGAGCCTGTTCGTTCGCACCTCCCGCGGCATGAAGCTGACAGATGCGGGCGAGGCGTTTCTCCCCTACGCGGTCCGAGCGCTCGACGCTCTCGGCGACGGTCGCATGCAGGTCAATGCGCTGGAGCGGGGCGGCGCCGGGCACCTCGCCATCGGAGCAGCGCCCGCCTTGAGCACGTACGTCCTTCCCGGTTTGCTCAAGCGCTTTGCACAATCGCACCCGCGCGTCTCGGTGAGCGTCCGAACCGGGCATTCCGAGGAGATCCTCGAGCTCGTCCTGCGCGAGCAGGTGGACATCGGTCTGGTGCGCGCGCTTCACCACCGCGATATCGTCAGCATCCCGCTCTACGAAGACCGGCTGATCCTCGTCGTCGATCCCGCGCATCCCTTCGCCGGTTCTGGTCGCATCCGGCTCGTGCAGATCGCGAACGAGCAGGTCATACTCTTCGACCGCACGTCGAGCTACCACGAGCTCACCAGCGCGCTCTTCAGGACGGCGGGAGTGTCACCGTCCGGCGTCATGGAGCTGGACAACATCGACGCGGCGAAGAAGATGGTCGAGCAGGGGTTCGGGGTGGCGCTCCTCCCGCATACCTCGGTCGCCGAGGAGCTGAGCTCGGGGACGCTCGCCGAAGTTGCGATTCAGGACGCCGCTCCGGTCCGCCGTCAGATCGTCGCGATCCACAGGCGGGACGCGGGACCGCCGACGGGCGCCGTCGCGGCTTTGCTCGACACCTTCGCCGCCGGCCGGGCCGAGCTCACCGAATGGCCGCCCCCGCGCGCCGAAGCGCCTCGTCGCGCGAAAGCGCCAGGAGGACGGTCCAGAGCTCCGGTCCCCGCTCGGCGCCGGTGAGCGCCAGGCGGAGGGCCCGCAGGTCCCCGCCGACGGCCTTGAGCTCCCGAAGGATCCCCTTCGCGCCGGCGGCGTCCAGCTGTCCGTCGGCGCGCTCTCGAAGCTCGCGGAAGCGCCTTAGCGTCTCGGGTGAGTCCGTGCCCGCGGGAGCAGGGGGCTCGACGATCGACGCGGCGATGCCGTGAGCTTCCCGAAGGTCACGGGCTCCGCGCATCGCCGGCGCGAGCTCCAGCGGCGCTTCGACGAGCCCGGCGAGCTCCTCGTCGCTCATGGCCCCGATGGCCTCAACCGCAAGGCGACGGAGGCGCGTCAGGTCGAGGTGGACATCGCCGCGTGGCAGGCCGAGCTCGTCCAGGTAGGCACGTACCGCTCCCGCTGGAACGCCCTCGCCGCGCAGTTCCGCGAGCGAGCTCGCGCCGTGGCGCTTCGAAAGCTTCGTGCCGTCTTCGCCGACGATCAGGCCGTGGTGGATGTACACCGGCGGCTCGGCGCCGAGAGCACGCGTGAGCTCCTCGTGGAGAGCCTGGTTGGAGAGATGATCCTTGCCCCGGATGACGTGTGTGATTCCGAAGTCGACGTCGTCGACGACGCTGGCCAGGTGGTAGGTCGGACGCCCGTCCGGGCGGAGAAGCGTGATGCGGCCGAACCGGACCGCCCCCTCTTCGTCCGCGGTTCCGATCGTCTGCGCCGCCTCCCGATGACGGTCGGCGCGCTCGCTCTGGCGCAGGGGGCCCTCGTCCCACTCGATGCCGAGCCACTCAAGGTCCCGCAGGATCCCGGCTTCGGCCTCCGCGTCCGTGCGCTCGGCATCGGTGTCGTCTAAACGCAGGACGAAGATTCCGCCGTTCTCGTCGGCAAACCGCCGGTTGATCGCGGCGGTCAAGGCGCTGCCAAGGTGAAGCGAGCCCGTCGGGCTCGGCGCGAAGCGGACGCGAGGCGTCATTCCGCCGAATGCTAGGAGGGTTTGGCGGGACGGGCCTCCCTAGCAGGCTACTGAACCTGGGTCTCGCAGCTGACGAACGTGTCAGTGCCCGGCCCGCCCAGGCAGACGTCGGTTCCAAGGCCTGCGTCGATCACGTCGTTGCCGCCTCCCCCGAGGATGCAGTCGTTCCCATCCAGACCGCTGATGGTGTCGAGCGCCGTACTGCCGAGCACGAGCTCGCTGGCCGCCGTACCGGTGATGAGTCCCGAACCCGAGACGCGCGCCGTGACGGTGATACCGCTGCAGCTGGAGGGCTTCACGTCGTTGGGCCCGGTGGCCTGAGTGGAAATGCCGGCATGGGTGGCCGGCACGACGTTTGTTCCCGTGATCGCGAACCCGAGGACGGTTACGAGAACAAGCAACAGCAGCGCCGCAAAGCTTTTCCTCATCGTCAGCGTCACCCCTGGCGGCGGAGGAGCCGCAGCCGTGCCGCCGCAGCCTCCTCCTCCTCGTGCACCGGGTCTGTCGGTTGCCCTCCTCCGGTCGAGTAGCGATAGACGACGCCCCCGTCCTCGACGAGATAGGAATGCGCGCCGAG
>Ga0209887_1000074_pt1 | contig 27120 bp, 31 predicted proteins | sample GWRWN1_30_40_FD_187230 | JGI IMG/M metagenome (GOLD analysis project Ga0209887, IMG submission 187230) | Riverbed sediment microbial communities from areas with no vegetation in Columbia River, Washington, USA - GW-RW N1_30_40 (SPAdes)... | ecosystem: Environmental > Aquatic > Freshwater > River...
CATTGCGATGTATTCCATACTGCTATCCCTCCTTCGCCCGTCAGTCTATCCACTGACGCTGCGAAATACATCGCTTTCATATTAATCAGCATGAACGGACGTTTACTTATGATTTTTTTGAGGACTAATTCCGTTCGCCCTGAGCTCCGTCGAAGGGTAAACGGAGTTTTTCAACAGCCAGTAAGGATTCGATCCCTATTCTAACTAACCCTTCGTCGCACCCCCATGGACTAAGGAAAGCTCAATGTCGATGTTTTCTTCTCTCTGGATGCCGGCGAAACGTTCCCGCAAAGAATTGATATTGGTCTTCGTCGGAACCGAAATATCAGCTTCCAAACGGAAGATCGGTGTGCCGCTCACCGGCGCAGCGTAGGTTTTTGTTTCCATGGATTCGATGTTGATACCGAAGCTGCTCAAAATACCGGTTATTAAATAGACGATGCCGGGATGGTCCATGCAGGATGCTGTGAGTGTGTAGGGAAGAAATGATTCCGCGGGCTTTCGGGATGTGGGCGTCTTGATAGCAATGGCCAAGTTAGTCTCAATCTCAAGCTCGCGGTAGTGGTTGGCGATCTTGTGGAGGTTCCCGCTCTCGCCACTGATCAGTATGATCAGTGCGAACTCACCGCAGAAGACAGCCATCTTGCTGTCCTCGATGTTGCAGCCGTGACGGGCAATAAATTCGGAAATTTTTTCGACGAGGCCAATTTGATCGGGCCCCACGGCGGTGAGGATCAGATGATTTCTGTCTACCATATTGTCGTCCTCTCAGCCGGATACTAGCCGGAGTGGTGAGTAATGTTAAGAGCTTTCGAAGGGAATCCTGGTCCGCCGCAACTCGCAGGGCGTCAGATTTAGCCGCAAAGAACGCAAAGATCACAGAGGAGGGAACTGCGTATGTCAATGTGGCTCGGAGAAGGCTTCGTATAATACACGCCCGGTCGCGTCTTTAGGAATGGGTACTCTCAAAAGCTCGGCGAGGGTGGGTGCGAAATCAAGGATCCGCGCGCCGCGCAGCAGCTGCCCCGCCTGGACCCCTGGCCCGTTCAGTACCATGAGGGTGCGCATTGAAGGCCTAAGCGGATTGAAGCCGTGCATGCCGTGTGGTTCACGTTTGGCGACGAGCTCCGGTGCGCCGAGCTTCGGATCCGGCTCATAGCCCGGCAATAAGTCTATGTAAATATCTCCCCCGGATTCGCCACCAATGCCCATGGCATCGCCGTCGGTTTGGGCATTGTAAACACCCGTTACGACTTGGCGCTCACCGTCGCGAATCTCGAAAAGTAGCTCACGAATGCGCTCTATCAAATCGTCGCGCTCCTCGGGGCTAACGATGCCCCCTTTTCGATCCGTGGAGTTGATCAGCAGGTAACCGTTGTTAATTGCCGGATAGATTGCTTTGGTTCTGGCAAGATCAACGCGCCCGCGCTCGTCAACCGCCAAGATCCCTTTTTCTTGTAGGAGCTTGTTGATGGCGACCAGCCTATGGGTTCCCTCCATTCCATGGTCAGAGATCAGCGCGACTATCGTGTTTTCCGTTCGATGGGTCATTAGCAGGCCGAGCAATTCGTCCGATAATCGGTAAACCTGTTGCAGAAGGGGACGTAACCGGTCGGCAATATCCTGGCGAAAACCGGAAAGGCCCGGCTCAAGGAAGCCCCGCCACATGTGCTCCGCTTCATCGGGGAAAGGTGTGTAAGCAACAAAGAGGTCCCAGGGAAGCTGTTCAAGCGCCCATCGGTTGGTTTCTGCGAGTTGATGTTGTGCGAAAGAAACCGTCTCAAGATAGCGCGCTTCGGCGGTTCCATCACCTCCGTTTGGCAGAGTGGGTCCGAGGGCTCCTTGACCATACAGCGGATTGGCTCCGTTCCCGATGAAGGCTCTAGTCGTGCTGTTTGCGCTGTCCACCAAATCAGGACGAGATACTATTTCACGCGCCGGTCGCGTGAAAAAAAGAAGAAAAACACCGCCATCGGGCTTAAGGTCAAATAACCTGAGATAAACAGTCGCATCGCGACCGTCATTTGTTTTGACGTCGATTGGTTTGCTCCAAAACAGTTCCCCTCCCGGCCCCGCGGGCTCGCCCTTCAGATTCGCCTTGACTTCTTTTCCATCGCGAGCGGTGGCCACGAGCAATGTGTCGTAGCCTTTTTGGGGATCCCATGGGTCGTCGATGAGCAGACCGTAGAATCTCGAAGCACCGATGGTAAAAGTGATTTCTAAGGGAGGAACGACACTGGAAGGGAGGTTCTCCCAGGACTGGGCCGGTTGTGGCTTGGAGGTGCGGTCGTTGATTACCCCGTCGCGTCCGGAGATCCCACGGTAGCCTTGAAAATGTACTCCTCGATCCGATTTGTCGCCGCCAAAGGGAACGTGCGTGACCACGATCCTCCGCCCACCGCGCTCGGCTGATGCCCAGAGGGGTTCCGCTTGCAGAAGGGCGTTGTTGAACCCGGCACTGCTCTCCAGGATGGTAAACTGGCTCCGTGGTAGGCGCGGCACACGGTTGCCGCTAATGCCGGTGATTCTCGGCGGCGCCCCGGTCCACAGCGATGCAAACGCTGGAGCAGTAAGGGATGGAAAACACGGTATCACATCATCGGCAAAAGCTCCGCCTTCGATGAGCTTCCCCAGGTTAGGAAGTTGCCCCGAGCGCAACATTTCATGAACGAAAGCGGGTACGGCACCGTCCCAGGCGAGGACGATGGCTCTGGTCGGCGTTTGGGCGCAGAGGCCGGACGGGGCAATCCATGCAATAATCAGGAATAGAGACAGCCAAACGGTAACTCGGCTATATCGGAGCTTCATAGCGGTCCCTCTAACCTGGACACTTGGGCGTGAAGGGTTACTTGCGATTCTTTGGCCCGGATCAGTGGGGGTTTAGCGCGCTTCATCAAGGAAGTTTTGATCGATGTATTGTCCTAGTCGCAGCGGTTTCAGCGTGCCGTTTTCACGATGTTTTCCTGAACACGTTCTGACCGCACGTTGAATCAGGTTGAGAGTAGCCGATGATGAACGATAGTGTCAACGAACGGTTTTTTCATTTGTTCGTTGTGTCTTCCGGAGCACCGCTTGGGCCCTGGAGAACAATTCCTAAATTATCTAAGATTTAGTCTCTTGGCTCTTAAATTGCCGTGCCTGGTATGGAGGCTGCCGAATGGTTAAAAAAATTCCGACCCGTCTCGAAAAACACGGCCACGTGCGGATCGACGACTACTACTGGTTAAGAGAGCGCGAGAATCCGGAGGTCATCGCTTATCTCAACGCCGAGAATGAATACGCGGAAAAGGAGATGGCACAGTCCCAGCCGTCGGAAGATAAGCTTTTCAACGAGATCAAGGCCAGGTTCAAGCAGACGGACATGTCCGTGCCGTACCAAAGGGACGGATATTTTTACTATACGCGCTATGAGGAGGGGAGAGAGTATCCGATCTTCGCGCGCAAGAGAGGCTCGTTAGACGAAGCTGAGGAGATCATGCTCGACGCCAATATTTTGGCCCAGGGACACGAGTTCTTCGCCATCGGTGGTTGGGCGGTGAGTGCGGAGCGAGACCTGCTTGCTTACGCGGTGGATACGCAAGGACGACGGATCTACACGACTTATTTCAAGAACCTCATGACAGGCGAAATGCTGCCGGATGTCATACCCGAAGTAAGCGAAAATCTTACCTGGGCAAACGACAACCGGACACTTTTCTATGCGAAACAGGAGCCGACGACACTCCGAGCACATCAGATCTACCGCCATGTGCTCGGAAGCGATCCGGCCGAGGATCAACTCGTTTTTGAAGAAACCGACGAGACCTTTGCAGCCTTTGTTTTCAAGACCAAGTCGAAGAAATATCTGATGATCGTTTCGTCTCATACGTTGAGCCAGGAGTATCGGTATTTGGAAGCGGATAATCCCACCGGGACTTTAAACGTTTTTTTGCCCCGGGAACGGGATCACGAATATCACCTGGATCATTACCAGGATCGATTCCTCATACGCACCAATGACCACGCCAAGAATTTTCGCCTGATGGCCACGGCCGTCGATAAAACTTCAAAAGAGCACTGGCAGGAGATTATCCCACATCGCGAAGACGTCTTCCTTGGCGATTTCGAAATCTTTAAAGATCACCTTGTTCTGGAGGAGCGCAAACGCGGTTTGAATCAACTTCGAGTGGTGCCCTGGGAAGGCAGTGGCGAGCACTATCTGGAATTCGACGAGCCGGCGTACCGGGTGAATGTGGGCACTAATCTCGAATTCGACACGACTACTTTGCGGTTCGAGTACACCTCGATGAAAACGCCGCTGTCGATCTACGATTATAACATGGCGACGCGAGCAAAGACCCTGCAGAAGCGGGAAGAGGTTCTCGGCGGCTTTAGTACGGATAACTATGTGACTGAACGCCTCTATGCTCCGGCACCGGATGGCACCGAGATCCCTTTGTCGATTGTCTATCGCAAGGGAACCCAAAGGGATGGGCAAAATCCCTTGCTGCTTTATGGCTACGGCGCCTATGGTCTCAGCATAGATCCGGCGTTTGCTTCGCCGCGCCTGAGCTTGATCGACCGCGGGTTCGTGTACGCCATCGCCCATATCCGCGGCGGACAAGAGCTCGGGCGCCAGTGGTATGAGGACGGTAAGCTGCTAAAGAAGAAAAACACGTTTACCGATTTCATCGCCTGTGCGGAATATCTGATTCGCGAACGATTTACGAACTCCGGCCAGTTGTTCGCTATGGGGCGCAGCGCCGGCGGTTTGCTCATGGGCGCGATTACGAACCTGCGTTCGGATTTGTTCAAGGGCATCGTTGCCGAAGTCCCCTTCGTCGATGTGATTACGACCATGCTCGATCCGTCGATTCCGCTAACAACCGGGGAATATGACGAGTGGGGAGACCCCAATCAGAAAGAGTACTATGATTATATGTTGTCCTATTCACCCTACGATCACGTTGAGGCCAAGGACTACCCAAACCTATTGATCACCGGAGGGCTGCACGATTCACAAGTCCAATACTGGGAGCCCGCCAAGTGGGCGGCCAAACTGCGGGCGCTCAAGACGGACAAGAACCGGCTCCTTTTGAAGACGAACATGGAAGCGGGACACGGCGGTGCTTCCGGCCGCTTCAAGCGACATCATGAGACGGCATTCTCCTATGCCTTTTTGTTGGATCTGGCAGGAATCAACGAGTCGTGAAAGTTTTGTGGGCGGTTATTGACCTCACGACCCATCTCGGTCGCTGGGATTTTTCTTTTTTTCTTCCCAGCTTTTGAGGCGCTCTTTGATTCGACTCTCATAGCCGGAATCCGAAGGCGTGTAGTATTGTTTGCCCCTCAGTTCTTTCGGTAAATGTTCCTGCTCGACAATGTGGCCCGGATAGTTGTGGGCATATTTGTAGCTCTTTCCGTAGCCGAGTTTTTGCATCAATGGCGTAGGGGCGTTGCGCAGATGGAGCGGCACGGGTAAGGCCCCATGCTCCTGCACATCTGCTGTCGCCGCCAGCATCGCTTTGTAGGAAGCGTTGGATTTGGGTGCGGTTGCCAGATAGGTCACAGCCTGCGCCAGTGGAATTTTGCCTTCCGGCAGACCAACAAAGTGAAAGGCATCCTTGGCTGCCACGGCGACTTGGAGCGCTTGCGGATCGGCGTTGCCGATATCTTCCGCTGCAAAGATAATCATGCGACGGGCAATGAAAAGGGGATCTTCCCCGGCCTCAATCATTCGCATCATCCAGTAGAGGGCGGCATCTGGATCACTGCCGCGAAGACTTTTGATAAAGGCCGAGATGACGTTGTAGTGTTCATCGCCGGCCTTGTCGTATTGAAGCGGCTTGCGCTGGAAGGCTTCTTGTAAATGGCTCACTTCGATTTGGTTTTTTCTATCTTTGCGGGCCAGGGTCGCCGCGTTTTCCAGTGCGTTTAACGCTACGCGGCAATCCCCCTGAGAGTGTTGAATGACAAACTCACGGGCCTCAACGGCAATCTCAAGCTGCCATGTTCCCAGTCCGTGTTGTTTGTCCCGCAGCGCGCGATCGACGATTTTTCCGATGTCATCGGCGGTAAGCGGATTCAGCACCAAAACCTGACAGCGCGAAAGCAGCGGCGAAATCACTTCGAACGAAGGGTTCTCCGTGGTGGCGCCGATCAAAATCAAGGTTCCGCGTTCTACGTGGGGCAGGAAGTTATCCTGTTGGGATTTGTTGAAGTGGTGAATCTCGTCGACAAAAAGCACGGTGCGTTTGCCGAGGCGCTGAAACTCCTCTGCCTCTTGAATGATCTTCTTGAGATCTTTGACCCCGGAGGTGACGGCTGAGAAATGAACGCAGACTGCGCCGGCGGAGCGCGCCAGGATCTGGGCCAACGTGGTTTTACCGCTTCCCGGCGGCCCCCACAAGATGAGCGATCGAAGCGCGCCAGCCTCGGTCAGTTCGCGAAGCAGCTTGCCGGCGCCGAGCAAATGCTCTTGGCCGACAAATTCATCCAAGGTTTTCGGTCGCATGCGTTCGGCTAATGGCTGCAAGGGACTGGCTTGGGTGGATGAATTTAATTCGAATAGATCCATGATTTCATGCTATCATATCGAAACGGCTAGGGTACAACCTCAGGGGCTCTTGTAGAGAGCTATCTAGGGTCTATCCCCCCGGCTGTTTTGAGGTTTGAGGCATGGCGGAAAAATCAGATAACGGTAAGCCGCCTTTAACGCAAGGCGCCCCGAGGACTGTGCTATTTCCCGACTCCTCAATATCAGGAAAACTCAGTTACAATTTGCCGGTAAAGATCGATAGCCGCTTCACCGGTGAAATCAAGGCCAGTGATCTCTTAGTGGTAGGCGCGAATGCGCAGGTCGATGCCCATATCTCCGCGCGCCAACTCCAAGTCGAAGGGAAGTTGGTGGGCAACGTACAGGTGAGCGGCTGCTTCGAAATTATGCCGGGCGGCCAATTCCAGGGTGAATTCAAAGTCGGAGAGCTCAAGGTTCACCCTGGAGCCGTATGCGAAGGAAAAGGCAAAGTCTTGGGTCTAGGCGACGGAGTTGCTCAGTTGCCCACGGGCCCTTCCTCGCCATAGAGACGCGCTGCCTTACCGGACCGTTCACGCAGATAATAGAGTTTGGCGCGGCGCACCTTGCCGCGCGATACAACGTCGACCTTCTCAATGCGAGGCGAGTGCAGGGGAAAGATCCGTTCCACGCCGGTGCCGTAGGAGATTTTCCGGACAGTGAAGGTCGCGCGGTTGCCTTTGCCGGAAAGCGCGATGACGATTCCCTCGAAGATCTGTGTTCTCTCTTTTTCGCCCTCTACCACTTTCACGTGAACCCGAACGGTCTCACCGGGTCGTAATTGGGGGATCTCTTTCTTGGATTGTTCCGCTTCAATTTGACCTAGGATATTCATGGCTAACTCCTGTGCAATTTACTGACCGCCCAGCAGGCGGTCGAACACGATCGCTGCGGCCGATCTCACCGAAAGATGATTATAGTCGGTCGACCCCTCAATTGCTTCGAGCGTATAGTCTGACCGTGAGAAAATGGCTTCTGTGAGTCCCCATCCCGTGCCGAGAATTAGCAGGAACGGCTGACTTACCTTTAATAACATGTCCCGGAGGTCCGCGAAAGAGGTGCGATTGCCGCCTGGTCTGGCAGAAGTGACGACCAACAAAGGTTTCTCCCCACATTCCTGTTCGATGTCAATCAGCACGTCGTCCAAGGTATCTTTGATGCGAACCAGAGCCAGCGCCTCCTTCCGAGTGACGTTGTACTGACTGCCATAGCCTTGCTCCCAATGGTCGATTATTTTGCGGGCGAGCTTTTGCAGGGCCTTCACCGGTGTAACTACATAGAAGCCGTGAATCCCGTAGGTCCTTCCCGAGCGGGCAATATCATGAATGTCCATGTTGGTCACGGCTGTGGTTACTACTTGGCCATTCTTGTCGTAGACGGGGTGATGGAGCAGCGCGACATAGATAGGCGCCTTGATTCCGCTCGCTTTAGCTCTTTCTTCCAGAGTCAGTTTCGCTTTGGCAAGAAGATCGGGACGCCGGTCCATAGTTAGCCGGACACTCGCCTCCCGTCGCCACTGCCTTATGCGTTCATGATCACCTGAAAGAAGTACCTCTGGAACTTTCATACCGCGAAACTCTTCAGGGCGAGTGTACTGTGGGTATTCCAACAGCCCGTTGCTGAAAGATTCGTCCGCGGCAGACTTTTCGTTTCCCAAGACGCCCGGAATTAACCGTGTCACAGCATCGATCACGACCATGGCGGCGGGTTCACCCCCGCTCAAAGTAAAGTCGCCGACGGAAAGTTCTTCGTCGACAAATAATTTAACCCGTTCATCGACACCTTCATAGCGGCCGCAAACCAAAACCAAACCTTCTTCTTGTGCTAATTCAGTGGCCGTTTCTTGCGTGAAAACTGCTCCTTGGGGTGAAAGCAATACGACCCTTGCCGCGGGATTTTGCGCGCGAATATCTTCGATGGCCGATACTAGAGGTTCTGGCTTCATCACCATCCCCTGGCCTCCACCGTAGGGATAATCATCGGTGACGTGATGTCGGTCGGTGGTAAAGTCGCGCGGATCCACCAGTCGAATGGAGATCAGACCCTTATCCTGGGCCTTTTTGAGGATACTGTGGCCCAGCGGGGATTCAAACATTTGTGGGAAGAGCGTGACGACCGTAAAGTTAAGCATCGGTTTAGCTACGTGCGCACCGGATGCGAAGACTAAAGATCCAGTAGCCCTTCCGGGGGATTGATGACCATCTTCCCGGCGGCAAAATCGACCTTCTCGATGATTTCTTTGACCGCAGGAATAAGATGCTCTTTAAAAGCGCCATTTACGACATACAGTTCCCCGCCTGGCGTGGACCAAGTTCGAGCGACGACCCCGATTCGCTCTCCTTTGGTGTCGAAAACCTCCAAGCCGATCACCTGATAGTGGTAGTATTCACCCGATGGCAGAGAATCAAGATCCCGTTCGGGGACGTAGACGATAGAACCGACCCATGGTTCGGCGTCATCAATCCGATCCACGCCGGATAACTTTACTAAAAATTGACTCTTGTAAGGCTGGCTCTTTTCGATTTCATGCCTCGACCGCGTCCGGTCTTTTTCTAACCAAATCTCCCGGGCCGGGTTAAGAACGGTTGTCTGAGGGTTGTACGGGTTGAGCTTCAGCCAGCCACCGATACCATGGGTGGTGACTATCTCTCCAAGGGGAACGAGCCGCTCGGACACGGGTCTAACGTGGAAAGGTTAATTCTCTTCGACAATTTCCAGGACCACCTTGCGGTTGGTTCTCGACGCTGCGGCGTTGAGAATCGTTCGGATGGATTTTGCCGTTCTACCTTGCTTGCCGATAATCCTGCCCAAATCCTCTTTGGCCACTCTTAATTCCAATACCGAGGCGGTTTCTCCTTCGGTCTCTTTGACCTCGACGGCGTCGGGATTGTTCACCAAGGACTTTGCCAGGTATTGAACGAGATCCTTCATGAAGGAGGTGACCTCCTGTCCGGGGATTAGCTTGCTTTCTTCTGGCGCGCCATCAGCTCCGAAACGGTCTGGGTGGGTTTGGCGCCACGCTTGATCCAGATATCGACCTTTTCTCGGTTCAGTTTGACGGCTTCGGCGCTGGCGTTAGGATCGTATGTTCCAACCTGTTCGATGTATCGGCCGTCACGCGGAAAGCGCTGGTCGCAGACGACGATACGATAAAAGGGCTTTTTCTTTGCCCCGTGCCTGCTGAGACGGATTCTTACGCTCATACTTGTGGTTCCTTCTCCTCTAATGGAAAGGGTTAGGCATTCGGCTGAACAGTGATCGCACTCCCAGCTTGCTCACCCTTTGCATCATCTTTTTCATTTCCATGAACTGTTTCATTAACCGATTGACATCCGTGACCGTGGTGCCGCTTCCCTGGGCAATACGCAGGCGCCGGCGGCCGTTCAGAATCGCCGGATTGCGTCGTTCTTCAAGGGTCATTGAGTTGATGATGGCTTCCACGCGTTTCATCTCTTGCTCGGCCTTTTCTGTGTCAACCTGCGACGCAAGTTTCTTGGCTCCGGGAATGAGTTCAAGCAGGCTACCGACCGAGCCCATTTTTTTGATCTGTTGGAGCTGAAGCTGGAACTCTTCCAAGGTGAATTGCTGTTTTTGAAAAGCCTGCTGTAGACGGACCGCTTCCTTCTGCTCGACGTTCTGTTGAACCTTGTCGATGAGCGAAAGCACATCCCCCATGCCGAGGATTCTGGACGCCAGACGATCGGGATAGAAGGGCTCGAAAGCATCAAGCTTCTCGCCCACACCGGAAAAAAGAATCGGCTTGCCAACCATCTGCCGAATCGAAAGAGCGGCACCGCCGCGGGCATCGCCGTCCAACTTAGTGAGAATAATTCCGGTGAGACCAAGTTTGCCATCGAATCCAATGGCCTGGTTCACAGCATCTTGCCCGGTCATGGCGTCGGCCACGAAAAGAATCTGATGGGGACGAACAGCGGTCTTTATCGACGACAATTCCTGCATGAGTTCTTCGTCAATGTGCAAGCGGCCCGCGGTGTCGATCAAGAGGACATCGCAAAACCGTCTCTTTGCCTCATCCAAAGCCTGTTGGCAGAGGACCACGGGGGAGACCGCTGGATCGGAATCATGAACCGGGAGTTCTAGCTCTCCACCCAGGATTTTGAGCTGGTCGATGGCAGCCGGTCGATAGATGTCCGCTGGGACCAAGTAAGGTTTTCTCTTTTTATCTTTCCTTAGATGCTGGGCGAGCTTTGCCAAGGTTGTCGTTTTGCCTGAACCTTGTAAGCCAACAAGCATGATGACCGCTGGAGGAGCAGTTTTGAGGTCAAGCTCGCGGTATTCGCCCCCCAGAAGGTTAATAAGCTCATCCCGAACGATTTTTATGAATTGCTGCTCGGGGGTAAGACTCTGCAAAACTTCCTGCCCCAGGGATTTCGTCTTGACCGATTCAAGAAAGTTTTTGACGACCCCGATATGAACGTCAGCCTCAAGAAGCGCAAGGCGCACTTCCCGGAGGGCGTCATCGATGTTTTTTTCTGTAATCTTTCCCTGACCCCTAAGCTTTTTAAAGGTCAGCTCGAGTTTATCGGTTAAGGATTCAAACATACCCTAGGCGGCTAAGCTATGATATTTTCAGGGGAAAAAGCAGGTTGCAGACTAATATGAAAATGCTCTAGTGTCAAGCAGAAGGCAAAAAGAAAGGCCCGTTATGCCTGCAAAGATATACCGGCATAACGGGCCTGGCGTAGTCCAGAGGCTGGCCTTACATCATACCGCCCATACCACCCATTCCGCCCATACCACCCATTCCACCTCCAGGAGGCATAGGAGGCATGGCAGACTTCTCTTCCGGCTTTTCCGCGACCATAGCTTCCGTGGTCAGAAGCATGCCCGCTACGGAAGCGGCGTTTTGCAGAGCAGTACGGACGACCTTAGCGGGGTCGAGAATGCCCGCCTTAAGCAGATCTTCGTATTCCTCTGACGCGGCATTAAAACCGAAAGCTCCCTTGCCCTCTTTAACCTTCTGCAGAGCGATCGAGCCTTCTACGCCCGCATTAATCGCGATCCGCCGCAGGGGTTCTTCCAGTGCTCTCTTAACGATGTTGACTCCCGACTTCTCCTCTTCAGAGACTCTGAGCTTTTCTAATACTGCCGATGCCCTAAGCAAGGCGACCCCTCCACCTGGAACGATGCCTTCTTCCACGGCGGCTCTGGTCGCGTGGAGCGCGTCTTCGACGCGGGCCTTCTTCTCTTTCATCTCGATTTCAGTGGCGGCCCCAACGTTGATCACCGCGACACCACCGATCAGCTTCGCGAGACGCTCCTGCAATTTCTCGCGATCGTAATCCGAGGTCGTTTCCTCGATCTGAGCACGTATCTGTTTAATGCGCCCTTCGAGATCAGACTTCTTGCCAGCGCCATCGACGATGGTGGTGTTGTCCTTGTCGACTACGATTCTCTTGGCGCGGCCGAGATCCTGCAGGGTAATATTTTCTAGTTTGATTCCTAATTCTTCGGCGATGAGCTTGCCGCCGGTGAGGATGGCGATATCCTCGAGCATCGCTTTGCGGCGGTCGCCGAACCCCGGCGCTTTGACCGCAACACAGTGAAGCGTGCCACGGATCTTGTTGACCACCAGCGTCGCTAGGGCTTCGCCTTCGACGTCTTCGGCAATGATGATAAAAGGCTTACCCGATTTGGCAATCTGTTCCAGGATCGGCAGCAGCTCTTTCATGTTGCTGATCTTCTTTTCGTTAATCAGCAGATAGGGATCCTGGAGAATACACTCCATTCTCTCCGGATCGGTCACGAAATAGGGCGAGAGATAACCACGATCAAACTGCATACCTTCGACGACATCCAGCGTCGTTTCGAGCCCCTTCGCTTCCTCAACGGTAATAACGCCTTCTTTGCCGACTTTGTTCATCGCCTCGGCGATGACATCGCCGATGGTTGAGTCGTTGTTCGCGGCGATGGTGCCAACCTGGGCGATTTCTTTGGGGTCTTTGGTGGTCTTGGACAGATTTTTCAGCTCGCTGGTTATCGCTTCAACCGCTTTGTCGATGCCCCGTTTGAGTGACATGGGGTCATGGCCGGCGGCGACAAGTTTCACGCCTTCGGCGTAGATCTGTCGCGCCAACACTGTGGCGGTGGTGGTGCCGTCGCCTGCGACATCAGAGGTCTTACTGGCAACCTCCTTCACCATCTGAGCGCCCATATTTTCAAACTTATCTTCGAGCTCCACTTCCTTGGCCACGGTGACTCCATCCTTAGTTACGTTGGGCGCGCCAAAGGACTTGTCCAACACGACGTTTCTTCCTTTGGGTCCTAGGGTGACGGTCACTGCGTCAGCGAGTATATTGACTCCTCTAAGAATCGCGTCTCGCGCATCGCGATTAAATTTGACTATCTTGGCTGCCATTGAGATTCCTCCTCAGTTCGCTTTAAAAATTTACTTCTCGATAATGCCCAGGATATCTTCCTCGCGCATGATCAAATGCTCTTCGCCGTCAATGTTAATTTCCGTTCCAGCGTACTTGCCGAAAAGCACGCGGTCGTTGACTTTGACGTCGAGCGGGGTAATCTTGCCGTCGTCATTCAGCTTGCCTTTCCCGACAGCAACAATCTTTCCTTCTTGTGGTTTTTCTTTCGCGGTGTCGGGAATAATGAGTCCGCCCTTAGTTTTTTCCTCTTCCTCGATCCTCTGAACTATGACCCGATCTTGCAAAGGTCTAATCTTCACCTTTGGTCTCCTTTCACGTTGATTCAGTTAACTAACTGATTTTAAACGAATTTATTTGAAGTCGACAGGTTGCCGTCTGCCACGGGACTTCCAAGAGCGCGATAAATCTAAGCATTAATCCCCATCTGTCAACCCTTTTGGCGGGCAAATTCTCGGCGTCATGAAGCAAGCAATCGACCCGAGAAGCTCCGGGGGCGGAACCTACTTTCTTTGTTTCCTCATCTCCTCTTCAAAATATTTGCGATAGAGCACATCCCATTCACGGCTTCCTGGCGGTACGTGACGCGAAAGAGAAAGGATCTTTTGGCGGACTATTTCGTCAATATGATCTTCTTGCTGAAAAAAATCATGTAGAACTCGCTTAGTCTCACTGAGGGCGCGCCCCTCATGGACGAAATCCGCAAGATTCCCCTTCCCGAGACCGTCCACGATTAGATGGGCAAGGTGGGAGATGCGGCTTTCCGATAGTCGGCTCACAAGATAAATCCCTTTTTCGCGGCGAGCTTTTGCTTCGCCAGCAAAAACATCTTGTAAGGATCCACATCCCTTGCGCCTCGTGCATAAGAGGCAAGCATTGTTCGCGCTTCCTGTTCGATGGCCTCTTCCTCAGCAAAGTTTTGATTGATGATCGCCATAATTTTGGCTTTCAGTTCAGGTTCGGTGGTCTTCGCAATGATGAGCTCCTTGGCATGATAGTTAGCCAACAATGCGAGCGCCAGTCTCTCCAGCTGTTCCTGCTTTATCTTCATCGGTTGTGGAAAATACTGTGGATAAGTCGCGTAGAAGCAGTGAGCAAATGACCTAAAAGTGTTGAATCACTTTGATTTCTATCCGCGTTGATTGACGAAGTCAACGGCAGGAATTCGCGCAGGGAGCATGGGGAGAAAACCCAAAGATGTGGGAAAGTGCTTGTCAGGTTAGAGTTTTTTTGAGACTATTACATTCCAAGGGCGTTACGGCATGGGTCTTCTTAGCGCCAATCAATGAGTTGTCCACAGGCTTTAGTCCTATCGCTGCCTGACTTCATGCAACGGCATGTGGAGAAGTGGGGGTGGCTGTTTATAAACCTGCGCCGTTAAGAAGGGGTGGCAGAATCGGTGTCGTGGCACCCGCCGGTTGCGTCGATGACGAACTACTTTTGGCCGGGGTTCAGGCTTTACAGCAGGAAGGGTTCCAAGTCGAGCTTGCTCCCGCAATTTATGATCGCAAAGGCTATTTGGCGGGGGACGACGAGAAGAGGGCTCGTGACCTTGAAGCTTTCTTTTGTCGGCCTGACCTCGACGCAATCTTCTGTGCCCGCGGAGGCTTTGGCTCCATCCAGCTTCTTCCTCACTTGACTGAGCGTATCCGCTTGCATCCGAAAATTTTTGCCGGCTACAGCGACGTCACAATTCTACTGAACTGGCTTTTGCAAAACTGTGGCATGGTAACGTTTCATGCGCCGATGGTTGCGATGGACTTCGCACGCGGATTGACCCAGCGCAGCAGAGATCATCTTTGGGGGACTTTGACGGGAGAAAAATGGATGTGGCAGATTGCGGTCGGTGAGGTTATTAGATCCGGCAAAGTGCAGGCTGAAATGTTGGGGGGATGTCTTTCGATGCTTGTGACAACCCTGGGAACGCCGTACGAAATCGATACAACCGGAAAGATGCTGTTTTTGGAGGATGTGGGTGAGAAACCTTACCGCGTTGAACGGATGCTGACCCATCTAAAAATGGCCGGTAAACTTGAAAGGCTCGCTGGATTGGTTTTCGGCGATTTCACTCAGTGTGACGGGGAAGGGCCCAGGGACATTCGGGCGATCATTGGCGAGCTCTTTCATAAAGCGTCCTATCCGGTGGTGATGGGAATGCCCGCAGGACACGGGCAAGAAAATCTCGTATTACCCTTCGGCGTCAAGCTGGCACTGGATGGCAACGCGGGGACGTTGTCGCTGATCGAGTCGCCGGTGGCGTGATTCGCTATTTTCTTGCGGGAGTTAACGTTCCCAGAATTTTTTCTCAGGCCGCGGCTGCGAAGTAAAATCGTGGATTTCAAGTCGGTCGAAGATACCTTTGAAGAAGCTGTGATTCAAGGGGTGTTCCCTGGGGCCGTGTTGCTCGTGGGCAGGGGAGACGAGATTGTTTATGAGCACGCGTTCGGGTCGCGTTCTCTGGTTCCCACGATCAGCCCCATGCACACGAGCACTATCTTTGATCTCGCTTCTTTAACCAAACCCCTCGCAACCGCTGTCGTCATGATGCTGCTTGTAAGCGAAAAGAAAATTTGCCTCGACGATCGCGTGACTCGATTTTTTCCCACCTTTGGTGTTTTTGGCAAGCAGGCGGTGACTTTCCGGCATTTGCTCAATCATTCTTCCGGGCTGCCGCACTGGAAGCCCTATTATGAGGACGTTCTTAAAGGCGAGCAGGGAGGAAAGATCAACTTCGTCACTAGCCGGGCCGCCAAACAGTATGTGTTCACGCAGATCCATCGTGAAAAGCCGGTCAGCCCTACCGGGGTACAGAGTCTCTACAGCGATCTCGGTTTCATGGTCCTGGGCGAGATTGCAGAGTGCATTAGCGGCAGGACATTGGACCGCTTCTGCCAAGACAGGATATTCAAACCTCTTGGTCTCAAGAGCACATCATTCATTGATTTGACGCAGGTGAAGCCTCGCCGGCTCCAAGCCGGCGAGGAGATGATTGCCCCAACCGAGGACTGTCCGTGGCGCAAGAAAGTTCTCTGTGGCGAGGTGCACGACGATAATGCTTACGCGGTAGGGGGGGTGGCCGGTCACGCGGGGCTTTTCTCGTCAGTACGGGACATTCATCAGCTCTTGGCCTGCCTCAACGGCTGTCACCGCGGCCAAAATACTTTTCTGCCCCAAGCGTTGATCCAGGAGTTTCTCTCAAAGGATGGAACTGTGAAAAATTCTACCTATGCACTGGGCTGGGATACGCCGTCCGAAAATAAGTCTTCCAGCGGAAACTATTTTTCTCTGCATTCTGTCGGTCATCTCGGTTTCACCGGAACCTCGATTTGGTGGGATCTGGAAAAAAATTGCCACGTTGTTCTGCTATCAAACCGGGTCCATCCCACACGCAAGAATGAAAAGATCAGAGAGTTTCGGCCCTACATTCACGATTTGATCATGAAAACGTTGAATCCATGAACAACCTTCCGCCGCCCGGCAGTCATGTTCACTTGATCGCTGTTTGTGGGGTAGGCATGGCTTCCCTTGCCGGCTTGCTTCAGTCTCGGGGATATCGCGTCACCGGCTCGGATCTAAGCGTTTACCCGCCGATGAGCACTTACCTGCAAGGGATCGGCATTCCGATTCTCTCGGGGTACAGCGAAGAGCATCTAAAGCCGCGACCCGATCTTGTCGTCATCGGCAATGCGATATCGCGGAATAATCCCGAAGCCGACGCCGTGCTCGGCCAGGGTATCCCTTACATTTCGTTTCCGCAGGCTTTGGGCCTGTTCCTCATTCAGTCGCGGACTTCCTTAGTGGTCGCCGGGACCCACGGGAAAACCACCACCTCGGCTCTGGCTGCATGGGTGCTTGCACGAGCGGGTTTGGATCCGGGTTTTTTTATCGGTGGCGTGCCGCTCAACTTTAGTAGCGGATGGAATCCTGGAAGCGGAGACTGTGTCGTTTTAGAAGGGGACGAGTATGACACCGCCTTCTTCGACAAGGGTCCCAAGTTTCTGCACTATCGGCCGTACAACGTGATTCTTACCAGCGTGGAATTTGACCACGCCGATATTTATCGTGATCTCGATCATCTAAAGGATGCATTCCGACGGCTGGTTGAGCTCATTCCGTCGAGTGGCTGCCTGCTTGCGTGCAATGATTATGCAGCGGTGCGAGAGGTTGTCGGGGTGGCGCGCTGCCGGCTCCTTTACTACGGTAGCGAAACTTCAGCGGACTGGACCGCGAATAACATTGCATTGCGGGATGGGAAAAGCCTTTTCGAGCCCTTTTACCGAGGTCGATCCGATGGCGTTGTCGAGCTCGGTCTGATCGGTCGCCATAACGTGCAGAACGCACTCGCAGTTTACGCCATAGGTAAAGAGCTGGGAATCGACCGGGACAAGTTGCGCGACGGTCTGGCAACGTTCGCTGGCGTCAAGCGTCGGCAGGAGATCAAGGGTAACATTGGCGGTGTACTGGTCATGGATGACTTCGCCCATCACCCCACAGCGGTCAAAGAAACCTTGAGCGCCGTCAAAGAGGCGTATCCTGGGCGCCGGCTTTGGGCGGTCTTTGAGCCGCGAAGCAACACGAGCAGAAGGAAGATCTTCGAACAGGAATTCGCGCAGACTTTGGCGCTAGCGGACCGTATCGTGGTCGCCGGACTGCACCAACCGGAAAAAGTTCCGGCGCCCGAACGGCTGTCGGTCGAAAAGGTCGTTCAGGCAATTAATGGCGGCGGAGAGCGACGTGCCGTTGCCATTGAAAAAGCGGACGCCATCGCATCTTATGTGGCGGCGAACGCCGCCCCCAATGATATCGTCGTCGTGATGTCCAACGGCGGCTTTGACGGCGTCCAGGATAAGATTCTGCAGGCGCTAGCGTAACAGAAAGAGCCGGGCGCATTCCCGACTGCAGAAATAGTTGCCCTCCTGGGGGATGGCTTCATTCTTCGGCACATAGGTCTGACATTGCGGATCGAGAACCATGTCATCAACTTTTCGTGGGTCCACGAAACGGGAGTTGCGACTCTTACGGGACAACCAATAGGCCTTGAGCGCAACGTAAAAGATGTATGCAAGGAAGACGAAAAGGAGAACGCGAATTAGCAATGGCTTGGCTCTGAAGGTCCAGACGATGGTTTTACTTAGGAATGGTACAGATGGACCTTTTTGTCGTCTTTAACATTCACGAGAAGCTCAGAAATAGTTACCCCGAGCTCCGGATGGATGACTTGGGGAGCGATTTCGCTGAGCGGGACAAGAACGAACTTTCGGTGTGGCATCTCGGGGTGAGGAATGCGCAGGGTTTTTTTCTTTACGACAAGAGCGTCATACAGCAGTATGTCCAAGTCGATAATGCGCGCGCCCCAACGCTTCTTAACTTTCTTGCGACCCATGGCCCGCTCGATGTTTTTGAATTTTTTGAGGAGCATGTCGGGTCTGAACTTCGTCTCGATTTCGATAGCACCATTGACATACCATTCCGTAGAATCTCCCAGGGGTTCGCTCTCGTAAAGCGATGACTCCTTGATAATCTTGGTGTCGGGGAGTTTGGCTAATCGGCTGAGGGCCTCGAAGAAGTTTTCCTTCTTGTTGCCCACGTTGGAGCCGATGCCCATGTAGACCTGATGGGCCATAGCATTTGCCATTGTGCCCTCGGCGGAAAGAAACCTAGAGTTTGACCTGCCGGATTCTTTCCGCAACCTCCTTCAGCTTTGATTTATCGACGCAGACCGTAAAGCGCACGTACCCTTCTCCGGCCTCTCCAAAGCCATTCCCCGGAGTCGTGACCACACCGGCTTGTTCGAGTAATTTGGTCGTGAATTCGGCAGAGGAAAGACCCTTCGGAGTAGAAACCCAAACATAGAAGGTTGCACGAGGTTTTTCGCACTCAAGGCCCACCGCACGAAGACCGTCGACCAGGATATCACGCCGTTCCTGGTATATTTTGCGGGAGGGTTCGACGATCTTTTCGCCGAGTTTCAGAGCCTCGATGCCGGCCTCCTGAATGGCCTGGAAAATGCCGGAGTCCAGGTTAGATTTGGCTTGCGCGAGACCTTCCACCAGGTCCGGATTCCCTACGGCCATGCCAATACGCCAGCCGGTCATGTTAAAAGTTTTGGACAGTGAATGAAACTCGATGCCGACCTCTTTCGCTCCCTCGACCTCGAGAAAACTCATGGGCCGATAGCCATCGTAACCCATCTCGGTGTACGCGGCGTCGTGGCAGACGATCACGTTGTAACGGTTGGCGAAATCGAGCACCCGTTTAAAGAACTCTTTATCCGCTACGGCAGCGGTTGGATTGTTCGGATAGTTGATCCAGAGAAGCTTGGCCTGTTTTGCGATGTCGGCTGGCACTGAATCGAGGTCCGGGAGAAAATGATTCTCTTTCCTCAGCGGTAGGAAGTAGTTCTTGCCGCCGTTGAATCCAGTGCCGATGTGGTAAACCGGATAGCAGGGGCTGGCGACTAGAACAACGTCGTCGGGATCCACGAAGGCCACGGCCATATTGCCGATGCCCTCTTTGGATCCAATCAAGGAGACGACTTCCCTACCGGCGTCCAATTTGACGTTGAACCGTTTCTGATACCAGTTTGCAATCGCCTCGCGAAACTCAATCAGTCCCGAACTGTTAGGGTAACGATGGTTGTTCGGTTTGCTGGCGCTTTCGATGAGCGTTTCGACAACCTGAGGCGGAGTCGGAATGTCCGGATCGCCGATTCCGAGGTCAATCAAATCCACCCCGCGGGCTAAGGCTGCGCGTTTCCTGCGATCGATTTCTGCGAAAAGGTAGGGTGGTAACTCTTTGATTCTATTGGCTTTTTGTATTGTGATGCCCAACTCCGCAATCTCCCGTTAAAATCGCCCAGTATTTACCTGGTTTTTTCGATTTTGACAACTGCTCCCTAAAAGCTTCTATTTTGAGCGCTTCGCGGTTAATCTCCTAAGGAGCGATGGAGATTATCATTGACGGCTACAACGTGATTGGTAGTGACACCGGATTAACCGGCAATCTAGAGCACAAGCGGAACTCGCTGGTGCAGGAGCTCGCCAGCTATCATAAAAACAAAGGCTATGGCGTCACGGTTGTCTTTGATGGCTGGCGGTCCGGGTCGATCGACGAAGTTGAACAAAAGCGCGAGGGAATTTGCATCGTCTATTCCCGCTTGGGAGAGAAGGCGGATAGCGTCATCGTCCGCCGCGCACGACAACAGAGCACGGGGTGTGTGGTCGTGACTTCGGATCGAGAGGTGCGCCATGCGGTTGAGCGCTTCGGCGCGGTCGCTTTATATGCCGGTGAATTCAGGGATATGCTGCGCAATCTCGCCCGGTCATTCGATGAGGTAGAACCGGATCATCCGCGGCGGCAAGCATCCAAGAAAGGAAATCCAAGACGATTATCGAAAAAAGAAAGAAAGCGGCGAGAGAAGCTCAACAAACTGAAATCATAACCGTTTTACAGAGCCTGACAACAACCAGCCCGCGATCAACGGCGAATGGATCGACGTGAGCCGCCGTCAAAAACGCTCGGGTGAATATATCGCCGGTCCGTGAAGTCTGGACGAAAGGCGGGTTTGCAATGGCTGCCGAAGTTGCAGGGATGAACGTTCGGTTGTCGTGAATTTGAATTGACCACCACGATCACTTCCTGCGGAGCGTAGGTTACCATGGTGGTTGCGATTGGCTTTGGCTCGGTATCCAACGGGTTCGTTGCGCTCGAGATCTCCGCCGCTGGGAGAGGGTCAAAAGTTGTCACCGAAGAGTGGCTCTTCGTATCGATGTCTTTGCGGACGATGAGAGCCGAGGAGTTTCGAATCGACTCGGGGATTGAATAAGGATTGTCGGTGAAATGAATGACGCCTTTGACGTCGGTCCATTGAAAAATCTGGGCTCTTGTAATGCTGGTTTCCATCAAGAGAGTTAGTCCGGCTAAGGCCATTATTTTTCCAATGGTCGTCCAAGTCATTTTTCCTCCGCGCGTGGCTGGGGCTCAGTATTACGCCTGGGTTCAATGCGGTTGAAGAGTCCGTTTAGAAAAACAGCGGTCGAACCGTCCGCATAGAGCCAGTGTTCTTCGGCGACGTTGAGCTGAGCTTTTACTTTTGTGACACGAATAGGATTGCCCAGAATTTTCTTAACCTCTCCTCCATTCATCCCGCCGATAACCTGGCGCTTTATCGCGGCTTCCTTGACGGTTCGTGACCAGGGCTGGGCTTGGATCCATTCAATTCTCTTTTTTTCTTCCTCCTCCTCCGCCGCGGCTTTTTTCTTCCCAATGGCCTGTGGATCGACTGACGCGATGCCCAAGTTTAGTTCTTCCAGAAAAATTTCCGGCTGGATAAAAGCTTCCTTGCCGGAATCAAACTTCACTTTGTAATATGGGTTTTTGTCTTTGCGGCCCACCAATTCTGTGATTTCGAAGGATTCATTAGCCTGAGGGCGGAAGGAAGAGGCTTTGGCCGTGGGACTTGAAAGAAAAGCTGGCGTTTGATTTTTGACTGCAACGATCCAATAAATCCTGCCTACCCGAACCGCCAGGGCGTCAAGCTGATGATCCGTGTAATGATTGAACGCATGCGCGGGAAAAGCAGTCACGATAAGAAAGACTAAAAGGACCGAGTCAGTCCAGTATCGAAGCTCAGACAAATTTTCTTTGCGACGAAACCCGCCTGTATTGTTAGATTCCATTGCAAATTATCCTATAAAAAGGGGAGCCTTAAACCAAGGCCTCTATACTATTTGACTCCCTTTATTTGGGAATATTCATTTTGCTTTAGATGCGATGGCGAAATTGCAGTGGGGGAGTCAGCGAGCCGGCAAAACAAGAAAGGGGCCGGTAAGACCCCTTTCTCATGGTTGCGGGGCCGGGTTTGAACCCGTCCAACTCTTCTGCTTTTAAAAATCCCAAAGGGCTAACTATGCGAGAATTCAGGAAGTTGCAAAGGCGTAAAAGCGCCTAGTGGCTGGTTGTGGCTATATGCGTCGAACCAAAATCGAACCGTTTTCGAACAAGCGTCCGAAAGCCCCTACCCCGTACTTGTGAGGTAAGCCGTGAAGTGTGGAGAGCCAATGAAGAACGGGCGACCTTGCAAGGCTCCACCGCTTAGCGGCGAAGAGTTTTGCTTCTTCCATTCACCTGACAGAGAGGCAGCGCGAAAAGATCATCCATTTGCTTTCCGACTAGGTCTTTGACTGATTCGTGGATCGGCGGGAAAGTCGCGATTTGCCGGCAAGTAGAAATCGTCCTGATACCAAATGTGGACGCGTTTGTAGCCGTGGCTTTTCATCAACGCTTTGATTTCACTGCGCTTGGGTTCCTCCCAGTTGTGCTCGACAGCCAGCGCGCCTATCTGGTATTTGTCGAATGGAAAACCCTTTAGTGCATTGAGCTCCCCTCCTTCAATGTCAAGGCTCACGAAATGAATGAATCGAGGAGCCTTCGCGCGTTCGAGGATGTCACCGAGTGTCACGGTAGTAAGTTCCACGAACGGAGCCGTCTGCATTATGTCCTTTGGGATTCCTAAAGTATCTCCGATACCACCCCAATCACCGCCCGTCCAAAATTTCACCCGCTTGCCAGCTTCACTGAATACAACTTCTTTGAAAATTTGGCAGCTGCGATCCTGCATATTTCTGGGAAACGGATCGATACAGATCCCAGTCCAGCCCTTTTGCTCGAGCGCTTTTGTATTCGAAATGATGGTACCGTCTCCCGATCCCACATCCAGGAAGAATCCGTTCTTCACACCCGGAAAAATTGCCTCGGACACCCACTTGTCCTGACCGATGTCAGAATAAAATGTCGCTAAGCCCAGGATTTCTTTGGCACTCACAACGAACCTTTGAGACCGCGTCGGGATCTGACAGCACAATGCGTTGAGTTTGGACTGCGCCCCGAGCTTCGCGCCAACATAGCCCGACCCCAGTGCCACGGCGACGAGGAGCACCGCTGTCATTGAGAGTGCGGCTTTAGAAAGCATGGATCATTCTGTATCAACCGGAATTTCCATTTTGGTCATCCTGAATATCCACGGTTATACACGCATTGGGAACCTCTTTTGTTCGGGGCTCCCAGTCCTTTGAGACCCATCGCGTTAAGCTCGGACGGATTTTCAAGTTAGTCCATATAACACTTTGGTCCACGTGTCCATGACAAGAGGAGCAGGGACCGAGCGTGAACCTGGCCGCTGAGGTCAAACTCCCGCTTTAACCTCGACGAATTTCTAGCCAACCAGAAAAAAGTTTAAGACCTCCTTTGACCAAGAGCCGTGTGGTGTATATACGTGTACACGTAACACGGCTACAAAGGGGGATTCATGAAAACAAAAGTTACTCTCACGCTGGAAGATTCAAACTGGCAGAAGTTGAGAATCTACGCGATAGAGAACAAGACTTCTGCGAGCGCCGAAACCGAGAATATATGTAGCGCCAGCAAAGATTCCCATGGTTGGAGGGTAAGAAAGTTTCCGAATCGAAGCACCGGGGGACCCATTAAAGAAGCGTCAATCGAGTTTTGGCAAAATCACATTGACCGTTTTATCGTGCCGACACTCGGTGCCTGCCGGCCGAATCTTTGACCTGACTGCATGATTGGCGATTACGCGGGCGTAGGAGGTAATTGTCATTGGCAAACGAGATGATCCAACGGCTGAGGAAAATGAGTCGGGAACGGGATTGCTAAAACTGCAACGCAATTTGGTGATCACTGCCGGGATTATCTTCAAGCACGGCATTGACACAATACTGCTGAACATCGGCAGCGGTCAGATTTGGGCCGGGAGCCAGCAACGCTAACCGTTCCATTGCGTTGCGCAGCTCACGCACATTGCCGGGCCACGAATGGGCGAGCAGCGCCGCGATAAAGTCAGAAGCCCAGGGCATGATCGGCCGCTGATATTTTTCACCGAATGACTCCAGGTAATAATGAGCCAATAGCGGAATATCATCGCCCCGTTCCCGGAGCGGTGGAAGCGCCAAATGAAAGACCTTCAAGCGGTAAAAAAGATCCCGGCTGAGTTTTCCCTCTTTGACGGCGCTAGCGGGCAGGCAATTCGTGGCAGCGACGACGCGCACTGCGATGGGAATACTTGCAGTGGCTCCGATCCGACGCACCTGTCCTTCTTCCAAGACTCGCAGAAACTTTGCCTGAACCTCCGCCGCCATCTCGGTGATCTCGTCGAGGAAAAGGGTCCCGCCGTCAGCTTGCTCGAAGCAGCCCAGGTGCCGCTCTAAAGCATTCGTGAATGCCCCCTTTTCGTGACCGAAGAGTTCGCTATCCATCAACGTAGGTGCCATGGCGGCACAATTCAGCGTCAAAAAAGTTCCCTCATGCCTTGGGGAAAGATCGTGAAGAGTGCGCGCGACAAGCTCCTTGCCAGTGCCGCTTTCACCACTCACCAGTACAGCGGCATCCGTAGGGGCTATTTGGCTCAGTCGTTGGTAGACCTGGCGCATGGTTGCCGACTTGCCGATGAGTTGACCATAGGAGCCCAAAGGGGACTCCAACTTCTGACGCAGCACGTTCGCCTCACGGGCGAACCCTACTTGCTTGAGTCCCTTCTCAAGTACCGCACGCAGCTTCGGCGACTCCAACGGTTTCGGCAAATAGTCATAGGCGCCGAGCTTGATGGCTTGCACTGCGGTTTCGATTGTCGCTTGGCCTGTTAGCATTATAATCGCCACCTGGTGCACGCGTTCATGTAACGCCTCGATAAACTGAAGCCCGGTCAGGCCAGGCATCATGAGGTCGCTTACAATCGCGTGAGGCAGATTTTGGTTGCAACTTTGCAGCGCAGCCTGACCGTTGGATACAGCCAAGGCGTGATAGCCCCAGCTTTCCAGCAGCGCAGTCAAACCATCGCGCGTAGCGGCATCATCATCTACGACTAGAACGTTAGGACGGGGTCGAGCCATAATCAGTTTCCCTCCAGAGGCAGCATTAGGCGGGTGCCTCCTTATGTGAACTGTTTTACGCTCCAACCAGCAACGCTAATGCCAAGGCATTTCATCCGAGGTTTGGTAACTTCACGGTCTTTTAGGTAATGTTCCGTACCAACGTCTTGAATGACGCAACACGCCAAACTACAAGAGCGGAGAGAAACACGGCGCCAAGGAAGGCTGCAAGACCAAACGGCAAGAGTACGTAACCCTCAACAAAGCCTATGAGCACAACGGCGAACCAGAGCACGGCAAATCTGAGCCACAGGTGAAGCGAGAGAACTCTCTCCCCGCGCGGCTGGCCGGTCAGAAACAGCCAATCACGATCAGTGAATAACTGCACTTCCTTGCAGCCTCACCTCTCAGCGTCCCTTTTTACATGGAAACGCCACCGGTCATGGTCAAGTACGTTACAATTATTCCTGGAAGTCAGCCCACTAACAAGGTACCGAATAGAAGCACAGGTAATTTACTATCTTGCCGGTTAATGTTGCCGAGGAAAAATTCATGGACCGAAAACCACGAGGCTGTAAACCGGATATTCAAACCGCGCTAAACCTTGCATGCTACGTGGCAGGACGGGGAGAGCCGCTTGAGGCGTACTTTACTTGGCTTTGGGCACAAACAGAAGCGCTATTTCAGAATCATTTTTTTTGGAAGTGCGTTGAAGCTGTGGCTGAGAAACTCGCGATTGAACGTAAGCTATCAGGGGCAAAGGTCGAGCAAATAATGCGCGAAACTTTCAACGCGTAGTGGTCACTTCTCCGCTATCGCTTTCCCGAACTCCGACCCTCTCTCCGGCGTCGGCTCCCCCGGCTTCCACCAAAACTCTTGCCCATAATTCCGCCACGCATCGTTTTGGACTTTGAACCCATGCCCTATTGAGCTTGTCCAGCTCCCTGCCAGGTGTCAATCGAATGGCGCCGAATGTCAAGACACATTCTGTTTAAGGGATTATTTTGCTTAGCCGTGACCCTAGAAGGAGATTTACAGATTGGGTCGGGAGTTCGAGGTGATTAACATGCTGATTTTCTACTGTAACCGCTGTAACGAGATGATTACAGGCGGCGACTACGAAAGCACGGATCAGATCGTAGACAGACTTGATGAGCATATAAAGAAATGCCCCCCGGCAACATTTACCTTCGAGGGAACAACGGGCGTTGCCACGCAGAGACTTGACGCTTTACGATCATTCCATGAGGGTGAGCGCCGTGCGGGTAAGATACGGCTACACTGATGACCGCAAAGAGATCGAGCAACCGATGGATGCGCTGGCGCGTAAATTCGCCGTGACTCACGACATGAAGGTCAAAGCAGAGATTGACCGCTTGAGTAGCGAATTAGTTAAGCTCGATCGGCCGTGGGTGTTTGTGGCGAGGTGAAGGATTTCGGGGTGAGCGATCCATTCGTGTATTCTTCGATGGTCTCTTTTAACGTCTGAGATGAGATCGGTTTTATGAAGTAGGTTGTGATACCCATTTTCTCAGTCTTTTCCTGCCATAGTGCGGACATCCATGCCGTAAGCGCAACGACAGGAATGTGAGCGGTTTTAGGATTGTCTAAGCATCGCCGTTGTCTTGATTCCATCGACCTCCGGCAGGGCCATATCCATGAAGACTGCATAAATCTCTCTTGTGAAACCTTTCCTCAACAAATGAACACGATCGATTTAGAACGCCTCAAGGAACAGGAAGACGCCGCAATTAAAATCATTGATAGCTGGCCGCGAATCTTTCAGCTTCTCGTCTACCGGCAGCTTTACGCTTTCGGTATCCGAATCAGCAATATCGATTCTGAGATTGCGAAAGAATTGAAGAAGTCTGACTGAAGGGTGCGTGACGCGGGTTCTCGCTAACTTCGGGCGACCTGCACGATGACCCTCACCAGAATACGTCTTGAGCTTCGCTTCCTTCCAACACAGGAGCCCCTGTCGTATGTAATCGGGATGTATTCCTCCACTTCTCGGAATAGCTTCTTTCCACTTGGGTTCCGTGCAAGGACATATTTCTGGAAGTATTCAACAGCATTTTCCAGCACTGCGAGCATGAGCCTTTCCTCTCCCTCGCGGATGTCTTTGAACAATTTCTCAATTTCTCAATGACACCAGTGTCCACGGGGTCCAATGCAACCCAACCGTGGGCTACCAGAGCTTGCTTATAGCTGACTTTTCTCGCCATTGACTCAACCCGTTTTCAGTTATTTTGTCCCGTCGCCCTTTTGCGCAAGTACTCTGCGATTT